>Ga0187893_10006058_pt1 | contig 21033 bp, 17 predicted proteins | sample MA1701074metaG_FD_139574 | JGI IMG/M metagenome (GOLD analysis project Ga0187893, IMG submission 139574) | White microbial mat communities from a basaltic lava cave in the Kipuka Kanohina Cave System on the Island of Hawaii, USA - MA170107-4 metaG ...
CGGGCCTCGGTGGGCGTCTGCGACGTGACCGAGGTGTGCAACGGCACCAGCAACGCCTGCCCCGCGGACGGCTTCGCGGCGTCAGGGACGTCGTGCCGTGCGTCGGCGGACTTCTGCGATCTGACCGAAGTGTGCACCGGCGCGAGCAATGCCTGTCCGGCCGATGCCAAGGTGGCGAGCGGCACGACGTGCCGGGCCTCGGTGGGCGTCTGCGACGTGACCGAGGTATGCAACGGCACCAGCAACGCCTGCCCGGCGGACGGCTTCGCGGCGTCGGGCACATCGTGCCGTGCCTCGGCAGACTTCTGCGACGCGGCCGAAGTGTGCACGGGCGCGAGCAACGCCTGTCCGGCCGATGCCAAGGTAGCGAGCGGGACGACCTGTCGGGCCTCGGTGGGCGTCTGCGACGTGACCGAGGTATGCAACGGCACGAGCAACGCCTGCCCGGCGGACGCGTTCGCCGCTTCGGGAACGACCTGTCGCGCGTCGGCGGACTTCTGCGATGCGACCGAAGTGTGCACCGGTGCGAGCAATACCTGTCCGGCCGACGCGAAGGTGGCGAGCGGCACGACCTGTCGTGCTGCCGCCGACTTCTGTGACGCTGCCGAGGTGTGCAACGGCACCAGCAACGCCTGTCCGGCGGACGCCACGCAGGCGAGCGGGACGACCTGCCGCGCCTCGGTGGGCGTCTGCGACGTCACCGAGGTGTGCAATGGGACGAGCAACGCCTGTCCGGCCGATGCGTTCGCAGCTTCTGGAACGACCTGTCGTGCGGCGGCGGATTTCTGCGACCTGACCGAAGTGTGCACGGGCGCGAACAATGCGTGTCCGGCCGACGCCAAGGTGGCGAGCGGAACAACCTGTCGCGCTGCCGCGGATTTCTGCGACCTGTCGGAAGTGTGCGACGGGACGAACAACGCCTGCCCAGCGGACGCCAAGAAGGCGAGTGGGACGACCTGTCGCGCCGCGGCGGACTTCTGCGACCTGGGCGAGGTGTGCGACGGGTCGAGCAACGCCTGCCCGGCGGACGCCAAGAAGGCGAGTGGGACGACCTGCCGCGCCGCCGCGGACTTCTGCGATCTGAGTGAGGTATGCGACGGCTCGAGCAATGCGTGTCCCGCGGACGCCAAGAAGGCGAGCGGGACGACGTGTCGGGCTTCGGCTGGCATCTGCGATCTGACCGAGGTGTGTGACGGAACGAGCAACGCGTGCCCGTCCGATGCCAAGAGCACGGCGCTGTGCCGCGCCTCGGGTGGCATCTGCGACCTCGCCGAGTCGTGCGATGGCGTTGCCAACGACTGTCCCGCCGATACGAAGAGCACGGCGCAGTGCCGGGCTTCGTCCGGGGTCTGCGATCTCGCGGAGTCCTGCGACGGAGTCGGCAACAACTGCCCCGCCGATGCGAAGAGCACCGCGCAGTGCCGAGCCTCGGCCGGCGTCTGCGATCTGGCCGAGTCCTGCGACGGGGTCGGCAATGACTGCCCGGCGGACGCGAAGAGCACGGCGCAATGCCGGGCCTCGGCGGGCGTGTGCGACCTGGCGGAAGTCTGCGACGGCGTGAGCAACAACTGCCCGGTCGATGCCAAGAGCACGGCCCAATGTCGCGCCTCGGCGGGGTTCTGAGACGTCGCCGAGTCATGCGACGGCAGCGGCAACAACTGCCCGACCGACGCGTTCCAGCCGAGCTCGCTCGAGTGCCGCGCCGGCGCCGGCGTCTGTGACCTGGCGGAGAACTGCACGGGCTCGTCGGCGGCCTGCCCGGCCGATGCCAAGAGCACGGCGCTGTGCCGCGCGTCGGCTGGCTTCTGCGACGTCGCCGAGTCGTGCGACGGCAGCAGCAACGACTGCCCGACCGACGCATTCCAGTCGAGCTCCGTCACCTGCCGTGCCGCGGCGGGAATCTGCGATCTGACGGAGAACTGCACCGGCTCTTCGGCCGCGTGTCCGGCGGACGCCAAGAGCACGGCGCAATGCCGCGCGTCGGCTGGTGTCTGCGACCTGACGGAGTCGTGTAACGGAGTCGCGAACGACTGCCCCGCCGACGCGAAGAGCACGGCGCTCTGCCGCGCCACCGCGGGCGTCTGCGACCTGGCCGAATCGTGCGACGGGGTCGGCAACGACTGCCCGACCGACGCCAAGAGCAGCGCGCAGTGCCGCGCCTCGGCCGGCGTGTGCGATCTGGCGGAGTCGTGCGACGGGATCGGCAACGATTGCCCGACCGACGCCAAGAGCACCGCGCAATGCCGCGCCTCGGCCGGCGTGTGCGACCTGGCGGAGTCGTGCGACGGCGTGGGCAACAACTGCCCGGCGGACGCGAAGAGCACGGCGCAATGCCGGGCCTCCGCCGGGGTGTGCGACCTGGCGGAATTGTGCGACGGGATCGGCAATAACTGCCCGGCGGATACGAAGAGCACGGCGCAGTGCCGGGCCTCGGCTGGGGTGTGCGACCTGGCGGAGTCGTGCGACGGAGTCGGCAACAACTGCCCGGCGGACGCCAAGAGCACGGCGCAGTGCCGCGCCTCGGGCGGTGTCTGTGACCTGGCGGAGTCGTGCGACGGGGTCGGCAACGACTGCCCGGCGGATGCCAAGAGCACGGCGCAGTGCCGCGCCTCGGCCGGCGTCTGCGATCTGGCGGAAATCTGTGACGGCGTCGGCAACGACTGCCCCGCCGATGCGAAGAGCACCGCCCAGTGCCGCGCCTCGGCTGGATTCTGCGATGTCGCCGAGTCGTGCGACGGCAGCAACGACGACTGCCCGAGCAATGCGTTCCAGCCGAGCTCGGTCGAGTGCCGCGCCTCGGTCGGGATCTGCGACCTGGCGGAGAACTGCACCGGCTCCTCGGCCACGTGCCCGGCCGACTTCAAGGGCACGGCGGAGTGTCGCGCCGCCGCCGGGGTCTGCGACCTCGCCGAGCTGTGCGACGGCGTCGCGGACGACTGTCCGGCGGACGCGAAGAGCACGGCACAGTGCCGCGCCTCGGCCGGCGTGTGCGACCTCGCAGAGTCGTGCGACGGGGTCGGCAACAACTGTCCGGCGGACGCCAAGAGCACCGCCCAGTGCCGCGCCTTGGCTGGATTCTGCGACCTGGCTGAATTCTGCGATGGCGCCGGCGACGCGTGTCCGGCCGACGCCAAGAGCACGGCGCTGTGCCGGGCGTCGGCGGGATTCTGCGACATGGCGGAGTTGTGCGACGGCAGCGGCAACGACTGCCCGAGCGATACGTTCCAATCCAGCTCGGTCGAGTGCCGCGCCTCGGCCGGCGTCTGCGACGTGGCGGAGAGCTGCACGGGATCGTCGGCTACCTGCCCGGCGGATGCCAAGAGCACCGCCGAGTGCCGGGCCACGGCGGGCTTCTGCGACGTGGCCGAGTCCTGCGATGGCATCGACGACGACTGCCCGGCCGATGCGTTCCGGGCGAGTTCGGTGGAGTGCCGCGCCTCGGCTGGCGTCTGCGATCCGGCGGAGAACTGCACGGGGTCGTCGGCTGTGTGCCCTGGCGATGCGAAGAGCACCGCGCAGTGTCGGGCGTCGGCGGGGGTCTGTGACCTCGCCGACTCGTGCGATGGCGTGAACGACGATTGCCCGGCGGATGCCAAGAGCGCCGCCGAGTGCCGCGCCTCCGCGGGGGTGTGCGATCTGGCCGAGTCGTGCGACGGCGTGGGCAACAACTGTCCCGCCGATGCGAAGAGCACGGCCGAGTGTCGCGCCTCGGCTGGGGTATGCGATCTGGCCGAGTCGTGCGACGGCGTGGGCAACAACTGTCCCGCCGATGCGAAGAGCACGGCGCAGTGTCGCGCCTCGGCGGGGGTGTGCGATCTGGCGGAAACGTGCGACGGAGTCGGCAGCAACTGCCCGGCCGACGCCAAGAGCACGGCGCAGTGTCGGGCCGCGGCCGGGGTCTGCGACCTGGCGGAGTCGTGCGACGGCGTCGGCGACAATTGTCCGGCCGACGCCAAGAGCACGGCACAGTGCCGCGCCTCGGCGGGCGTCTGCGACCTGGCGGAATCCTGCGACGGCAGCACCGACAACTGCCCGGCGGACGCGAAGAGCACGGCGCAATGCCGGGCTTCAGCCGGTGTGTGCGACCTGACGGAAACCTGCGACGGGGTCGGTGACCTGTGTCCGGCCGACGCGAAGAGCACGGCTGAGTGTCGCGCCTCGGCGGGCGTGTGCGATCTGGCCGAATCCTGCGACGGCAGCAATGACGCCTGTCCGGCCGACGCCAAGAGCACGGCGCTCTGCCGCGCTGCGGTGGATTTCTGTGACGTCGCGGAATCGTGTGACGGCAGCGGCGACGATTGCCCCGCCGACGCGTTCCAGCCGTCGAGCACCGTGTGCCGCGGCTCGGCCGGATTCTGCGACGTGGTGGAGACCTGCACCGGATCGTCGGTGGCCTGCCCGGCCGACGCGTTCGCGTCGTCGAGCACCGAATGTCGCGCCGCGGCGGAAGTCTGCGATTCGGCCGAGAACTGTACCGGATCGGGCGTACTCTGTCCGGCCGACGCGAAGAGCACCGCGCTCTGTCGCGCCACCGCCGGGATCTGCGACGTCGCCGAGTCCTGCGACGGCATCAACGACGACTGCCCCGCCGACGTCAAGAGCACCGCTCAGTGTCGGGCCGCGGCGGGGTTCTGCGACGTTGCGGAGTCCTGCGACGGCAGCACCGACGACTGCCCGGCCGATGGCTTCCAACCCAGCTCGCTCGAGTGCCGCGCCTCGGCCGGCGTCTGTGATCCGGCGGAGAACTGCACGGGATCGTCGGCGGCCTGTCCGACCGACGCCAAGAGCACCGCGCTCTGCCGCGCCTCGGCCGGGTTCTGCGACGTGGCGGAGAGCTGCGATGGCGTGGCGGATGATTGTCCGGCAGACGGCTTCGCCTCGAGCACGACCGTGTGCCGGGCAGCATCCGCCGGCCAGGGCTGCGATGCCGCGGAGCTTTGCACCGGCAGCGGGGCCAATTGCCCGGCGGATGGAGTGCAGCCGAGCGGCACCGTCTGCCGCGCCGCCGCCGGCGGCTGCGACATCGCCGAGACCTGCAACGGCTCGGGCTTCGCGTGCCCCACCGACGCATTCGAACCGGCCTCGACCGTGTGCCGCGGCGGCGCCGACGTGTGCGATACGGCTGAGAACTGTCCAGGCACTGGGCCGGCCTGTCCTGCCGACGCATTCCTCTCGTCGAGCACCGAGTGTCGAGCTTCGGCCGGCGGCTGTGATCTGGCCGAGAATTGTACCGGCAGCGGGCCCGGGTGCCCGGCTGACGCCTTCGTGTCGTCCAGCACGGTCTGTCGCTCCGCGGCCGGATCCTGCGACGTCGCCGAGAGCAGTCCCGGTAATGGGCCCGACTGTCCGAACGACGCCCTCGCGCCCTCGACCACGATATGCCGGGCGGTGGCCGGCGGGTGCGATCTGGCGGAGAACTGTTCGGGAAGCGGGCCGGCGTGTCCGACCGACCTCTTCGTGTCGGCAAGCACCGTGTGCCGCCCGGCAGCGGGCGTCTGCGACGTGTCCGAGAGCTGTACCGGGACCGGATCAGCGTGTCCGACCAACGCGACGCAGCCCGACGGCACCGCGTGTCCGGACAACCTGTTCTGCAACGGTGACGAGACCTGCCTGGCGGGATCCTGCAGCGAGCGCTCCGATCCGTGCCCGGTCTGCGACGAGGCGAACGACATGTGCCTGAGCGATGCCTGCGCCCCGGCCCCCGCAAGCGGGTGCAAGACCGCATCGAAGTCGCTGCTGCTGATCAAGAACAAGACGACCAGCGACGTCAAAGACAAGCTGGTCTGGAAGTGGATCAAGGGGCTGTCGACTGCGCAGAGCGAGTTCGCCGATCCCACCACGACGGCGCACTACGGTTTCTGCATCTATGCAGGAGCCGCCGAGGACCGGGTGGCGTCGATCAACGTGCCGCCGAGCAATACCGCCTGGAAGACACTCGGCACGCGCGGCTACAAGTACTTCGACGATGCGGCGACCATGGACGGCGCGCGCAAGATCCGCCTGAAGGCCAGCACCGAGAACAAGTCGAAGGTGATGTTCAAAGGCCGCGGTGTGGAGCTTCCCGACCCGATCGACATGATGGAGCTCGAGTTCCCGGTGCGCGTGCAGCTCATCAACCTGGCCAGCGGCGTGTGCTGGGAGGCGAGCTACAGCTCCGCGGTGGTCAACTCGACGGCGCGGTTCAAAGCCAAGCACTGAGCGCCGTTGACGGCCTCCGGACCCTCGCATAGATTCGAGCCGAGCTCGGAAAGGCGAGGGCCGACCCTCTTCTCGTCAGCGCTGTGAGCGGGTGTCGTGCCCGCGCGACCCGGGTCGCAGCACGGGAGGCGACGATGAAGTTCTTCTTCTTTCACCTCATGCCCTGGCCCCACCTGCCGGACGACTACGTCGGGCCGGCGTGGATCACCTGTCCGAACAGTCTCTACGATCCGCAGCAGGGCACCGCGGTCTACAACCGCTACCTCGACGAGCTGGTCTCGGCCGAGGCACTCGGCTTCGACGGCGTGGTGATCAACGAGCATCACTCCAATGCGTATGGCAACATGCCGTCGCCCAATCTCATCGCCTCGATCCTCGCGCGCCAGACGACTCGGGTGAGGATCGCCGTGGTCGGCAATGCGCTGCCGCTCTACAACCCGCCGACGCGTGTGGCCGAAGAGTACGCCATGATCGACGTCATCAGCGGCGGTCGCCTGATCGCCGGGATGGTGGTCGGCGGCGGCCCCGAATACTACTCGAACGGCCTCAATCCCACCCACGCGCGCGAGCAGTTCTACGAAGCCCACGATCTGATCGTGCAGGCCTGGACGCGGCCGGGGCCGTTCGAGTTCCACGGCAAGTACTACAAGATGCGCTACGTCAACCCCTGGCCGCGGCCCCTGCAGCAACCGCACCCGCCGATCTGGATTCCCGGCGTGGGCAGCGTCGAGACGATGGAGTTCTGCGCCAAGCGCCGGTACGCGTACATGGGAATTCCGTACTTCCACCGGCGGGTGTTCCAGCGCAACTTCGACTTCCTGCGCGAGGCCTGTGCCAAGGAAGGCTATGCTCCCGATCCCGAACAGCTCGGCTGGCTCACGCCGGTGTACATCTCCGACACCGACGAGCAGGCGTGGAAGGAGTACGAGGCACATCTCTTTTACTTCACGCATCGTCTGCTCGAAGGCATCTCCGCCGCGCCGCCCGGGTACACGAGCGCCAAGTCGGTGATCCGCATGGCGCAGGCGCGCGGCGACTTCATGGTGCACTGCAAGACGCGCCAGGACATCGAAGCCGGCGACTTCGCCATCGTGGGGAGCGTCGCCACGGTACGGCAGAAGATGGCCGAGCTCATCGAGGGCTACGGCGTCGGCAACGTCCTCGCCCTGCTCCAGCTCGGCACGCTGCCGGCCGACCTCACGCGCCGGAACATGGAGCTCTACGCCCGCGAGGTGCTGCCGTTCCTGCGCACTCGTTGTGCCTCCAAGGCGGCGGCGGCCTGACCGGCGCGGTGATGAGCGCCACGACCGAGACGTTCGACGTCCGCGGTATTCCGGTCACGGTGCACCGCGGCGGACAGGGAGAGCCGCTCCTCTACCTCCACAGTGCCTCGGCGGAAGCGACGGTATGGGGCGAGCTCTTCGAGCTGTTGGCGGCACGGTGTGACGTCATCGCTCCGGTCCACCCGGGGTTTCCGGGCAGCGGCGGCATCGATCGCATCCAGACGGTCGTCGACCTGGTGCTGCACTACGTCGATCTGTTGAACCTGCTGCGCGCGCCCCGGGCGCACGTAGTGGGCTCTTCGCTGGGCGGGTGGATCGCCGCCGAGCTCGCCAGCCTCTACCCCGAGCGGGCCGGGAGCCTGGTGCTGGTGGGGGCCGCCGGCCTGTGGATCGACGCGGCGCCGATCGGAGAGGTGTTCGGTATTCTGCCCGACCAGCTCGCCGAGCGCCTGTTTCACGACCAACAGCATCCGATCGCCCAGATGCTGCACGCCGCCGCCGAGATGCCGGTCGATACGCCGCCGCCGGAGGAGATGTTGCTCGCCTTCCATCAATCGAACGAGGCCACGGCGCGGGTGGCGTGGAACCCGTACTTCCACAACCCCGCCCTCGAGCGCCGACTCGACCGCATCACCGCGCCGACGCTGGTGTGCTGGGGCGCCGAGGACAAGCTCATCCCGCGCGCGCACGGCGAGCGCTATCGCGATCGCATCGCCGGCGCCGAGCTGCGGCTGATTCCCGCCTGCGGCCACCTGCCCGCCATCGAGCAGCCGAGCGCACTGGCGGAGGAGATCCTGGGGTTCGTCGATCGTCACGCCTTGCGCGGTGCCCGGGTGACGTAGTCGATCGGCACACGGCGGTGTGCGCCTCGCGACGAGAGCCATGGTCCTGCCTTCGAACCCGAGCCCGCTCACCGTCAGCTGTGTGATCCCGTGCTACAACGGTTCGGCCACGCTCGAGCGCAGCGTGCGGTCGGTGCTCGGGCAGGACCCCCTGCAGGACTGCGTGCTGGTCGATGACGGATCCACCGATGCGACCCTCGACATCATGCGCGGTCTGGAGCAGGCGGATGCTCGCATCCGGGTGGTCGGTCTCTCGCGCAACTCGGGCCTGTCGTCCGCGCGCAACGCAGGCGCCGCTTTCGCCACCGGCGACCGAGGAGCGGGACGGCTCCTGGCATGCCGCGCTGCAGCGCTACCAGTTGCAGGCCGCCGCCAACCGCCAGCACCTGGCGCACCGGCTGGCGCGACGGCGCTGATGAAGGAGGGCGACGCATGCGTCGCCCCTACGCATGCGTGCGCGCACGACGCATGCGTTGCCGGCGCGGCCAGCTCCGGCGAAACCGTTACCGGCGGCGCACGCGACCCGTATGGCGGCGGCGTGCATACGCTTGAGTAGGGGCGACGCATGCGTCGCCCCCGCGCCGCCATCACGCATGCGTCGCCCTCGCCGCGGTTGCGGGGTGTATGCGTGCTTGGTTGAATGATCCGAAGCGGGGACACGGCGATCATCCCGTCGAAGCGCAAGCAGAGCGTCGCCCTGCAGAAGACCTTCGAGCAGGGGGTCAAACGCCATCGAGCCGGCCGCTACGCCGAGGCCGAGGAGCTGTACCGCAGGGTGCTCGAGGCGCGCCCGGACAACCCCGATGTCCTGCACATGCTCGGCGTCGCCATACACCAGGCGCGCCAGGATCCGGCGGCGCCCGAGCTCATCCAGCGAGCCATCGCGCTGCGACCCAATTTCCCGCAGGCCTACAGCAGTCTGGGCAACCTGCTCCGCCAGCGCGGCGACCGCCGCGGCGCCATTGCCGCGTGTCGGCAGGCGATCGCCCTGCATCCCTTTTTCGCCGAGGCCTACAACAACCTGGGAAGCGCCCTGAAGGACGACGGCCGAGTAGCCGACGCTGCCAAGAGCTACGCGCGTGCCGTGGAGCTCGATGGCGCGTACACCCCGGCCCTGTACAACCTCGCGGTCACGCTCCACGAGCTCGGCGAGTACGAACAGGCGGTGGGCGTCCATGAGCGCGCGATCGCTGCCGATCCCCGCGCGCCGGCGGGATATGTGAACCTCGGAGTCACGCTGTACGCCCTGGGACAGTTCGCGCGCGCCGAGGAGTTGTATCGTCGGGCGCTCGCCCTGAACCCCGGCGACGGCCGCGCGCTGCACAACCGCGCGCTCTGTCTGCAGGAGCTCGATCGCCTGGACGAGGCGCTCGAAGCCTTTCGCGCCGCGATCGACGTCGATCCGGGTTTTTCCGACGGCCATTGGAACTACGCCCTGGCGCTGCTCAGTGGCGGCCGCTTCGACGACGGCTGGGCGGAGTACGAGTGGCGCTGGAAGGTGAAGGGGTTTCCGTCGCGCTTGCGGCATACGGACACCCCCCGTTGGGACGGAAGCGCCTTGGACGGGCGGACGCTGCTGCTCTACGAAGAGCAGGGCCTCGGGGACACGATTCATTTCGTTCGCTATGTCTCGATGGTGTCGCGGGGCGCCGGAGCGGTGATGGTCGAAGCCGCACCAGCGCTCGCCCGGTTGCTGCGTTCGCTCCCTGGCGTCCACGCCGTCGTCGCCACGGGCGATGCGCTTCCGCCGTTCGACGTGCAGCTGCCGATGCTCAGCCTGCCCAAGCTCTTCGCGACGACGCTCGAAACGGTGCCAGCCGAGGTGCCGTATCTGCATCCCGATGCAGGCGCCGTCCGGCGTTGGCAAGACCGCATCCCGCGCGGCGGAGACAAGGCCATCGGCCTCGTCTGGGCCGGCAGCGCGACACATCGGAGGGACGCGACCCGCTCGATCGCCTTGAGCAGCCTCGCACCGCTGTTCTCACGGTCGACCGCGCACTGGTTCAGCCTGCAAGTCGGCGAGCGGGCAAAGGACCTCGAGGCCCTGGCCCCGGGTCTGCTCACGGATCTCTCCGGGTCGCTCGCGGATTTTACCGAGACCGCCGCGGCCATCGTCACCCTCGATCTGGTCATCACGGTCGACACCGCGGTCGCGCACTTGGCCGGCGCGCTCGGCCGGCCGGTCTGGGTCCTGCTTCCGTTCGTCTCCGACTGGCGCTGGCTGCGCGAACGCGAGGACAGCCCCTGGTATCCAACCATGCGGCTCTTTCGCCAACCCCGGGCGGGTGACTGGGCAGGTGTCGTGGAGCGCGTTGGCGCGGCGCTCAGCAGTTGAGGCCCCGCCCGTCCCCGGCGCCGACGGCGCGGCGCCCTCCACACATGAAAACTGCGATTGAGAAGTCGCCGGTCGCGGGTATACTCCTGCCGCCATGCAGGACCGTCCCAACGTCGTCGAGCTGCTCGATGCCGTGCGCGGCTTTCTCGAGAAGGATGTCGTCGAGGCACTGGAGGGGTCGGCCAAGTTCCACGCGCGGGTAGCCGCCAATGTGCTGGCGATCGTGGCGCGCGAGCTCGATCTGGAGCCGGATCAGCTCGCCGCAGAGTGGCAGCGCCTCGACGCCCTGCTGGGTGCGACACCGGCGCCGGCCGATGTTTCGGGCTTGCGCCGCGGCCTGCGCGAGCGGAGCGAGGTCCTGTGCGAGCGCATCCGCCGCGGCGACGCCGACGCGGGGCCGTTTCGGACCGCGGTCATGGCGCACGTCCGCGCCACGGTGCGCGAGAAACTGGCTGTGGCCAATCCCAAGCTGCTCGCTGCCGAGGGTGCGGCGCGATGACGCTACGCGGCCAACGCGGCATCGCCGGGCTCACGTTGATCGCCGGGGTGTTCATCACCGCGATCCTGCTGGTGGTCTTTCTCCGGACGCAGGTGAAGAAGGGCGACGGCGAGGGGGGCGCCGACAGCGAGGTCAGCGCCCTCGACAAAGCCCGTGGCGTCGCCTGCCGGGCCAACCGCGCCACCGTCGAGCGCGACATCCAGATGTGGCTGGTCGGCCATCCCGGCGACAAACCCACCATCGCCGCCCTCGAAGCCGACAACATCCGCATCGCGAGCTGTCCCGAGGGAGGCACCTACGCGATCGAGGGAGTGGCGGTGGTGTGCGACAAGCATGAGTGACCGTTCAGCGTTGAGCGTTTAGCGTTCAGCGATGCGTGTGCCCGGTCGCGGGCAGACGTGGCGCTCGCCGCTTCCCGTGGCTTCGCTGAACGCTCAACGCTGAACACTCAACGCGATTGCCGAGGCGTAGCCTCGGCAATCGCTTCCTCCGCCACCCCTACGCCGTTCTTCCGCGTCAGCTTCACCGCGTACATCGCCTGGTCGGCGGCGCGCAGGAGCGCGTTGGCTTCGCGCGCGTGGGTCGGGAAGGCGGCGACGCCGACGCTGGCGGTGACGGCGGAGATATCGACGTCGGTGCCGTCGAGGCGGTCGGCGGCGGCGACGGCGGCGCGCAGCGCCTCCGCCGTCGCCATGGCGGTGTCGATCCCGCTGTCGGGTAAGATGACGGCGAACTCGTCGCCGCCGAAGCGGGCGGCGAAGTCGCCGGGGCGCAGCAGGCGGCCCATCAATTTGCCGAGGAACGCCAGCGTCTGGCTGCCGACCAAGTGCCCATAGCGGTCGACGACCTGCTTGAAGTTGTCGAGGTCGAGCACCAACAACGTCAACGGCTGGCCGAGCTCGATCAGGTGCGGGAGGAGCTGGCTGAGATGGCGCGAGTTGCCGAGGCCGGTGAGGTCGTCGGTCACGGCGGCCAGCTGCGCCTGCTGGTAGAGCGCGGCATTTTCCATCGCGATCGCGACGTGGTCGGCGAGAATCTGCACCAGGCGCAACTGGCGCATGTCGAACGGCTGCCCATCGATGCGGTTCATCACCTGGATGACCCCGTGCAGGGCCGTCTTGCTGATCACCGGCACGCACAGCATGCTGCGCGGCCGGAAGCCGGTGGAGGCCTCGAACGTGCGGTTCCAGCGCGGATCGCTGCTGGCGTCGTCGAGTAGGAGCGGTTGGCGATGGCGCACGACCCAGCCGGCGATGCCCTGATCGGCGGGCATGCGCAGACCGTCGACCACCCCCGCTTCGAGGCGGCGTGACGCCGAGAAGACGAGGTGGTGTCCGTCGGTGCCGAAGAGCATCAGGGCGGCGGCCTGCGCCGGCACGACGCGCACCGCGTCGGCGAGCACCTGGCGCACGAGCTCCGGCTCGCGTGCCAGGCGATCGGGATCGACGAACCCGGCGAATCGTGCGGCGGCATGCTCCAGGGCCTGCTGATCGGCTCGGCTGAACGGGCGCGCATCGTAGCGGTCGCCGAGCTCGATCACGCCGAGGACCCGTTCGCCGCGCCGCACCGGCACGGCCAGCAGCTGCCTTCCCTCGCAGGCGGACAGGGTGTTCCCGGTGCCGCCGCAGCGCGAGTCGGTCGAGATGTCGTCGATGATGGCGGCTTGCCCCGTCCGCGCCACCCAGGCTGCCAATCCTCGCTGGCGCTCGACGGAGGTGGCGCTCAGGGTCGACTCGCGCATCGTCTCGGTGGCGGCGAACACCAACTCATTGCGTTCGGGATCGTATCGCAACAGCGAGATCGCCTCCGCCGAGGCGAGCGTCTTGATGCGCGCCAACGTCGTCCGCAGGATCTCCGCGAGGTCGAGCGTCGACGTCACCGCCGCGGTGATCTCGTTGATGATCTCCAGTTCGCGGGGCAGGGCGCTGTCTGACGACGGGGCCATCCCTGTCGGCCCCGTAGCACCACCCCGGTGCACCGGGCAATCGCAGGGCGCATGCGCGATGTGTACGCCCCCTTTTTGGGCCGCGCTCGGCTCGGCCGCGAAACCCTGGAGGGCCGCGCTTCCGCGCGGCCAAGGCGCCGCGAAGCGGCGCCCTGAATGCCGTCCCGGGCTAGGCCGGGACGCGGGCGATGCCGTGCAGGGCGAGGTCGCTCAGGGAGAGGGCGACCTCTTCAATCGGGACGCCTTCCTGCTCGATCCACCACGACACCACCTGCAGGGACATGCCGATCAGCGCCTGCGCCCAGACCGCGGCGTCGGCGGGCCGGAACGCGCCGCTCGCCATACCGCCCGCGAGACTCTCGTGCATGTCGTTGATGAAGCTGTCCTGGCAGCGGCGGACGACGTCGTGGAACGACGCGCCGTGCCCGAAGACGATGCGAAACAGCTCGCGGTTGTCGCTGGCAAAGCGAAAGAAGGTGAGGGTGCGGGTGCGGGCCTGCTCGACCGGTTCGGTCACCGATGCGCGCACGGCGTCCAGCTGAATCTTCAACTGCGCGACCGCGTCCTCGACGAGCTCGAGAAACAGGGCCTCTTTGGTCGGATAGTACAGGTAGAACGTCCCGACCCCGACATGCGCGGTGCGCGCGATGTCGACGATCTTGGTCCCGTGATATCCTTTCGCCGCGAGCACGGTGCGCGCCGCTTCCAAGAGATGGCGGGCCGTCTGCGCGCGGCGCTGCTGAGCGCGATCCCCGAATGCTTCGTTCTCTGCCTTGCGAGTCATGGGTTACCACACGAACCAGAATTCAGTAGCCTGCGCAAGGGTGAACCGAGCGGGGCGGGGCACATGAGCCTGGGGGAGATTCGGGCGCGGCTGGACGCCTACCGGCCGACGGTGATCACCGAGCCCAAGGTGGCGCGGGCGTCCGTCGCGCTGGTGCTTCGGACCAGCGGCGATGACGCCGAGCTGCTGCTCATTCAGCGCGCGACCCGAGACAACGACCCGTGGTCCGGACACATGGCGTTTCCGGGCGGGCGGCGCGATCCGGGCGATACCGATGTCATCGAGACCGCGGTGCGCGAGACGCGCGAGGAGGTCGGCATCGATCTGGCGACGGCCGCCGTCACGATCGGCCGGCTCGACGAGCTACGGGCCATCGCACGCCACCGGCCGCTCGACCTGGTCATCTCACCGGTGGTGTTCGCCTTGGAACGGCCGGTCACGCTCGCGCTCAGCGCCCGCGAGGTCGAGAGCGCCGTCTGGGTGCCGCTGACGTTCTTCGCCTCACCTGAAGCGCGCGTGACGCACAGCCGGACGCTGGACGGCATAGCCAGCGACTTCCCGGCCTTCCGTTTCGACCGCTACACGATTTGGGGGCTGACGCACCGGATCCTCGAAGGGTTTCTTGAAATAGCGGGTACGCAGTCGATCCACCGAAAAAAGGCGTGACCGGTGACCAGTGACCGGTGGTCGGAAGCAGAGTCTACTGGTCACCGGTCACCGGTCACAGCCTTTACTTGGCGTTCCCCAGAATACTCACACACGCCACCGCCCCTGGCCCGCCGAGATTGTGCGCCAAGCCGATCTCGGCGTTCGGCACCTGCCGGGCGCCAGCCTGATTGCGGAGCTGCGTGGTGAGCTCGGTGATCATGCGCACGCCGGTGGCGCCGATCGGGTGGCCGAATGACTTCAGGCCGCCGCTCGGGTTGATCGGCTTCTCGCCACCGAGCGCGGCCCGGCCTTCCTCGATGAAGCGCGCGCCTTCGCCGCGGCCGCAGAAGCCCAGATCCTCGTAGTTGAGGATCTCGGTGATGGTGAAGCAGTCATGCACCTCGGCGAAGTCGACGTCGGCGGCGCTCATCCCGGCCTGCTCGTACGCCACGGCGGCGGCGCGCTGGGTGGCGGGAAATCCCAGGTAGTCGAACGTCGGCTTGTAGTACGGCTGTCCCGACATGACCGCGAGCCCGACGCCCTTCACGTAGACCGGATCGGGGCGGAACTCGCTGGCGCGGTCGGCGCGACAGAGCACCGCGGCGGCGGCGCCGTCGGTGGTCGGGCAGCAGTCGAACAGGCCGAGCGGGCTGTAGATCATCGGGGCTTTCAGCACGGTGTCCTCGGTGATCTCCATGCGCAGGTGCGCCTTGGGGGACAGCGTGCCGTTGTGGTGATTCTTCACGGCCACCTTGGCGAGCGTGGCCTTCGAGGCGCCGTGCCGATTGAAGTATCGGTTGGCGGCGAGCGCGAAGATGTGCGGCGCGCGCTCACCGCTGTCGATCACGGGGTGGATGCGCGAGGGGAGGTGGCGTCCGCCGTCGCGCATCTTCTCGAAGCCCAGCACCAGCGCCAGATCGTAGACGCCGGAGGCGATCGCCAGCGCGGCATTGCGGAACGCGTCCATGCCCGAGGCGCAGTACATGCTCACGCGCGTGATCGGGATCCCGTGCAGCTTGAGCGGGTCGCCGAGCGCGTCCCCCGCCAGTTGCGACATGACCGTGCCCACCCACGCCGCCTCGATCTGCGCCGGCTCGACGCGCGCGTCCGCCATCGCCTCGAACGCCGCCTCGCAGATGAGCTGCTCGGCGCTCGCTTCGTACAGCTCGCCGAAGCGCGTACAGCCGACCCCGATGACCGCGACCTTGTTCTTGAACTCCCGTGACATCATTCCCCTCGCGCGCCCACTCCTTGTAGCGGCGCCCCTTGTGGCCGCCCCCCACCGCCGTTGGTGAATGGAGGGCGGTGGGCGCGGGGACAAGCCCCGCGGCTACACGGACTTGATCACTCCCAGCGGATAGGCCTGCTTCAGGTTCTCTTCCAACCACGCCGGGCCCTGGTCCGGTGCAACGAACCAGTCGGTCGGGCACATGGTGAGGATCTCGACGAACGAAAGACCCCGGCCCTCGAGCTGGCACTGGAAGGCGTCGTGCAGATACTGGCGCGTGAGCTTGATCGACGCCGGGGTGTGGACTGCGGCGCGCGCCACGTAGGCGCTGCCGTCGAGCTGGGCGATCAGCTCGCTGATCTTGATCGGATTCCCATGCTGCTCCCGGCTGCGGCCGCCCGGCGTCGTCTTGGTGTGCTGGCCGATGACGGTGGTGGCCGTGGCGTGCCCGCCGGTCTCGCCGAAGACGCCGTTGTTGAGCACGATGGCGGTGATGCGTTCGCCGCGGGCCGCGCTGTGCAGCACCTCCTGCAGGCCTTCCGACACCATGTCGCCGTCGCCCTGCATGGTGAATACGAACGCATCGGGGCGCACGCGCTTCACGCCGGTGGCGACCGACGGCGCCCGCCCGTGCAGCGCCTGGAGGACGTCGATGTCCATGATCATGGGGAAGGCGGTATAGCAGCCAATGCCGGCGACGCAGATGGTGCGCTCGCGCAGTCCGAGCTCGTGGATCAACTCGAGCATGAGCCGCAGCGCGATCGGCTCGCCGCAGCCCGGGCACAGCGAGTGCTCGGTGTTGAGCAGCAGCTCCGGCTTGTCGAAGACCTTGCGCATGCTGGGCGTGGGCGCGAGCGATTCGGTCATGTGAGGGCCCCTCCTCGAATCACGCGGCGGCCCGCGGGCACAGGTCGCGAATCCGCGCGAGTACATTGTCCACAGTGAGCGCCGGGCCCACGCCGAACCCGGAGTGGTCGTGGCTGATCCCGCCGATGGCGTGGATCGGCACGCGACCGAGCGCGGCGAGCTGCACGTCCTCGATCATCTGCCCGGCGTTGAGCTCGAACACCGCGAGCGCCTTGGCCCGCTCCGCGGCGGCGGCGACGGCCTCCGCGGGAAACGGCCAGAGGCTGATCGGTCGGATGTACCCGACCCGCAGACCCTGTTCACGGGCCAGCCGCACGGCGTACTTGGCAAAGCGGCCGGGAAAGCCGAAGGCCACGACGACCAGGTCCGCGTCGTCGGTCCAGCCGGTGTCGACCCGTACCTCGGCGGCCTTGATCGCGGGATGCTTCTGCGTCACCGCCGCGAGCGACGCGGCGAGGTTGGTGGAGAGCTTTTCGGCCGGCCCCAGCGGCGACAGGGTCAGACTGGGGCGATCCTTCGCCCCGGTGGTGGCCCAGGTTTTCGGCGGCAGCGGCGGTTCGTCGGGTGTGTGAAACTCGACCAGCTCCGAGGTGTGGGCGAGGAGGAAGTCGCCCATCACCATCACCGGGTTGCGCCACTTATCGGCGAGATGAAACGCCTGCTGGATCAGGTCGACCGCTTCCTGCGCGCTCGACGGCGCCAGGACGATGAATCGATAGTCGCCGTGCCCGCCGCCACGCGTCGCCTGGAAGTAGTCGCCCTGGCCGCGGCACATGTTCACCGCCACGATCGGGATCTGTGCGTTCGCCAGCTCCGCGAAGCTCTCCTGCATCAGGCTGATTCCCTGTCCGGTCGACGCGGTCATGGCGCGCACACCGCAGCCGGCAGCGCCCCACACCATGCCAATCGCCTCGATCTCGCTCTCGGCGTTCATGCAGACACCGCCGACCTGCGGCAGGCGCGTCGCCATGTATTCGAGAATCTCCGTCGACGGGGTGATGGGATAGCCGGCGTAGAAGCGGCAGCCCGCCTGGATGGCGCCTTCCGCCATCGCGCACGACCCCTCCATGAGCACGCGTCGACTCATGCGTGGTCTCGCGCCGGCAGCGGTTCGCGATAGACGGCGAAGCAGTAGTCGGGGCAGACCTTCGCGCACAGCTCGCAGCCGGTGCAGCCCTCGAGCAGGAGCGGGTAGCGGTAGCCTTTGCGGTTCACTGGCTCGGACATGATCAGCACACGTGGCGGGCACACCGGCACGCACAGTGCGCAGCCCTTGCAGAGCTCGATGTCGATCGTGACCGTGGCGCGCATCTTTCCCGGGCGGCTCTCTCGATTGATTCAATCAGGTGATTGAACTATCTCCCCTCCTATTTCAGCCGGTACGGGCTGTCAATTTCGTTGTCTCGACGGGGAGGAATGCGATGCGGCTACAGGGCAGCGTGGCGATCGTGACCGGCGGAGGCCAGGGAATCGGGCGCGCGTATGCGTTGCGCTTCGCCCGCGAGGGAGCGCAGGTCGTAGTGGCAGATGTGAACGACGGCAACGCCGCCGCGGTCGCCGCCGAGATCGAAAAGGCCGGCGGACGAGCGATGGCGAGCAAGGTCGACGTGAGCGACGAAGCGAGCGGCGCCGCGCTCGCCAAGGCGGTGCACGAGCGCTTCGGCCGCATCGACGTGTTGGTCAACAACGCCGCGATCTTCCACGGCCTCGATCGCATGGATCAGTCGCTGGCGTACTTCAATCGCATCCTGTCGGTGAATCTCACCGGGGTGTGGGTGATGACCCGCGCGGTCGAGCGCTTCATGAAACGCGCGCGCCGCGGCAAGATCATCAACCAGTCGTCCACGGCGGCCTACATGGGCAACGTGGCGATGGTCGACACCAGCGATCCCGACCGCCCCTCGCCGCCTTTCCACTACAGCGTCGCGAAGCTCGGCGTCAGCGGGCTGACCAAGTACTTCGCCGGCGCGCTCGGCCCGTGGGGCATCAACGTCAACGCCATCTGCCCGGGCGTCACCATGACCGACGCGACCAAGTCGGTGGTGCCGCCGGAGATCCTCAAATCGATCGTCGGCGCGACGGCGCTGAAGAAGGCCCTCGAGCCCGAGGACCTCACCGGGACGGCCGTCTTCCTCGCCTCGTCGGACAGCGACCTGATGACCGGTCAGGTCCTGGTCGTCGACGGGGGAATGATCATGCTGGGGTAGGCTGATCGTTGTCCGTTGCCCGTTATCCGTTGTCCGCTTGGAATTCCCAACGGGCAACGGGCAGCGTCGTCTCCCTACCGCTGGCAGTGCGGGCAGTAGTAGCTGCTGCGCCCGCTCAGGACGACGCGCTTGATCGTGGCGGCGCAGACGCGACACGGCTCGCCGGCGCGATCGTAGACGGCGTGGTGCATCTGGAAGAAGCCGGGCTGTCCATTGGCATCGCGGTAGTCGGAGATCGAGCTGCCGCCCAGCGCGACCGCTTCTTCGAGCACGGAGCGCAAGGCGTTCCCCAGGCGCTCGCGCTCGTGCGGACGCAGGCTGGCCGCGCGGCGGCGCGGGCGGATGCCGGCCTGGAAGAGCATCTCGTTGGCGTAGATGTTGCCGACGCCGCCGAGGACGCGCTGGTCCATGAGCAGGTTCTTGATCGGCAGGGAGCGGCCGCGCAGGAGCGCGCGCCATTCCTCGGATGACGGCGCGGCGCTGAGCGGGTCGCGTCCGACGGCGGCGAGCTCCGCGAGCTCGATGCGGCGGCCGATCCGCATCAGCCCGAAGCGGCGGGGGTCGTTGTAGATCATCACCAGATTGCGGTCGAGCGCAATCGCGACGTGATCGTGGACGGCCAGCGGGGCGCCGGGCGGCTGGAGGGCGAGGCTGCCGCTCATGCCGAGGTGGACGAGGAGGTCCCGTCCATCGTCGAGCCCAAAGAGCAGGTACTTCCCGCGCCGATCGAGCGCATCGATGCGGCGGCCGCGCAGACCAGACTCGAATCCCACCGCGATGCGCCGCCGCAGCCGCCGCTCGCGGACGGTGACGGCAGTCACCGTGGCGCCGACGAGGTGCGGCAGCAGGGAGCGCCGGATCGTCTCGACTTCAGGAAGCTCGGGCATGAGGGAAAAGCAAACCACAGATGGCCGCGGATTTGGAGTCGGATCAGTTTCATTCGGGCACGGGCACGGGCACAGACACGGGTCGAGTCTGATTCATTTCGTTCCCCACCCCACCTCGAAGTCTGATGGGCGGGGCGGTTGAGATTGATCCGACTCCACCCGTGCCCGTGTCCGTGCCCGTGCCTGAGCCCGTGCCCGGATGAAACTGATCCGTCTCCACTCTGTGTTTATCTGTGTTCATCTGTGGTTTCTCTTTTCTCCGCACGCAGCGCCTCTGCCAGGCGCACGAAGTCGGACGGTGCCAGCGTTTCCGGGCGGCGGCGCGGGTCGATGCCGAGCCCGGTGAGCACGGCGCTGGGGTCGGGGGTGAGTGGCGCCAGCGCGTTGGCGAGCTGCTTGCGGCGGCGCGAGAAGGCGGTGCGGACGACGCCGCGCACGGCCCGTTGCTCGGCGGGCGTCAGCGGCGGCGGCCGGCGCGGCGTGATGACGACGACGGCAGACTCGACCTGCGGACGCGGCGTGAACGCGGCTGGCGGGACGCGCATCGCCACCCGCGCGTCGGCGACGACCTGGACCATGACCGAGAGCGCGCCGTACGCCTTGGAGCCCGGCCCAGCGCAGACGCGCTCCGCCACCTCGCGTTGCAGCATGAGCACGAGCCGATCGAACAACTCAGGCGCGCCGAGGAGCTGCATGAGCACCGGGGTGGAAATGTTGTACGGGAGATTGGCGACCGCGGTGACCGGCGCGTCGGCGCCGAGCAGGGCGTCCAGGTCGACCGTCAGCACGTCGGCGGTGAGCACCTCGACCGCGGGGCGGGCGGCGTAGGCGAGGCGGAGGGCGTCACCGAGGTCGCGGTCGACTTCGACCAGCAGCAGCCGGCGGCAGCGCGCCGCGAGCAACTCGGTGAGCGCGCCGCGCCCCGGTCCGATCTCGAGCGCCGTTGCGTCAGTGCCCAGCTCCGCCAGCGCGACGATGCGCTCGGCGATCGCCGGGCGGACGAGGAAGTGCTGGCCGAACCGCTTGCGCGGGACGTGCGGGCTCACTGGGTGGTGTCACGCGGCGTGCCGAGATCGGCGACCGCGGCGGCATTGAGCGTCAGGTCGTCCCGTTCGCCGCGCGCCAGCCGGGTGGCCGCGACCAGGCCGATCATAGCGGCGTTGTCCGTGCAGTAGCGCAGCGCCGGGATGACCACGTCGACGCCGAGCTCGGCGGCGGTGAGACCGGCGCGCTCGCGCAAGCGCGAGTTAGCTGAGACTCCGCCGGCGATGACCAGGCGGTCGACGCCGGCGCGGCGGACCGCGGCAAAC
>Ga0187893_10006059_pt1 | contig 21031 bp, 13 predicted proteins | sample MA1701074metaG_FD_139574 | JGI IMG/M metagenome (GOLD analysis project Ga0187893, IMG submission 139574) | White microbial mat communities from a basaltic lava cave in the Kipuka Kanohina Cave System on the Island of Hawaii, USA - MA170107-4 metaG ...
AGATCGGCGCGGACGGGATCAACTTCGACACGCTCGAGTCCGCGCCGGTCGAGTTCTGGAGGGCGGCCGCGGCCGCCGGGCATCCCCTGGCGCTCGAGCCGCAGTTCGGGCTGCGCGACGAGTCGCTCGCCTGGAGCACGCTCAGCTGGAACGACTGGGTCACCTGGGAGGACATCCCCTACCCGTTCGTGCCGATGCTGAACAAGGCCAAGTGGCTGGAGCCGCGCCACATGGTGAACGTCACCGACCGCTTCACCCGCGACAAACGGAACAGCCTGCAGCACGCCCTGTTCAACGGCATCGGCTACGCGACGATGGAGAATCTCTGGGGTTTCTGGTACGGGATGACGCCCCACGACGCGGAAGCGGTCCTTCGCATCACGCGCCTGGAGCGCGCCGTCGCCCCGCTGCTGGTCAGCCCCGACTGGGAGCCCCACACGCCGACCCTGCAGCCGGGCGTCTTCGCGAGCCGGTTTCCCGGCGCCGACCGGACACTGTGGACTCTCGTCAACCGCAACGAATACGCCGTCGCGGGCGAGCAGCTGCAGGTGCCGGCGGGCGCGGGCTTCCGCTATTACGATCTCTGGCGCGGGGCCGAGCTGACGCCCGTCCCGAGCGGTGCTGTAGCCACGCTGCGTTTCCCCATCGAGGGCCTGGGCTTCGGCGCCGTGCTGGCCGAGCGTGCTGACGCTCCCGAGGGCTCCTTGAAGGAGCTGCTCGCGTTCATGGGCGAGCGCTCCCAGCGGCCCTTGAGCGCCTACTCCCGGGAGTGGAAGCCCCTGCCGCAGACCATGGTCGAGATCCCTCCGACCAAGCCGGCCGCAACCGCGCCGGAGGGCATGCTGCTGGTTCCGGGCGGCGACTACGACTTCGTGGTGCGCGGCATCGAGATCGAGGGCGGCAACGACCCGGGCGTGGACGTGCAGTATCCCTGGGAGGAAACGCCGCGGCGATTCCACCGGGAACGACTGCAGATCCGGAGTTTCTTCATCGATCGGACGCCGGTCACGAATCGAGAGTTCAAGCGGTTCCTCGACGCCACGGCTTACCGGCCCGAGGACGCCCACAACTTCCTGCGCGACTGGCGGAACGGGACCTTCCCGGAGGGTTGGGCCGCAAAGCCGGTGACCTGGGTGTCGATCGAGGACGCGCGGGCCTACGCGGCCTGGGCGGGCAAGCGACTGCCCCACGAGTGGGAATGGCAATATGCCGCGCAGTCGAGCGACGGCCGGCTGTATCCGTGGGGCAACGACTGGGATCCCCGAATGGTGTCGGCGCCGGATCACGGACCGGCGCGACGCCCACCGGGCGACGTCACCGCGTTCCCCCAGGGGGCGAGTCCTTTTGGCGTGCTTGACCTGGCGGGCAACGTGTCGCAGTGGACGGACGAGTTTCGCGACGATCACACTCGCGCGGCCATCATCCGTGGCGCGGCCTCCTACCAGCCCCTGGGTTCCGTCTGGTACTTCCCGCAGACGTACCGTCTGGACGAGCATCAGAAGTACCTCTTGATGTCGCCCGGGCGCGACCGCGCCGGGACCATCGGTTTTCGCCTGGTCGTCGACGCGCGGTAGGCGGCTGGGGCTGTTGGGCGGAGCGCGGGTCCTAGCGGCCCTTCCGCGATCCCTTACGACAGCGGGCTGTGCTCGAGGACCAGCAACCCCACGGAGACCGCCGCCAGCGCGTACATGACCGGATGCACCTCGCGCCGGCGCCCCACCAGGCAGTAGAGGCTGGCGTGGGAGATGAAGCCCCACAGGATGCCCTGCGTGATCGAGAAAGTGAGCGGGATCAGGATGATGGTCAGGAAGGCCGGCAGGCCGTCCTCCAGCCGCCCGAAGTTGATGGCGGCGACGCTCCCGAACATGGCGGCCCCGATCAGGATCAGCACCGGCGCCGTGGCGTAGGCTGGGACCATGCCGGCCAGGGGCCCCACGAAAAGACACGGCAGGAAACACAACGCGGTGAAGACCGAGGTCAGCCCCGTCCGCCCGCCGACGCCGATGCCGGCGGCGCTCTCGATGTAGGCCGTGCCCGAGGAGGTGCCGAAGAGCCCCGCTCCCAGCGTGGCGAAGGCGTCCACGATCAGGCCCTGTTTCAGCCGGATCGGGTTCCCGTCCTCGTCCAGCAGCTTCGACGCCTGGGCCACGCCGATCAGCGTCGAGAGGGAATCGAACAGGTCGGTGAACATCAGCGACACGATGGCGGGCAGCAGGGCCCAGCGCAGCGCGCCCCAGATGTCGAGTTTCAGGAACACGCTCTCGAAATCCGGCGTGCTCAGCAGCCGCGCCGGAACCTCGACCATGCCCGCGGCGACCGCGACGGTCGTGACCGAGAAGATCCCGGCCAGCAACGCGAACGGGCTCCGGCGCGAGGACAACCAGAGCGTCACCGCCAGCCCCAGGATCGTGAGCAGCGCCCGCCGGTCGAGCACGCCGAGCTTGACCAGCGTCACGGGGTCGGCGACGACGATGCCGGCATTACGCAGGCCGATGAAGGTCAGGAACACGCCGATGCCGACCGCGGTCGCCGCGCGCAGGCCCGGAGGAATCGCCTTCACGATCGCCGCGCGCACCGGTGTCACGGACAGGACCAGGAACAGGATGCCCGCCCAGAACACCATGCCCAGCGCGACCGGCCACGGGATGCCTCGGCTCAGGATCAGGGTAAAGGTGAAGAAGCCGTTGATGCCCATGCCCGGCGCCACCGCAAAGGGCAAGCGGGCATACAGGCCCATCAGCAGGGTCAGCGTGAAGCAGAGCAGCACCGTCGCCGTCAAGGCGCCGCTGAAAGCGATCCCCGTGCCCTGGGTGGAGAGGATCGAGGGGTTCACCACGACGATGTAGGCCATGGTGAAGAAGGTGGTGACACCAGCGACGGCTTCCGTGGCGAGGTTGGGCGGTCTGGCGCTCACGCCGGCCGATGATATCCCTTGCTCCTTGCCTTGACCCGCGCCGCTCACTCCCTGTAGGGTTGCCGCTCTCGAACGGAGGAACCGCATGTTCAGCATTGGTCGAGTCGGCCTGGCTTTCGGCGTGGCGGTCCTGGCGGCCGGCACCGCCCAGGGAGCCGAACGCATCAAGGTGTTCATCGACCAGGACACCTCGGGGCCCGGCGGCACCGACGCCGTGTCCATCGCGATGCTGCTGCTGGCGCCCAACGTCGACGTGGTGGGCATCGGCGTCGTGGCCGGCGACGCCTGGCTCGACCAGGCCGTCTACCACACGCTCAAGATCGTCGAATTGTGTGGCCGGCCCGAGGTTCCCGTCGCGGTCGGCTCGGAGGAGCCGCTCCTGAACTCGCAGGAGATGATGCGGCGCCGCGAGGCGCTGTGGGGGGAGAAGGCGGGAGACGGCTGGCACGGGGCCTGGGGTGACGAGGTCCCGCCCAAACACGTGATCCCGCCGGCGCCGGGCGGCCCGCCCACGATCAAGCCCGTCAGCCAGCACGCCGCCCTGCTGCTGATCGAGATGGCGCGCAGGTATCCCGGCGAGCTGGTGCTCTACACCGCCGGCCCGCTCACCAATGTCGCGCTCGCGATCAGGCTCGCGCCGGACATCGTCGGCAAGATCAAGGCGGTCTACACCATGGGCGGCCACACCTACGTGAATCAGCGCTTCAATTTCTGGTGGGACGCCGAGGCGGCCCTGATGCACGTGCGTGCGCCGTGGAAGGCGAAGGTCCTGACGCCGATCGACGTCTGCCACAAGACGCAGACGACCAAGGAGCTGATCGGGCGCATCGTCTCGGCCGGCACGCCCCTGGCCGCGTACATGCGCGATTCCTACCTTTCACCCGACACCGACCCGGGCATCTTCACCTACATGTGGGACGAGCTGGCCGCGGCTGCGATCATCGATCCCGGCGTGATCACGGCCACCGAGGACCTGTACATCGACGTGGACTATCTGCCCGGGCCCGGCTACGGCAAGACGGTCTGGACCAGCAAGGAGATGAAGCCCTGGTTCGCCGACAGCCCCTGGACGGTGCAGACCGACATCGACCGCCCGCGCTTCGAAAAGCTGTTCGTCGACCTGATGCGCACCCCGCCGCCCCGCGCCAGGTGAGCGCGTCCCGCTAGCGCTTAGCGGCGAGCTCGAGGAAGCGGTCGACGGCCTCGGGCATGAAGTCGGCGGCGCTGAACGCGCCGGGCAGCGCCTGCTCGAAGGTCGTCGCGCGGTAGCGGCGCGCGGCCTGCGCCTCCGCGGGCGACTCGACCAGGATCAGGCGGATCGGGGGCAGGCCGCGCTTGCGGTTGAAGGAGCTGAACTCGTAGCCGTACTGGCGGTCTCGGTAGCTGAGACGCGGCAGGCGGCCGTCCAGCCCGGCCACCGCCACGGCCGCGACGAAGTAGTCCCGATACGTGGCTGCCTGCTGGAGCGCGGCCCCGAGCGGGTACCGGTAGTGGAAGGCCGCGTCGTCGGCTCCGGCCGCGCGGTAGAGCTTGCCCGTGGTGCTGAGCGCGGCGACACCCAGGTGCTCCTCCGGAGCGGTGAACAGCCGCACCCCGCCGGCGCGCGCCTCGAGGGCGGCCTGCGCCAGCCGCTCGAGCTCATCCGGCGCCAGCCCGGCGGCGGACCCGACCAGTTCCGGGAAGCTCTCCTCGGGCACGATCCACTGGGCGAAGCGGTCCACGTGGAGCGTGCGGTCGCTGGCCTGGCCGCAGACCATCAGCAGGTCCTGCCAGCGCGTCGTGGTCATCAGGTAGTCGCGGCAGTCGCCGCACGACCCTCCGCCGCCGCACCTGTCGGCGTGGAAGGCGATGAAGCCGACCGCGCGCCGCGCCTCTTCGGGCCCCACGCTGGCGATCACGTGGTTCATCAGCGAGGTCTCGCCGTGGATCGCCTCGGGCGCCCGCGCGTATTCGGAGTTGCCGCCCAGCACCACGCGCTCGACGCCCGCGTTGCGGATCACGGTGGCCGCGCGCACGTGGAACCCGGAGCGGCTCGGGTCGGTGCCCGCGCCGCGGGCCGCATCGACCGCCCTGCGCATGCTGCGCCGCAGCGCGGGATCGGCGACCAGCTCTTCGGCCGCCGGCGTGAGGGTCCAGGCCTCCGGCGCCTCTCCGGCGGGGCGAGCGCACGCCGCGGCTGTCAAACACGCGCCCAGGACCGCCGGCACGGCCGAAAAGCGCCCCAGCCGCGCTCGCGTCACGGCCGGCTCATCAGCTCCACGAACACGCGCTCGAACCTGGGCACGTCCACCTCCATGTGCACGGTGGAGGGCCGCAGGTGGGCGGGCGGCTCCAGGTGCCCCAGCCACTTCGCGCGCTCGGGCCCGCCGGGGCCGCTGTACGCCAGGAAGAAGTTCGGCACGTCCTCCGGCTTCCTCCAGACGACCGTGTGCCCGTACTTCGGCCCGCGGGTGATGTCCACGTCGAGCCAGAGCGTCTCGGTCTTCGTGATCACGGCCGGATCCACCAGCGCCGCCGCCAGCACCTCGTCCCACATCGCCGACCACATGCTCGTGCCCGGCGCGAGCTCGGCGTCGAGATACACCTCCTGGACGTGCCGGGCGAGCCGGCCGCCCGCCTTCACTACCCGGCGCATCAGCGCCTCGCTCGTGAAGGGCTGCGCCCCGGCCTCGCCGGTCGTCACCACGATCTCCCGCCACGGCTCCCGCATCACGATCGCCGCGGCCTCGGGGTCCCACCACCAGTTGAGCTCGAATCCGCCACGGCTGCTGGCGCCCATCACGTAGAGGGCCTTGGCGAGCGGGACGATGCCCGGGTCCATGCGCACGGCGAGCGCCAGGTTGGTGAGCGGGCCCGCGAAGTAGAGCACCACCTCGCCCGGGTGCGCCCGGATCGTGTCGATGATGAAGTCGGCGGCCCGGCCCGGCCGCACCTGCGTCCTGGGGAACCCGCCGGGCGGCGGCCAGGTCCGCTCCGGGGGCGGAGCGTCCGGGTTGAACGCGCCGTGCCAGGTCGGGTGCGAGCCGTAGAGCGCCTCGCGCAGCTCCTGCTCGCGGCGGGTGTTGAGCAGGGGGTGCTGCGCGCCCTTCACGACCGGCACGTCGGTCCGCCCGGCCAACTCGACGGCGTGCAGCGCGAAGACGGTGGCGGGCTCCAGCCACTGGTCGCCGCTCACGGTCGTGATCCCGAGCACGTCGAGCTGGGGCGCGTTCAGCAACATCAGCAGCGACAGGAAGTTCGTGCCCTGCGGTCCGGCGCTGTCCTGGTCGGCGATCAACTTGATCTTCGGCGGCTGCGCCGCCGCGGAGGACGCGACGGCGCCCAGCAGCGCCAGCAGCGCGCCCAGCCGGGCGCGCATCAGCGGCTCCGGGCCTTCCACTCCGTCTCGAAGGCCGCCCGCTCCCAGAACGACTTCTGCGTGCCCACGCCCGTGGTGGAGAGCCCGGCGTACAGGTTGGCGCGGTGGACGGCCTGGCGCTCCTCCATGCCCTCGCCCAGGAAGACGGCGAAGCTGCCGATGAAGGCGTCGCCCGCCCCGGTGCTGTCCACGGTTTTCACTTCGAAGGCCGGGACGTGCTCCATGCCGTCACGCCCGGCGAGCAGCGCGCCTTTGGCCCCGAGCGTGACGATCACGCGCTTGATCCCCGACTTCAGCAGGGCGGCCGCACAGCTCTGAGCGTCCTCCAGGCTCTTGACCGGCAGGCCGCTCACGACCTCTGCCTCGGTCTCGTTGGGCACGAAGTAGTCGAGCTCCGCGACCTGGGCCATCTCCACGGGCTGCCCCGGCGCCGGGTTGAGGATGCACTTGATGCCGTGCTGGTGGGCGAAACGGATCGTGTGGTAGACGGTCGCGAGCGGGATCTCGAACTGCAGCACGATGCAGTCGGCCTGCCGCAGCATGGGGGCGGCCGCGTCCACGTCGGCCGGCAGCAGCTGGTCGTTGGCCCCCTTGACCACGATGATGCGGTTCTGCCCGGACTTCTCCACGAAGATCGGCGCAACCCCGCTCGAGGCGCCCTTCACGATCTTGACGTGCTCGGCGTCGATGCCGAGCTTCTCGAAGTTGCGCAGCGTGGCGGGCCCGAACAGGTCGTCGCCGACCCGGGCCACCATGAAGACTTCGGCGCCGCACAGACGGGCCGCCACCGCCTGGTTGGCGCCCTTGCCGCCGAAGCCCAGGTCGAAGCTGGTGCCGAAGATGGTCTCGCCGGGCCGGGGGAACTCGTCGGTGAAGGTGGTCAGGTCGACGTTGGCGGAGCCGACCACGGCGATGCGCGGACGTTTGGACATGTTTGCCTCGCTGCTAACGTGAAGGAACGGGCCGGCTGACCCGCTCGACGAACATACGGATGAAGCGATCCCAGTCGAGATCGTGCTGGACGGCCATCTTCTGCGCGCCTTCGGCGCCCGGCCAGCGCGCCGTCCCGCCGACCGACACGCCATAGTTGATGCCGGGGTGGGCATCCACGTCCACGTACAGCTCCGTGGTCGTGACCAGGCTGGGATCCACCAGGCTCGCCACCGTGACCTGGTCGTACATCAGCAAGCTGCGCTGCGGGTCCTCGTCGAACGCGGGGCCCAGCCGGTCGCGGATCAGGCGCGTCAGCGGCGTGTCGGCGGCCACCAGCTTCGAGTACCACTCCCGGTTCAGGCTCGTCTTGCGCGAGACGTTGAGGGGCGAGAGCGCCACCGGGATCCCCGAGCGCAACACGGCCTTCGCGGCCTCGGGATCCACCCAGAAGTTGAACTCGGCGTTGGGGGTGGCGTTGCCCGCGCCGTCCGGAAGCGTGGCCACGGCGCCGCCCATGATGTAGATCTGCTTCAGCTTCGCGGCCAGGCCCGGCTCCTGGCGCAGAGCCATCGCCACGTTGGTCAGCGGCCCGATCGCCATGATCGTGACCTGGCCGGGAAGGGCGTTCACGGTGTCGACGATGAACTGCACGGCGCCGACGGGCTCGGGCTTGCGCCTGGCGAAGCCGCCCGGCGGCGTCGTGGGGGGCGCGTCGGACCACCAGCTGCCGTGGCGCGTGGTCGCGTATTCGCTCTTTTCGTGCAGCAGCGGCATGTCCGCCCCTCGGTAGACCGGGATCTCGTCGCGGCCGGCGATCTCGAGCAGACGCAGCGCGTCGGCGGTCGCCTGCTCCACCGAGAAGTTGCCCGCCACGGTCGCGACACCCAGGATCTCGAGCTCCGGCGAGTTGAGCGCCAGAAGCAGCGCGAACGCGTCGTCCTGGGGCAGCATGCCGAAGTCGGTGTCGAAGATGATCTTGTGGGGTTGCGGCTGCCCCTGCGCCGCCGCCGCCAGCGCCAGCGCGGCGAGCGCCGCCCCCGCCCGCCCCAGCAGAGACGGCACCGGTCAGCCCGCCTGGTACGCGCTCGCGATCGCCACGAGCGCCAGCACGTAGAACAGGAACATCAGCGCGAGATAGGTCTTCGCCTTGGCGTCGGCGCCCGCGAACTCGCGCCAGACGAAGACGCCCCAGAGCGCCGCCACCATCGGCGCGGCCTGGCCGATCGCGTACGAGATCGCGACGCCCGTGAGGCTGGCCGCGACGAAGTTGAAGACGGTGCCCGTGCCCCAGATCGCGCCACCCAGCAGGCCGAGGGCGTGGTCCGCGGGTCGCGCGGCGAAGAAGCCGGAAAAATCCACGGGCGTGCCGACCAGGGGCTTCTTCATGAAATACACGTTGACGACGAAGCAACACAGGAACGCGGCCAGGGTGAAGAACACGGCGATGCTGTAGGGCGTCAGCGGGTGGCCGGCGGTGAGGGCGCGCGTCACGAAGGGCGCGAAGGAGCCCATCAGCAGGCCCGAGATCACGCAGACGATGATGCTCCTGCGGTCCACGGCCTTGCCGGCCGTCGCGAGGCGTCCATAGGCCTTGCCGTCCATGATCACGGCGACGATGGCCAGCGCCACCCCCAGCCCGAGCAGGAGCGCGTCGCCTCTCGGCTGTAGGGCGTAGCTCATGATCACCCCGACCACCATGGCGATGCCGATCGAAACCGGGAACGCCACCGCCAGCCCGGCCATCTCGATCCCGGCCACCAGCAACAGGTTGGCGACGTTGAAGATCAGGCCGCCGATCATCGCCGAGACCAGGTTGCCCCTGTCGGCTGCGGCCAGGTTGGCCAGGAAGCCCTCCCCATTCCCCCCTGTGGAGCCCAGCGTGAAGGCGTACAGGAGCGAGACCAGGAAGATGCCGACGGCGTAGTCCCAGTAGAAGAGCTCGAAGCGGTAACCCTTGGTGAGCTTGTAGGTGTTGGCCCAGGAGCCCCAGCAGACGGCGCTCATCACCATCATGACCATCGCCAGACCAAAGGTCTCTGGGACGAACATGTGCTCTCCTTTCGAAAAACGGACGCTCGCTTGTGCGACGTGAACGGGTGGGCCGAGTCTAGCATGGAGGTCTCGAACCGGGAGGGCGGCCCCGCAGCCCCACTTGTGCTGGCCGCCGTCGCAGCATTAGATTTCCGCCGGACATCGAATACCCCCGCCTCTCCGGCACCCGCGGGGGAAAGGAGCCTTGAATGCCGAGGATGCGGTTGGACCGACTCCTGTTCGCCATTCTTGCGCTGGTAGTGGCCAGCGCCGTCGACGCCCAGTCTCAAGCCACCACCGGGGTCATCGAGGGCACCGTGTCCGACGAGTCCGGCGCCGTGTTGCCGGGCGTCAGCGTGACGATCCGGAACACCGGCACCAACTTCGAGCGTGTGGTCATCACCAACGCCGACGGCCGCTTCCGCGGCCTGCTGTTGCCCCTCGGACCGTATCGGGTCAGCGTCGCCCTCGCCGGCTTTTCCACCCTGGTGCGCGAGGGCATCGATCTCGCGGTCGGCCAGACCATCAACCTGCCGATGACCCTCAAGGTGTCCAACGTGCAGGAGGAGGTGATCGTCACCGACTCGGCCCCGGTGATCGAGACCACCCGCGCCGAGGGCGCCGACCGCATCGACGAGGCCTCGATCCGCGGCCTGCCCAACAACGGCCGCAACTTCCTCGACTTCACGCTGCTGACCCCCGGCGTCGCGATCGTGCAGGGCCCCGACGGCGCCGAGATCTCCGTCAACGGCCAGAAGGGCATCCAGAACAACGTCTCGGTGGACGGCGCCGACTTCAACAACCCGTTTTTCGGCGAGCAGCGTGGAGGCCAGCGCCCGGCCTTCACCTTCAACCTCGACGCGGTCAAGGAGGTCGTGGTGGTGGCCGAGGGCGCCAACGCCGAGTTCGGGCGCAGCAACGGCGGCTTCATCAACGTGGTGACCAAGTCGGGCACCAACGAGGTCCACGGTACGGTCCACGCCTTCTACAAGAACGACGGGTTGTCCTCGGCCCCCAAACGCGCCGACGGCAGCGCGGCCGACAAGTTCGACTTCAGCCAGTTCCAGACCGGCTTCACCCTGGGCGGCCCGCTGAAGAAGGACAAGGCCTTCTACTTCCTCGCCCTCGACTACCAGGATGGCAAGTCCACGAAGCAGACCGACCCTTCGCGCATCGAGCCCCGGGTGGTGGACTTCTTCGCGAGCCTGGGCAGCCCCAACGAGAACGGACCCATCGAGCGCACCAACGACGCCAGGGTGTTCCTGGGCAAGATCGACTGGCAGCTGGACGAACGGCACCTGGCGACCTTCCGCTACAACTACACCTGGTCGGAGCAGGTCAACGGCACCTTCGACGTGGACTCCTGGGGCAGCAGCGCCAACGCCGTCGAGAAGGACTACTCCCACGCCGTGACCGGCTCCCTGATCTCGAGCCTCTCGGGCACCATGCTGAACGAGTTCCGCTTTCAGTGGGCCAAGGAGTGGCGGCCGCGGCCCTACAACGGCCCCGACATCACTGGACAGAGCCGGCCGTTGCCGGACACGGCCTTCGACTTCGCCAGCGCCTACCGCTTCGGCATGCCCTTCTTCATTCCGGTGGACTACTACGACCAGCGTTTCCAGTTCAACGACAACCTGTCCGTCCTCAAGGGTCGCCACGCGTTGAAGTTCGGCGTCGAGTTCAACCGGGTCAACTCGAACCAGACCTTCCGCGGCTTCCAAAACGGGCGCTACATCTTCAGTTCCACCACTGGATTCCTGAACTACGCACGGAACCCGCGCTACGTAGAGTGCTCCGACGGATCCAGCTCCCAGATAGGATCCTGCCCGTCAGGCACGAGCATCACAGGCCCGCTGCTCCTTTTCCTGCAGCAGTTCGGCGTCGGCGGCCTCAGCGCGGAGGAGGCGGGGACCCAGGACATCCCGCAAACCGAGGTCGCGATCTTCGCCCAGGACAAGTGGCAGCCGAATCGCAATCTGACGATCCAGTACGGCCTGCGCTGGGAGATGCAGAGGCAGGCGGAAGTGATCACGCCGGCTTCGGAGGTCTTCTTTGCGCCCCTGATCGGCCGGACGGTGACCAACGCCTTCGGGACCTTCCGCTTCCCGTCGAATGGCGAGATCATCTCGGACTACAAGATGTTCCAGCCGCGCCTGGGCATCTCCTGGGACCCCAAGGGTGACGGCAAGACGGTTGTGCGGCTGAACGGCGGCCTCTTCTACGGTCGCATCCCAGGACTGTCTCTCGCCACCTCGCGCTCGACCAATGGCAGCCGTGCCGCGAACGCCTTCCGTGCCAGTTTCTTCAACGGCTTTGGCGTCACGCCACCCGCCTACCCCAACCTGTTGCCGGCGTCGGCGGGACAAGGCACACCCGATCATCCCGGCGTCTTCGTCTTCGACGAAAACTTCCAGAACCCCCGCACCTGGTCTGGCTCAGCCGCCGTCGAGCGTGAAGTGGTGCGAAACCTGGCGCTGCTCGTCCAGTACAACTACGCCAAGGGCGAGCACATCACGCGCTTCTTTGAGGCCAACGACGCGGCATTCGGCTGCCCCTGGGGCACGGGGCTCGGCGAGAACGGACAGAACGGGATCCTGTGCGGCACGACGGCTTCCGGCGCCAATGGCCTCACGGTCGTCCAGCCCACGGCCAAGAGCCAGTACCACGGCATCACGGTTGGCCTGAACCGGCTCTGGTCGAAGAACTTTCAGTTCCAGGCGAACTACACGCTGTCATGGGACAAGTCCGACGACGACCAGGAACGTGACCCGTTCACATACCGTTACATCCGCTATGACAGCCTCGATGCCGAGTACGGCTATTCCGACCGCGACCAGCGCCACCGCTTCAACGGTTTCGCCCTGTGGCAGGCGCCGGGAAGGGTGAACGTGAACCTACGCTACTCCTACCGTTCGGCGCAGCCCCAGTCCGTTGCGGCCGACGGCTCGGTTTCGCAGGCTCCCTTCGGACCCACCTCCGACCGTATCCGTCCAGACGGTTCGATCGTCCAGCGGAACACCGGCCGCAAGGACAACGTGTACTCCTCTTTCGACCTGCGCCTGTCGCGGGAGTTCCGCGCCGGCGCATCGGTTCGCATCGAACCGATCGTCGAGGTGTTCAACCTGATCAACAGCAAGAACCTGCTGGCACCCCAGACGACCAACCTGGTGTTCAACTTCGACGGCACCATCCGCGCGGGCCTTGGTGACCCGCGGCAGGCTCAGGTTGGCGTGCGCGTGCTCTGGTAGCGACTTCAAACCCCTGCGGCGAGGGCCGGCGCTCCGGCGCCGGCCCTCTTGTCTTGCCTGCGCGCGTGTCGGTCGTCAGTGTTTCTCGATGAACTCGATCCAGCGTCCCACCGCCGGACGCTCCGGGCCGCCGGCTTCGACGTAGGCGCGCGCGTAGCGGAGCAGCCGCTGGCGCTCCTTGAAATCGGCGGCTTGCTCGACGAACTGGTCGAACAGCAGCCGTGCCGTCAGGTACAGGACGCTGATGTCCTCCGGGTGCCCGTCGACGTACTCGACGAGGCCGACGAGCGCCTCGGCGCGCCGGCCCTGTGCCGCCAGCGCCAGCCCCTCCGTGCGTCGCAACCGGGCGTCGTCGGGCCAGAGCACGCGCGCCTCCTGGAGTTGCTCGAGGGCCCCTTCGGCGTCGCTGCCACGGAGCAGCGCCTCCGCGACCAGCCGGCGAAGCGGCGGCCCTCCCCCGTCCCTCATCATGGCGGTTTGCCAGGCGCCCGCCGCGTCGAGGTCCCTGCCCTGGGCGGCGTAGCAGGCGCCGAGGTAGATCGCCGCCGGCAGGAAGTCCGCGGCGGCGCGCAGGGCCCCGCGAAGTTGCCCCGCCGCCGCGGGGTACTCGCCGCGCGCGTAGGCCGCGACGCCCCGCAGGAAGCCGGCGGCCAGCGGTTCCCGGGTGCCCTCGGCGGTCGCCGTCAACTCCTGGATCGAACCGGCTTCCAGTTGCCGTCGCGCGAGAGCCACCGGAGCGCCGGTGGAGCGTGCCTGGAGCTGATCGAGGGCGGGCCCGATCACGTCGGCGCGGAGCACGGAGGCCGGATCGAAGCGGGGGAACGCAGCGGCGACGTCCTCCAAGCCGAGGGGCCGCTGTGCTGCGTCGACGACCGTGGATCCGGCCACGCGGAAGGGCCGCTGCAGGCGACGCACGTGGCCCCCCGGAACCGAGACGATGGCACGTGCCTGGTAAGCTCCAGGCGGCAACGCCCCCACGTCCACGTGGCCCTGGAACGCCCGCCGGCCCGCCGCTACCAAACGCTGGGACGCCGGCACCGAGAGCAGGGCCTTCGCCTCATCCTCCTCGGCGACCTCGATCGCCACCGCGACGCCTTCGAGGCGCGAATCGTCCTGGGCGTAGACCTCCAGGTATGCCGCGAGTGCGCCGCCCTGGATCTCGACGTCGACGCCCGGTCGTGGCGCCGCGTGTTCGTCGCTGGACGCGGCCGCCAGGATCAGGTCGCCCGCGGTCAGGCCGGGTGCATCGACGAGCGCGGCGCGCACCGGGTGCCGCACGCTGCCCACGCGGCCCTTCTGGTCGAGGGCGGCGAGCTTCAGGGTGTAGCGGCCTGGAGGCACTACCGCCGTGCTCACGAAGGCGGGGCCGGAGGCGTCGCGCTCCGAGGACAGCGGTTGATGCCCGGAGGCAACCACGCGTCCCGTGGCGTCCGCCAGGGCATAAAGCACAGCGGCCCCGGTTGCGCCCTGGGCGTCCGCCCCGATCTCCGCGCTCATCAGCAGCCTGATCCTGTCGGGCTCGGGAGCCTGGAGAGAGTAGGTCGCCACCTTCAGTCGCAGGTCCGTGCGCAGCTCGCGCGATTGCAGCGCTGCGGCCAGGATCTCATCGGGCTTGCCGCCAGGTGCGCGGAGGGTCACGCTGCCCTGGGACCGGACCGTCACACCACGTCGGAGGACCTCCACGACCACGCGGTGCGGTCGCCCGTCGGCGTCTCCCAGCTCCGGCTCGAAGCCCAGGGCGTAGTCACCCGCCAACTCGTTCGCCAGCCGATACAGGGCTTCTCCGCTGCCGACGGCCTGGTGGAAGACGGCCCCAGCGAGGCCCGCCAGGCGCATCGGACCGTCGGCGCGGAGCCGCCGCTCCTCGCCCTGTCGCCGTGACAGGCGTCGTTGAGACGCGTCCAGGGCCGCGTCCTCCACCAGGACGACGTGGAACCGGACCTGGGCGGCGGTGGCCTCGTCGGCGAGCGACTCCAGGTCCGAGCCCCCGCGGTCGCTGAAGCCCCCGCTGACCAGCACCAGGTGTTTGGTCCCGGGGAACTTGCCGAGTGCCCCGACCAGGTTCCTGAGCGCGGCGATCATCGCGTCGGCCTCGGCGCGAAAGCCCTGGGCCACCACGCGAGCTTCGGACTCCAGCTCCTGGACGCATCGCCGCACCTCCTCCTCCCAGTTGGGCGAACGACTGGGCGGGCACAGGCGCGCCGACACCTGCTCCCAGTTGACGCTGTCCTTGTCGACGAACGCCATCGCATCGCTGACGTCGAGCCGGGCCGAGGCCGTGCGTTGGCGACCGAAGACACTGCCGAAGGCGCTACGGAGCTGGGCTCGATCGGCCGTGTGGGGCGCCCGCACGGCCGGCCCCGGGAGCGTGAGCAGGGCCATCTGATCGGTAGGGCCCAGCGCCTCGAGCAGCCGGTTGCCTAGGGTGGTCATCACGCGGCTACTCCCAGAGCCCAGGGAGTCCTGGTCCACCACCACGGTGAGCACGCGCTCCTGGACCAAGACTTCGTTGGTGGAGAACGGCGCGTCGCTGGCCGGCGTGACGACCGCCTGTGAGCCCGCGTGACGCCGGAAGCGGGCCGATACGACTCGGCGCTGCTGCCCGTCGAGCTTCACCACGAAATCCTCCGGGCGAAGGTCTTCGAGGGGCCCGCCGTCGGCGTCCAACGCGACGACGTCGAGGCTGACCAGGGCCACCGAGGCGGCAAAAGTCTGGGGCGGGGACTCCGGCTGCTGTATCGGCCCCGGCCAGAAGGAAAGAGGGAGGACGAGCACACACAGGGACCGCGTCATGTCTTCACCTCTTCGCTGGCACGGCGCGATAACCCTCGCGGGCGCGGACCTGGCGTCCGGGACCCGCGCTCACGCCGATCTTCCGCCAGGTGCCGTCTCGTGCCGGGTTCTGCGGCTCGTAGCCGAGCAGGTACTGGCTGTCGAAGTCGGCGAGGATCTGACCGAACGCCGCTTCGAGCTCGTCGGGCCCGTGCCGGAGGAAGGCGCGGCCGCCGCTCACGCGCGCCAGGCGTTCGAGGATCCCCGGGCTCTCCGTGCGACGGCCCTGGGCGACGAGGTAGATGGGCACGGCACTCGTCTCCGAGCGCCGCTCCACGTCGGCGAGGCTGGCCAGGCTGGACAGGTCGTTCCCGTCGGTGAACACGAGCAGCGCCTTGCGACCACGTTGCCTCTCCAACAGCTCGAGGGCGTGCAGGATCACGTCGTACAGGGCCGTGCCGCCCCAGGCGGCGAGTCGCGACGCCGCGCTCCGGAGCAGGGCCGGATCGGCGTCGCGTGCGGCCGCCGTGAACACGCTGTCGTTGAAGGCGAGGAGCGTGACGTGGTCCGAGGGCCTGAGGGCGTCCAGGAAGCCCCTGACCGCGCGCCTCACCTGGGACATCGCGGGAGTCATGCTGGCGCTGATGTCGATGGCGACCACCAGCTCGCGGGGAGCGTCCGGGCCGAGGAAGTGTCCGACCTGGTGCGGCACGCCGTCCTCCGTGACCTCGAACTCGGCCGGCGACAGCCCCTGGATGGCGCGTCCCTTCGCGTCCGTGATCGTGGCAGCGACGTACACGACGTCGACATCGACCGGGGGCAGGGCCATCACGCCGTGGGTCTTCACCTCCGCGGACAGGCGCCGTCCGTCCTTCAGCAGGGCGCTCGCGACGACGCTGTGAGCCGCCTGGCCGGTGCCCGCGTCCCAAAGGCACTCGAAGGGCGGCGCGGCGCGCCGACACACCGGCGTGCCGTCGACCGAGAAGCTGAAACGCAGCACCTCGGCGGCGGCCGCGGCCGGCGACAGCTCCGCGCGCAGTGTCTGTGGGCCCACCACCTGGGCGTTGTGTTCCGGCTCCTGGATGGCGAGGCGGAACTCGGCCCCGCTCGCCGTCCCGGCGAGTTGCGCCGCCACGAGCAGGGCACGGGTCGTCGTCATGGGGCCGCCTGGGCGGCAGGCTCGTGGCCGCCGTCCGTGATGCGGCGCAACAGGCCCCCCTTGGCCAGCGCCTCGATGTAGTCGTCGACGCGCTCCCCGCTGAGGTCGCGCGCATAGCGGGCCACCGAATAGCCGTCGGCGGCCGACACCGGCTGCGCCGCGTCGAGCAGGTCCTGAATGGCGAAGGCCAGCACCGCGGGCGCGAGACGGGCCGGCAGGGCTCGCTCCGCCAGGGCCTCGGCGATCCGCAGGTTGAGATCGGGGATCCGCGGCGCCAGACGGCCCTGGTGTCCGAGCAGCTCGTCCCAGGAGCGTGCGTCCGGCAGCCGTGTCAGCAGCCCGTCCGAGGGCACGTCGGACACGCCCCAGGCGTCGGCCGTGTGCTCGCGATCGCCGAGTTGCAGCAGCTCCATGAGCGTGAAGAAGCGCCGGAGCTGCGAACCCTCGCCGCGGCGGCTCAGCCAAGCCAGCGTGTTGCGACGCCAGCCGGCAACTCCGGCTTGCTCGGCGAGCCGCTCGAGCTCCCTGGCGTCGGCGCCCGCCCGCTCCACGCGCCCGCGGCCTCGCCGGAGGGCCTCGACGAGGCCGTCCCGCGAGGCATCCGTGAGCGCCATGGCGCTCATCAGCGCGACGCCCTGCGCGAAGCCGGCCCGGTCCGCGTCGAAGCTGAGGCTCGGCGCGCCGTCGGGCGGCTGGTTGGAGATGCGCCGCAGCGCAAACGGCGCCAGGCCGATCTCGAGGGCCAGCAACGAGCCCCGCATCCGCCAGGGACGCTCCTGGGCGACACGCGGCAAGCGCCATGCCGTGAGCTCACGCTCCGCGGGCGTCAGCGCCGAGTAGCCGAGATCGTGTCGGCCCGCGACGTCGCTGGCCCCGAGCGCCGGGCCATCGGCGGGGCCGATGTGCAGGGCGTACTGGAGCGTCGCCAGCGACGTGGCCAGCAGGGTCTCTCCCGCGGCGATGGCCGGCTGGGCCAGGCGGATCGGCGCGCCCTCGCCGTCGACCGGCGCGGTCTCGCTCAACCGCCGCGCCTCGGCGACGACCGCCACGGCGTCGACGGGGGGCCCCAGATCGTTCAGCCCCGCTGGAGCGAGTCCCTGGGCCGCCTCCTCGAGCGCCAGCAGGTGAGCCTGTAGTGCCTCGGCCGTCGGCGGCGCGGCGGCCATGGCGGCCGCCGTCCGGCAGAAATCCAGGACGTGGTCGAGGGGGTTGCCGCCGAGGCGCCGTAACGCGCGGGCGATCCGGTCGCGTTCGATCCCGTCGTCGGCGAGGAGATAACTCGACCCGCGCCACGTCACACGGACCGGGGCCCGTGCCGGAGGGCCTACGAGCGCCCGCGACAGCCTCTCTTCCGGCGGCCCTCCGCCGGCCAGAGCGGGCAGCAACTCCTGGTCGATGAAACGCGCGATGGCGCCGTAGTAGCGGAGCCCGCCGAGCGGCTGGATGCCCACCAGGGTCCGCACCAGGGCCTCAGCCGCGGGCGGGTCGAGGGCGCCCGTGACCCGAGCGCGGTCCACGAGCCCGAGTGCGCCCTGGAACTGGGCGATGGCCGACGCGGCACGTCGGGGATCGGGATACACCGAGAGCTGGTGGGCGCGACGCACGCAGGAGGCGAGCAGCCCTGGCTCGCGCGCCCCGATCCTCTCGAGAGTCAAGAGCAGCGCCGGATGACGCAGAAAGCCGCGCAGCGTCAAGAGCACGTCCGGGGAGCTCTGGTCGGCGCCATTGAGGATGCGCTGCGCGAAGGTGAGGGCGCTGAGACGCTCGACGGACACCCCGGGCGTCGCTCCGGCCACGCGCGTCACCAGCCAGGCAGCGTCCACGTTCGCCTCGCCGCCGGCAGGCGCGCCCGGCGGCGCCAGCGGCCCCTCTGCGAACACGGCGTCCCACAAGGCACGCCGAGCAGGTGGTGCGAGCTCGCCGCTGCGCACGCGGACCTCGCGCAGAACCCGCGCCGCATCGACCTCGGGCCGCCTGAAGCCGCGCTTCTGCCACCAGGGCTCGGCCGCGCCGAAAGCGTCCATGAGCGCGCGCAACCGGTGCCGGCGCCGTCCGGCGTCCAAGTCCAGGCCGAGGGCGAAGCGGACCGCCGACGGCTCGACCCCCGCCAGGCTGTCGTAGAGCGAGGCGAGCCGCCCGTGGTCGCGCCCGTAGAGGGCCAGCAAGAACTCGTCCGGCTGCCGGACGCTCCGACCTACGGCCCATTCCCACGGGGGCACGCCGTCGTCTCCCCCCGGGACGGCCACCACACCCTCTCGGATGCGGAAGCTGCCTGCGAAAAGCGCGAACGCCTCGGCATGGCGGCGATGGACCGTCGTCAGGGTCTCGGGGACGCCGGACAGGAACACGAGCGTGGTTTCGTCGAGATCCATCAGCCCGTGGTAGAGCAACGAAGCGTTGCGGTTCGCCAGGATCCGGGCCAGCAGCTCGCCCGGCGCGGGAGCCTCGAAGACGCTGGCCTCCCAGAACTGCGGCGCCAGCGGCAGAAGCGCCAGCTCGCCGCCGGCGTGGGTCGCCGCCTCGCGCAGGTGGGACTGGACCTGCGCGGACAGGCTCTGGTCGCCCGTGAAATGCACGCGCCGGATCACTTCGACCACCACGCGCCAGGGCTCGATCGCGGGGTCGAGTCCCGCCGCCCGGGCCAACGCGGCTGCGCCGCCCGGGAGCGGCACCTCGTGGAACGCACCCCCCTGCTCCGCCCTGGCGCCCCCGGCGATCGCCAGCGTGACCAGGACGACCAGCGCCGTCGGTGTCCGTGTTGTGTGCGGCGAAGAGATCACGCGAGCGCCTAGTATAGCCAGCGGCGGTCTCCGTTTAGACTAGCCGTCGTGGACCTGCCTCTTCCCGTGACACGCCTCGTGGACGAGCTCCGGCGCCTGCCGGGGATCGGGCCCAAGTCCGCCCAGCGTATCGCCTTTCACCTGCTGCGCGGGCCGCGCGAGGACACCGAACGCCTCGGCGCCGCGATCGGCACGCTGCAGGAGGGGATCAGGCTCTGCTCCCGCTGCAACGCCATCACCGACCGCGAGGTCTGCACGTTGTGCTCCGATCCGAACCGCAGCGACCGCCTGGTGTGCGTGGTCGAGGAGCCGATGAACCTCGTCGCCGTCGAGAAGACCCGCGACTTCAAGGGCCGCTACCACGTGTTGCACGGGGCGCTGTCGCCCCTGCAGGGCGTCGGGCCCGACGAGCTCAAGGTCGAGGGCATCATCGAACGCATCCGCCAGGGCGGCGTCGAAGAGGTGATCCTCGCGACCAGCCCCACCGTGGAGGGCGAGGCCACCGCCGCCTGGCTCGCGCGCCTGCTCAAGCCGCTGGGGGTGAAAGTGACCCGCATCGCCATGGGCGTGCCCGTGGGGAGTGACCTCGAGTGGGCCGACGAGGTGACGATCGCCAAGGCCCTCGAAGGGCGACGCGAGTACTGACGCCGAATCCACCCGGCCTGCTCGCGGGACGGCTTACCGGAAGGGGCGTCGCCCTAAGTCGTTTTCTTGCAAACGGCTGGACGCCAAGCTATAACACAGCGTTCCTCGCTTTCCACGAGCTTCCCAGGGAGGACGAATGGCCGCGCCCGACATCGTGATGTACGAGGAAGAATTCAACCAGATCAAGCAGATCATCTCGAAGCTCCGGATCGACGCCAACGCGAAGGTCGTCTTCCTCGTCGACAAGAACGGCCAGCAGATCGCGGCCCACGGCGACATCGAGAACCTCGACACCACCTCCCTGGCGTCCCTCACGGCCGGCAACGTGGCGGCCACCGACGGTCTGGCCAAGTTGATCGGAGAGAAGGAGTTCTCGATCCTCTTCCACGAAGGCGAGAAGGACAACATCCACATCTCGATCGTGGCGCAGCGCGTCATACTGGTGGTGATCTTCGACGAGCGCAGCTCCCTGGGCCTGGTCCGGCTCCGGGTCAAGAAGGCCTCCCAGGAGCTCAACGAGGTGTTCGCCCGGATCATCTCGAAGGTCGAAAAGGAGAAGGCTCAGGCCGGCGCTGCTTTCGAGAGTCCCTTCGCCGAGATCACGGACGAGGACATCGACAGCCTGTTCAGCGACTAGCGACCGGGAAGCGCGATGACCTTCATCAACTACGCCTCCCGGGAGATCAACTGCAAGATCGTGTACTACGGTCCCGGCCTGTGCGGGAAGACCACCAACCTGCAGTGGATCTACGACAAGACCAACCCCAATGCCAAGGGCAAGCTGATCTCGTTGGCGACCGAGACCGACCGTACGTTGTTCTTCGACTTCCTGCCGCTGGAGCTTGGGACCGTGCGCGGGTTCAAGACGCGTTTCCACCTCTACACCGTCCCCGGCCAGGTCTTCTACGACGCCTCCCGCAAGCTGATCCTGAAGGGGGTCGACGGCGTCATCTTCGTGGCCGACAGCCAGGTCGAGCGCATGGACGCCAATGTGGAGGCGGTCGAGAACCTGGTCGTGAACCTGAAGGGCCAGGGTTACGATCTGAGCAGCATCCCCTACGTGTTGCAGCTCAACAAACGGGACCTGCCCAATGTGGTGTCGGCTGCGGAGATGACCCGGCTGCTGATGCGCAAGAACCCAGCCGAGCCCGTGTTCGAGGCCTGTGCGATGAAGGGCACCGGCGTGTTCGA
>Ga0187893_10006060_pt1 | contig 21030 bp, 17 predicted proteins | sample MA1701074metaG_FD_139574 | JGI IMG/M metagenome (GOLD analysis project Ga0187893, IMG submission 139574) | White microbial mat communities from a basaltic lava cave in the Kipuka Kanohina Cave System on the Island of Hawaii, USA - MA170107-4 metaG ...
CTTGGCCCGCACCTTCACCGTCGAGACGGAGGACGGCGTCGAGACCATCGTCGTGGAGACGCTGGAGGGGACGAAATTCGTCGGGGGGATCGAGTGCGCCATCGTGCGCGACCGCGTCTTCCTGGATGGCCTCCTCATCGAGGACACCCTCGACTGGTACGCCCAGGACCTGGACGGAAACGTCTGGTACATGGGCGAGGCCGTGCTCAACTACGAGTACGACGACGACGGGAATGTCACAGGGATCGACACCGAGGGCTCCTGGGAAACGGGTGAGGACGTAGCTGGCACCGGCAGCCTCGCGGAGCCGGGGCTCGTCATGAAGGCGGTTTTCGTCGTGGGCGACACCTACCGCCAGGAGTTCTACGCCGGGGAGGCCGAGGACATGGGGGAGATCGTCGCCCTCGATGTCTTGGTGACCTTGGCGGACGGCTCCAGCTTCCTTTGTCTCAAGACGCGGGACACCACTCCCCTCGAGCCGGGGCACGTCGAGTTCAAGTACTACGCCCGCGGGATGGGGATCGTGGCCGAGGAGAAGCCGGGTGAGCCCGACCGCCTGGAGTACCGGGGCGCGTTCGACCTCACGGATGCGAGTCTGCCGGACATCGGGGACGCCACGTTCACGGATCCTTCGCAGATCACCAACCCCTTCTTTCGCTTGCCGCCCGGCGCGGTCTGGGAGTACGAGAAGGATACCGACGAGGGGCTGGAGGAGATCCTCATCGAGGTGCTGCCGCTTACCCGCCCCGTGATGGGCATCGAGTGCGCCGTGGTGCGCGTGCGCGAGTATCTCGACGGCGTACTGCAGGAGGACACCCACGACTGGTACGCCCAGGACGACGAAGGCAACGTCTGGTACATGGGCGAAGAGGTGATCAATTATGAGTACGACGACCTCGGGACCTTCCTCGGCACCAACGACGACGGCGCCTGGGAGGCTGGGGTGGATGGCGCGGAGCCCGGCATCCAGCTGCACGCGGTGCCGGTCCCGGGCGTCTCCTACTTCCAGGAGTTCTACGAGGACGAGGCCGAGGACATGGGGGTCGTCGTCTCCCTCACGGCCAGGGTCGTGCTCGGGGACGGCACCACCTTCCTCGGGTGCCTGCAGGTCCTCGAATGGACGCCCCTCGAGCCCGCTGCCCTCGAATACAAGTACTACGCCCCGGGGTTCGGCCTCGTGGTGGAAGAGTCGCTCAAAGACGGGGAGCGCGTCGAGCTCTCCGGTCCGTAGACCTCCGAAAGTGCGCCCCGGCGTGCCCGCACGGGCGCCGGGGCGCACGCATCTCGCACAACCGCGCGGGTGCGGATAGGCTTGATCCGATGCCGGTGCCGGCCGTCTCCTGCGAAGGGTTGCGCAAGCAGTACGGCCCCCACCCCGCGCTCCAGGGGCTGGATCTCGAAGTCCCCCCGGGCACCCTGTTCGGCTTCCTCGGCCCCAACGGCGCCGGCAAGTCCACCACCCTCCGCATCCTGGCCGGCCTCATCCGGCCCACCGCCGGCCGCGCCAGCCTCTTTGGCATCGACGTGCGCCGGCACGTGGCCGCGGTCCGGCGCGCCGCGTTCCTCGTGGAGAACGCCGTCTTCCCGCCGCAGCTCGCCGCCCGCGCGGTGCTGCGCCGCACCGCCGCCTTCATGGGCGTCCCGGCAGACGACGCGCCGCTCGAGCGCGTCGGCCTCGGCGCCGCCGTCGACCGCAAGGTGGGCGGCTTCAGCCACGGGATGCGCCAGCGGCTCGGCCTCGCCTGCGCGCTCCTCGGCGCCCCCGATCTCCTCGTCCTGGACGAACCGCAAAACGGCCTCGACCCGGAAGGGCTGCGCACGATCCGCGAACTCCTGCAGGCGGAGCACCGGCGCGGCGCGACCATCCTCGTCTCGGTCCACCGCCTCGCCGAGGTGGAGGGGCTCTGCACCCACGCCGGCATCGTGGTGGCGGGCCGCGTCATCCGCGCGGGTGCCGTCGACGCGCTCCTCGAGGAGAAGGAGCCGCGCTATCGGCTCGTCGTGGATGACGGCGCGAAGGCGAAACGCGCCCTCGGGACGGCGCTCCCCGGCGTCCGTTTCACCGGCGACGACGGCGCGCTGGAGTTCCGGGCCGATCGGGAGGGGGCTGCGGGGGCCGCCGCCGCCTGCGTGAAAGCCGGCGTGCGGGTCTTCGAGATGACGGCATTGCGCCGCACCCTCGACGACCTCTATCTGAGCGAGGTGAGCCGATGACCGGTTTTTCCGCCTCGTTTCGCGCGGAGGCGTCCGACCTCTCGCGGAGCCTCCTCTTCTGGCTCGGCCTCGCCGCGACGGCGGCGGCCGCCTGGCTCTTCGGGCGGCCCGGCGCGGGAACCACGAACGGGTGGCTCGTCTTCCAGGCGGGCGCGCGCGGGGGCGCTCAGGCCGCGGGCTTCTTCCTCCTGGGTCTTTCCGCGGTCTCGGTCGCCTCGGAACGCACCCGCGGGACCGTGCGCTGGATCCTGCCGCGTCCGATCGGGCGCGCCGGGTTCGTCTTGGGAAAAGCCGCGGCCCATGCGACGGCGGCGGCGGGGCTCCTCGCCGTCTGCCTCCTCGTCGCCTGGCTCGGGGCGCGCGGCCGCGGGTTCGGCGACGTGCTGGTGGAGACCGGCTTCGACTTCGGGGACGCGATGCCCGCCGATCCGGAGTTCAGCGCGGCGGTCCTCTCCCGGCGCTCCATGGGGGCTGCGCTCCTGCTCCTTCCGGCGCTCCTCATGGCGACCGGACTCGGCATCCTGGTCTCCTGCCTCGCGCGCTCCTCCGCAGCGGCGGTTATCGTGGCTCTGGCGGTGGCCATCCCCCTCCTCTTCCTTCCCGAGATCCTCGGACTCTCCCGGGAGACCGCGCGGCTCCTCCCGTTCCGCGCCGCCGACGAATTCCTCACGCGCCTGGCCGACTTCGCCCGCGCGCTCTCCGGCGAGCCCTGGCCGCGCTACGGCGCGGGCCCGCTCGCCACCGCCGTCGCCTGCGCCGCCGGACTGCCGATCCTGGGCTCCCTCCTCTTTCGCCGCCTCGACCTCACCGACTGATGCTCGTCGCCCTCCTCCTCGCCGGGCTCCAGTTCCGGAGCCTCCCCGCCGACGCGCCGGTCGGCGACCTGCGCATCGTGGATCTGGATGCGGACGGGCGAGACGACCTCGTCGCCCTGAGCGGGACGGAGTTGCTGCTTTTCCGCGGGAGCGAACGGGGCATTCCGGACCGCCCCACCGCGCGCCGCCCCGCCGCGCCGGTCACGGTGCTGGGGCACGGCCTCTGCGGGGTGGTGCGCGAGGGTTGGTTCCGCACGGTGCGCGATCCGTTCGGCGCCTGGGAGGAGGGCGAGGCGTCGGCGCCATCCCTCCTCGGCGCCTTTGCGGGGCCCCCGGCGCTCCTCGCCTCGCCCGGCGACGTCGACGGGGACGGACGCGATGATCCCGTTCTCGCCACGGCGGAGGGCTACCGCGCGTGCGGCGCGCTGGTGCCGGTGCGCCCCGAATCGAGCCTCGCCATCGGGGAGAAGGAGTATTTCGGCGTCATCCACCGCCTCCCGGTGCCGCGCCTGGGCAACTGGTCCGGCCGCGAACGGGAGCTGGTCTTTTTCCAGGGCGGCTCGCTCCTCGCCTTTTCCGGTTCCGAGGAGACCGACCGCATCCCGCTCCCGCTCGATCTCGAGGGGGTGGAGGGGGACGCGGTGCGGCGCAACCATGTGCTGGTCGAGGACGTGGACGGCGACGGCAGCCTCGATCTCCTGGTGATCCAGGCGCGCGGCGCGGCGAAGCTCTTCGGCGAGTTCGAGGCGAGCGCGGTCCTCTTCCTCGGCGGCCGCGTCTTCGACCGCGCCACCGGGAAGTTCCAGCGCCCGGCGTCGGTACTCAAGGTTTCCGGCGTCCTGCTCCATGCGGCACTGCGCGACCTCGATTCCGACGGGGGGAAAGAGCTCATCCTGAGCACCGTCGCCACCGGCGTCGTCGCGGCGGCGACGGGGACGGCCCCCGGCACCTACCTCGTCTTCCGCTGGGCGGACGGCGGTTTTTCCAAGAGCCCCGCCTGGACCTTCACCGGCCCGGTGCCTCTCGAGGCGTTCACCGACGATCCGGTGCCGCCGGTCGCGTTCCTCCCCGATCTCGACGGGAATCGCCGGCCGGAGGCTCTGGCCACCGGCGAACGGTGCGAACTCTTCGAGGCGGGCGCGAACGGCAAGTTCGAGGCGCGTGCCTCCAGCGAGTACCCCGCCGCGGGGCGGCCCGCCTTGGGCCGCGGCAGGGCGGCCTTCGCCGGGCCGAAGGGCATCCTTCTCGTCGAGGCGTCGCGGTGAGGGCAGCCGTCGCCGCCCTGTTCCTCTTCGCCGCGGCGGCGCGCGCGGGCCACGAGGTGGTGGAGATCGACGCTCCGCCGGTGGTGGATTATCGCGTGGCGCGCGACCTGGATGGGGACGGGAAGATGGAGCTGCTCCTCATGACGCCGAAGGAGGCGTGGTTCTGGCGGGGCCGCGCCGGGCGCCCGCCCGCCCGCCCCGACGCGATCGTGAAGCTTCCGGATGGGGCGGCGCTCTTCGACTTCGCGGCGCTCCCGGAGAAGCCGGGCGAGGAGCAGATCCTGGTGCGGACGCATTCGGGCATCTACGCCGTCGGCCCGGGCTCGCCCGAGCGCCGCATCGATCTCCCCGCCGGGCCGGGCCTTCCCCCCTCGCCGGCGAATCTTCTGTGGCGCAGCCTCGGCTACGACCTGGACGGGGATGGCCGGCGCGATTTCATCGACGTCTCGACCGAGGGCACCACGATCACCTACGCCGCAGCGCCGGACCCCGTGCGGTTGCCCGCCGTTCTCAGCGCGCTGGCGGAGTGCCGCGGACGGCTCCCCTCCGAGCGCCACGTCGCGCGGGTCTCGCTCGCCCAGTGGGCCTCCGGCCGCTTCGACGGCGATCTGTTCCCCGATTTCGCCCTGCTCGCCGGCCCGGGGCTGCTCCTCTATCCGGGCGACGAAACGGGCCGCGTGGTTGCGTCGCGCGTCCGGGAAATCGAACTGCCCGAGGCGACCCGGGGCGATCTCGCATTCCACGATTTCAACGGCGACGGATGGACCGACGCGCTCGCGGTGGACCGCAAGGCGGGCACCGCCCACGTGATCCTCGCGGATCCCAAAGAGGGCCTGGCGAAGGGCGCCCGCATCCCCTTCGCCGTGCGCGGGACGATGCGGCCTCCGGTGGTGGAGGATCTCGACGGCGACGGCCGGCTCGATCTCGCCCTTCCCTACTTCCCCAACCCGTCGGTACAGGACGCGGTGCGCTGGTTCGTGCGCGGCGAAGTGGTCATCTATGTCCCGATCTTTCTCAACCGCGGAGGGACCGGCTGCTTCTCCCGCGTTGCCGACCGGCAGGTGGAGGTGCCGATCCGCCTCCGCGTCTCCTCCGACGCAGGTGGCCGCATCTCCGTGGGAGGGCTCGTCGTCGTCGAGTACGCCGGTGACCTGGACGGGGACGGCCGCAAGGATCTGCTGGTGACCGAGTCGCCGGGCGCCCTGGCCCTGCATCGCGGCGTGCCGGACAAGGTCTTTCAGGAGGAGCCGGGCATGCGCCTGACGGTGCCGGACGCCTCCCCCTACGAGGCCGTCGCCACCACGGCGGCCGACCTCAACGGCGACGGACGGTCGGATATCATCCTCCATTACCGAGGCGCCGGCCGGCGGCCCGATCGCGTCCTCCTGCTCATGAGCGGGAAGGATTGAGCGCGGGCGGGCGTCCATGGTGAAGTCCGTGAAGCGCGCCCCCGCCCCCCTCCCGCCCCCCCCCGCCGAGCGCGGCGTGGCGCTCATCCTGGTGCTGATCATCCTCCCCCTGGTCGCGATCGTCGTCACGCAGCTCCACTTCGAGACCACCCTGGGGGCGCGCTTGGCGCGCAACAACCTCGCGAACCAGCAGTTCAAGGGGGCGATCCTCCTGCGGCTCGAGCAGATGCGGCAGGTCCTGGTGCGCGACCTGGCGGAGGACGAGAAGAGCGCCCAGGAGGGCTCGTACGACCACGGCAGCGACCCCTGGGGTTCGGAGGCGGACGGAGGGGGCGTCGCGCTGGTGGTGAAGAAGGGCGACAGCGACCGCGGCGACGAGATCGAGATCTACACCCAGGTGGTGGACGAGCAATCCAAGCTCAACCTCAATCTCCTCCGCCATCGGGACGCCCCGCGGCGCGGGCTCGCCTTCGAACGCTTCCGGACGCTCCTCGATCTCTTCCGCGATGCGCGCTACGGCGACCTCGAGCCCAACGCCTGGGATCTCGCGCCGGAGCAGGCGGCGGAGGTGGCCGAGGCGGTCCGCAAATTCATCGACGGCGAGGCGCGCGACGAGCGGCTGCCCAAGCCTGCCGTCCCGCAGCCGAGCGCGGAGATGCAGCAGGGGATCTACACCATCGACGATCTCGTCTTCTGCCATCCCCTCATGATCGAGAAACGCCTCCTGGAGAAGTTCCATGACCCCGAGAGCGGCCAGACCATCCCGGGGCTCACGCAGTTCCTCACCCTGTTCGGGGACGGCAAGATCAACGCCAACACGGCGACGATCCAGGTCTTGCGCGCGCTGTTCCGTGACGAGGAGGGGCAGGGAAAGCTCGCCGACGCGCTCCTGCACGGCCGCGGGGGTTACCTCAACACGGAAGAGGACCAGCAGGCGCGGGAGGAGGCGGACGAGGAGCGGCGCCAGGCGAAGGAGGATCCGTTGGCGCCCGCGCCCGGAACGGAACAGGCCGATGCGGTCTACAAGACGATCAACGACCTCGGAAAAGTGGAGGGGTTCCAGGACCAGGGGCTCCTGCGCCGCAACAACATCGACTTCGCCCGGGACTTCACGGTGCGCAGCAACTTCTTCCTGGTGACCCTCACGGCGCGGCGCGAGAACTTCGTCCGCCAGCACCGGGTCGTCTTGCAGCGCCACCCCACCGGCACCGTGACCTGGGAGAGCGAGGTGCGCGCGCCCGACACCGCGGAGCTGCCCACGGGGGACGGGGGGGGCGGGGGGACCGGCGCGCCGGGGACTTGAGCCCGGGGACCGGGGTTGCCGATAGAACCCTGGGATTTTGCCCCGGCGCATGGGAACGATCACCAAGGTCGACAAGGACCGTCTCGCCCGCGATCTGGCCGAGCGGCTCAAGGGCACGCCTGCGGACGCGGCGCGCTGCCTGCGGGAGCTCTGCGACCTGATCCGCAGGCACCTCCAGGCGGGCCACGCCGTCGAGTTGGGCGATCTGCTTTCGATCTCGGTGGCGGGAGGGCCGGAGATCCGCGAGGACGATTCCGGCGGGTTCAGCGCGTTCGCGGCCAAGAACCGCGTCCTCGCCGCGACCCCCCTGGGGACGCTGCGCCAGGACCTCCAGCGCGCGGGGGCCGGCGCGATTTACTACCTCTCCCGCGACAACACCGAGTTCCAGGGCCTTCTCGCAGACCACTTCGGCCGGCGCGGCTGGCGCCTGGTGCAGGCCTCCTCCGCCGCCTCGCTCCAGGCGAAGCTCGAAAACGACCCGCCCATGGCACTGCTCGTGGAGAGCCAGATCCAGGGCTGGCGCGAACTGGTGCGCGACGTGAAGTGCAACATGCGCACGAACGGCGTGCCGGTGGTCGCGGTCTTCCGCCCGGGCGAGTTGGCGGTCCCGGCCCCCTCCCTCACCCTCGAACCGGACGACGTGATCTGCGAGCCCTTCCAGGTCCAGGATTTCATCCGCATCGCCGCGACGGAGTTGGCCGCGCGCGTCGCGGCGCCCCAGCGCGAACTCATGGAGCTGCGGCTTTCGCTCCCCGGGTCCCGGCGCGAGCGCCAGGCGGCCCGGGAGCTTCTGGAAGAGGTGCTCTTCCGCAACCAGTTCGCCGAGGACTTCACCCGCGACGCGAGCGCCGCCCTCGACGAGGTGCTGGACAACGCCGTGCGCCACGGCCACCGCGCGGTGGAGTGCTGCACGATCTCGGTGCGCATCATCCTCGACCCGCGGCGCCTGGTGATGGCCGTGCGCGACAGCGGGGGCGGCTTCGACCATCCCGCCATCCTCGCCGCCGCACGCGCCTCGCGGCCCAATCGCGAAACCGGCTCGAGCGACCACCTCCTGCGCGCCGCCGCCGCCCTGAAGAATCGCAAGGGGCCCGCCCGGGAGGGGGGCATGAGCCGCATCCTCAAGCTCGTCGACCGGATCGAGTTCAACCGCCTCGGCAACGAGGTGGTGATGACCAAGTTCCGTCCGGGCGCCGGCGAGAGTGCGGGCCCCGGCGGCGACGTCGCGTAGCGCGGCTACCGCACCACGGCGAGGAAGCCCGCGATCCCGTTGAAGAGGAACTGCACGGCGATCACCAGCACGAGCAGCCCGAGGATCCGCTCCACCACGTTCGTCCCCGTCCGTCCCAGCAGGCGCACGATCCGCTCGGCGTTGATGAGAACCAGGAAGCTCGCGACGCCGATCAGGCCGATCGCCACGCCGACCGCGAGAGTGCGGGTCGTGGAGTGCATCACCATCACGGAAGCCATGGAGCCCGGTCCCGAGAGCAGCGGCACGGCAAGGGGGATGATCGCGATCTCGTCCCCCGTCTCGCGGTACTCGTCCGGGTTGTTGCGGAGGCTCTTGCCGAGCATCTCGAAGGCGATCCAGCCCAGGTAGATCCCGCCGGCCACGCGGAACGCGTAGATCGTGATGCCGAAGAAGGCGAGGACGTACTCGCCGAAAAAGAGGAAGGCGAGGAGGACGATGACCGACGTCACCGAGGCCGTTCGCGCCAGGCGTCGCCTGCGATCCGCGGGGTCTTGCGCCGTCAGGTTCTGGAAGACGAACGCCGCCGAGACAGGATTCACGATGGCGAGCAGGGTCCCGAAGGCGAGCGCGATCTGGACGAGCAGCTCCCGCATGGTGCCGCCGATTATCCGGAACCCCCCCCCCGCGCCGCGCCGCGCCGCCCGATCAGCCGAACACGTCGGTCAGGGCTTCGTCGATCTCCAGGTCGAACCTCTCCCCCTCGATCCGCTCGTCGGCGGCGCCCGCCTCGGCGGCTTGCGGCAGGAAGATCGCCTCGAGGCGGCGGATCGCGTCGAGGGCGTAGGTGCGCACCAAGGTCACCGAAGCGTCGTCGTTGAAGGCGACGGCGAGGAGCGCGCGGTCCCCGCAACGCAGGAGCAGGAGGTTGCCGCCCCCTCCGCGCGGGATGTAGCTCGAGAACTCGGAGGTCCCGAGCATCTGCGCCATGGATTGGGCCGCGGCGTAGGTGCCCGCCACGAGCGCGGTGATCGTGTCCTCGCTCGCCGGAGACTGGCGGCCCTGGCGCGCCATGAGGTGACCCGCCTCGTCCACCAGCAGGACGGTCTCCGCCTCGCTCTTCTGGAGGAACTTGCCCAGGAGGAGGTTCATCTGGTGGATGTCTTTGGCGAAAAAGACGGTGCGCTTGGTGGCGTCGCAGGCGCTCATGCCACCCTCACTTGCCGGAGCGCCTTGACCTGGTCCGCCAGGCGCTGGGCCGTAGCCCGGGCCCAACGGGTGATGAGGCCCGGGGCGCCATGGCCGCGATGGACCACGCAGAGGAGCGCGCGATCGGCCACCTCGATCACGAAGACGCTCTCCGAGTCCCCCTCGTGGAGCACCGAGCGCGCCTCGTGAGCGCCGTAGATTCCGGCGAGGCGGCGGGCGGCCGCGAATCCCGACGCCACCACCGACGCGAACGCCGCCGAGGCGAGGCGCGACTCCTCCCCGCGCTTGGCGATGAAGTCCCCCTCCGTGTCGAGGAGGTAGACGCAGCCGGCCCCGGTGAGGAAAAGGAGTTCGTCCATCACCTTCCCGATCCGTTCGATGGTCTCCTGGTAGGCGCGCAGCCTCTCGGACTTGACCGGGACGGCGTCGCCGCCGAGCGCTTCGGGCGCGTTCTGGTGGCCCGCCGCGTAGAGCACGTTGCCGATCGCCTGCAACCCGCGCACGTCCGCCTCGCCGAACGGGTAGGCCTCGGGGAGGTAGAGGGTGACGGCACCGAAGGCGCGCCCGCGCGCCGTGAGGGGGAAGGCGAAGGACTCCGCCGTCTTGAGCGCGAGGTTGAGGAAATTGCAGATCTCCTCGCCGCCGTCGAGGTCGAGCGCCGTGCGCAGCACGCCGTCCTTCTTCACAGCCTCGGCGAGCATGGCGTCGAGGGTGTCGAAGCGGGCGAGTTCCGGCGGCGAGAGTTTGGCGAGACGGGAGCCGGCGTCGGAGGTCGCCGCGGCGCGACCTGCGCTTCCGATGTGAAGACGACAGAGCTCCGCGCGATAGTGGGCGGCCAGACCCGCCACCAGCTCGCGGAGAAATGTGTCGTAAGGAACGTCCGTCGCCCTGGCCGTGAGTTCGAAGACCAGACGATAGACGTCCCCCGCCTCTCCTCCCGTGTCCATGCTTGCTCGGGTTTGGTCCTAAGTTGTGGAGCCGCAGGCTCTTCCGTCCTATCGGGACACAAGGCACCTCGACGTGAGGAACCCCTAACCCTCTGCCGCACAACGGGTTGGGAATCGGGTTAGGATGGCGCGGGAGGAGACCGTGATGATGCTTCGCCTCGGGGCCTGCCTGATGGCCCTCTGCGCTGCCGCCTGGGCGCAAAACGACGCTCAGACCGACCGGTTCAAGGTGGAGGTCGGCGGCGAGAGCCGCAAGGGGGGCGTGCTCTACCCCAAAGACCTGCGCAAGGGGGAGGTTTTGCCCCTGGTCGTGGCGGTGCATGACACCACGGGGAAGGCCTTCACCGAGCTGGACCAGTGGTCCGTCTTCGCCATCAAGCACCGCTTCGCCGTGGTGAGCGTGGACTGCCAGAGTCCGGTGGGCTGGGCGGTGAGCGATCAGCTCGTGATGCAGCGCGACATGGAGGCGGTGGAGCTCTCCATCGAGGAGGCGAAAAAGACCCTCGCCATCGACGACACGGCCATCGTGATCCGCGGGCACCTGGGGGGCACCTATCTCGCGCTCTGGATGGGGGTGCGCCGGCCGGATCTCTTCCTGGGGGTCTGCGGCAGCTCCTGCGTCTTCTACAAGGAGATGGCTCTGACCGAGAAGGAGCGGAAGTCGATCGATCCCAACCAGGCGATCTTCCTCTACCGCGGAGAGCTGGATACACCGAGGCTGATCAAGGAGACGGAGTGGGCCCGCGACGCGTTCCAGGAGGCGGGATTCAGCCGGGTCGCCTACACGATCGTGCCCAAGACCAGCAACGTCGCCAATCCCGACGTGTTCGCGGCCTGGTACGCCAAACTCCTCAAGGAGACCGAGAAGGGGCGGAAGACGCTGCGCAAGGCACGCGAATCCATCGTCCGGTTGCGCGAGGAGATCGCCTCCGGGCCCAAGCCCACCACCTACCGGGAGCTCGAATCCCTCGCGGAGCAGGACAAGAAGAACGGCACGCGGTCGGGGGCCGGGGAACTCCTCGACGGCATCCTGGCGAAGGCCGGCGACACCATGAAACGCGGCCGCGACAGCGAGGCGAACCACCACTTCGTGGAAGCGGCGCAGTACTACAAGGAAGTGGCCGACGCCTACGCGCCCCTCGCCATCTCCAAGGAGGCCACCAAGGAACGCCTGCGGATCATCCGGAGCGACGAGTACAAGGCGGACGAGATGCTCCAGGAAGCCCTCCGCCTCAAGGAGTCCGGCGAAGGCGAAAAATCGATCACCCTGCTCGAGAAGCTCCTCGCCCAATACCCCGCCACCCCCGCCGCCACCTCCGCAAAACGCCTCGTCGGGTGACCGATCCTGGGGCAGTCCGAGCGCCGCAAACCTAGGCGAGGCAACGTGTTAGAGTGCGTCGACTGCGCCCGTGCTGGCGCGACACTCCCATGGACGCGATCTACAAGAGCGCGGTGAACGCCGCCGTCCCCCCCGCCTCCCCGGGGGAGTTCCGCGAGCTGCGCCTCGGCCCGATCCGCGTCTGGCCGCCGGTGGTCCTGGCGCCCATGGCCGGCGTGACGAACTACCCCTTCCGCGCGCTCTGCCGCCGCTTCGGAGCAGGCCTCTACGTCTCCGAGATGATCACGGCGCGCGCGCTCCTCGAGCGCCACGGCAAGACGATGCGGCTGGCCGACTTCGGTCCCGACGAGACGCCGCGGTCGCTGCAACTCTACGGCGTCGACCCCGAGACCCTCGGCGAAGCGGCCCGCCGCCTCGTCGGCGAAGGGCGCGTCGATCACCTCGACCTCAACTTCGGCTGCCCTGTGCGGAAGGTGACGAGCAAGGGCGGCGGCAGCGCGATCCCGGTCAAGCCGCGGCTGCTCGCGCGCCTCGTGCGCGCGGTGGTCGGCGCGGCGGGCGCGATCCCCGTCACCATGAAATTCCGGATCGGCATCAACGAGGAGATCCTCACCTACCGTGACGCGGGCCGCGTGGGGCAGGAGGAAGGATGCGTCGCGGTGGGCCTCCACGCGCGCACCGCGGCCCAGCTCTACGACGGCGAGGCGCGCTGGGAGGCGATCTCCGATCTGAAGCAGCGCGTCTCGATCCCGGTCCTCGGCAATGGCGACATCTGGGAAGCCGAGGATGCGCTGCGCATGATGCGCTCCACGGTCTGCGACGGCGTGATCGTCGGCCGCGGCTGCCTCGGACGCCCCTGGCTCTTCCGCGACCTCGCCGACGTGTTCGAGGGCCGCGAGCCCCGAGACCCGCCGCGCTACGGCGCGGTGATCGACCTCATGCTCGAGCACGCGGAGCTGCTCGCCGCCTGGTTCGGCGAAGTGTCGGCCATGCTGCAGATGCGCAAGTTCACGGCCTGGTACACCAAGAGCTTCCCGAGCGGCTCGGCGCTGCGGCAGCAGTTGCAACGGGTCAAGACGCTCGCGGATCTCCGGAAAGGGGTCGGGGGCATCGATCGCGAAATCCCGTTCCCCCCCGCCGGGATGCGGGTCCACCGGGGCAAGCGCAGCGGCACGCAGCAGGTGCACCTCCCGCACGGCTATCTCGACGATCGCGAAGACGACCGCACGCCCTGCGCGGAGGCGGAACTCGCCGAATCGGGCGGCTAGTTCAGTTCCACTCGAGGTCGCGGAAGGATAGGTCGCAATCCTCCACGGCGAGCCCGAGGGTGCGGCCGGGGAGTTCGAATTCACCGCAGGCGCGGCCATCCACCTCGAGCCTCACCCGCGCCCCGTCCCGCCTTGCGTGAAGGAGGCGCACGCCCCCGCCCCCCTCCTCGAGTCGCGTGGTGCCGAGGCTCACCCACGCGTCGTTCGCGCGCCGCGCCACCCGCACGACCCCCGCCTCGTCGACCAGCGCCGTCGTGTAGTCGCCGGCATCGACGAAATGCAACAGGAGTCCGCCGCGGAAGCGCGCCTGCCCCGGGACCTCCAGGGTGGCCTTGAGGGTGTTTGCGGGCGCCTTGAGGCGGCAGAGACTGACGACGTTCGCCACGCCGCGGATCCGCCGGTCGCCGATCGGCTCCCACTCGTTGAAGACCGGCGCCCAGGCCTGCTGCTCCGCTTCGACCCAGGCGTGGAACTTCTTGCGCAGCGCGCGCGCCTGCCCGAACTGCCCCTTGAACGCCGGGCCGGCGGCGCCGCCCGCGTCCATCTTGCGACAGAATGCGGGGAAGCGGCCGACGGGCTTGCCCTGGTCGCCGATGGCCAGGAACCGGAAGAGCGCCCAGCAGAGGGGGCGATCCGCCTCCCGCTTCCCCTCCACGACCTCGGCGAGATCGAAGCTCTGGTCGCGGACCACGGTCAGCGCGCCGGCCGCGCGATCCTCGAGGGAGAGCAGCGGCAGCACGCCGAGGGTGAGCCGCTCGCCGTCCCAGGTGTGCCAGGAGAGGTACTCGGCGATCCCCTCGGTGTACCAGTCGGCCAGGGGGTTCCGGTTGTTCGTGCGCGCGAGGAAATGGAACTGGTGAGCGGCCTCGTGGAGGAGCAGGACGCGGGTGTAATAGATCGTCGGCTGGCGGAACAGGTAGGCGGTCCGGCTTCCGGTCCAGTAGTAGCCCCCGGCGCCCGCGGGCGGCGTGCCCCCGTCCGCGCGGATCCCAGCCTCCCATGCCGCAAGGTCGGGGAGGAGGCGCACGACGAGCTTCTCTCCTTGCGCGAGCTTGGGCGCCGCGCCGAACCAGGCCTGGAACCGCTCCCACGCGGCTTCGAGCACGCGGCCCAGCTCTTCCGCCTCCTCGCGCGGCGCTGCGGCGACGAGGCGGTAGTGCACCGTCTCGACGGCCTCCTCCGCGGGCGCGCTGCGCGCAGCCGCCGCGGCGAGGAGGATCACCGCAGCCGCGGCGATCCGGGAGGTGAGGGGGCTGCGGGGGCAGGGGGCCGGCCCTGCGCGCCCGCGAGGCGGGCGCGCTTCGACGCGGAGGATGTGCGCGGGCTCGGCCGCGTCGCTCTTCCGGTTCACTCGGCGCGCAGCGTAGCATGGCGCCCGCCCCGACCTCCCCGCATCGGGGATCGACGGCACCCCCGGTCCCGCAGGTCCATCGCACCGCCGGTGCGCGCGACGTCGCTGCCCGTGCCGAAGGGACGACCCATGCATGCACCCGAACAGGGTGCTCCGGGAGGACGGTGACTTCCCCGAGATCGCGCGCTCGAGCCGCACGTCGGGGGAAGCCGCCGTCCGATCGCTGGGATCTTCACGCCGCTGCGGGTCCTGGACCAATCGTTCGATCCGACCCTTTCCGTGCTCGGCTCGCGGTTCGCTCCCGAGCACTGCGCCTCGCCGGACGAGAGCCCGGGAGAGGTCATCGAATCCATCGGGCGTTTCCAGCGCCCAGCGGTGAATGCCGTCGAGGCGGCCTTTGGGAGCGGAACCGCGGAAGAGTTGCACAACCGTCCGTTGCAACTCGCAGAATCCCTGAACCAGTCCGCGGACGGCAGCACGTCCCTGGCTGCCCTCTATCGGCGCGCGGCGGTTCGCCTCCAGCCAAGCCCTGGCGACGGCGAGGAGGCCCGCGCTCCACGGTTCCGCGCGGCGCCTCGACCGCCCGCCCGACGCTTTGGCGGAGGCTTCCACCCAGGCACCGAGTGTCCCCGCAGCCCCCCCTCCCCGCAGCCGCTTTTGTCTCCCTTTCATGTTAGTGTTTTGTTATATATCCGCCCCGGAGAGAAGCCGGCCGGGAGGCGAAGGCCATGCTGGAGCCGATGGAGGATCTGCCCGCGCCCCTGCGCGGGAGCGGGTGCCGCGTGTTCCGGCTCACCCGCGCGACGGGGGGGTTTTCGGCCGGGGATCTCCTGCTCGTGGCGCCGGATGAGGCTCCGGAGGGAGGGGAGTGGGTGGTCGATCTGGACAGGCGGGTGACCCGCCACGGCGGCGGGCCGGTCCTGGGCGTCGTCGTGGGCGTGGTGCGCCGGGGCGCGGGGGCGCGCTAGGCATGATCCTCCACGCCGATCTCGACGCCTTCTTCGCGGCGGTGGAGCAGGCCCGCGACCCGCGCCTGCGCGGGCGGCCCGTCGTCGTGGGCGGGAAGCGGGGCGAGGCGAGCGTCATCGCCTCCTGCTCCTACGAAGCGCGCCGCTTCGGCCTCCACGCCGGCATGCCGCTGCGCGAAGCGGAGCGTCTCTGCCCGCACGCGGTCTTTCTCACCGGCTCGTACCCCGAGTACCGCCGCGCGTCGGACACGGTCTTTTCGTTCCTGCGCGACCTCTCCCCCGCCGTCGAGGTGGTCTCGCTCGACGAGGCCTACGTCGATCTCGAGGGGGCCGAGCATCTCCACGGCGGGGCGTGGCGCGCCGCGCGCGCGCTGCGCCGCCGCGTCCACGGCGCCACCGGTCTCGCCCTCACCGTCGGGCTGGGCCCGTCGCGCGTCTTCGCGCGGCTGGCCACCGCCTGCGCCAAGCCCGACGGGATCGCGCTCCTCTACCCCGCCCGCGCGCGCGCTCTCCTGGAACGGTTGCCCCTGGCGGTCCTTCCCGGCGTGGGGCGGAAGACGGCGGACCTTTTCGCGCGGTTGAATCTGGCGCGGGTGGGTGACCTCGCGAGGCTGTCCGAGGAGCTGTTGGTCGAAACGGTGGGGGCGCGGGGGAGGGCGCTGCACCGCCTGGCGCGCGGCGAGGATCCGCGCCCGCTGGAGACCGATCGGCGCCCGAAGTCGGTCTCGCGGCAGAGCGCGCTCCACCGGGAGAGCGCCGATCCCGCGCTCCTGGACGGCTATCTCTTCTACCTCTGCGAGCGCGCGGCGCGGGAGCTGCGCCGGCTCGGCGCGCGCGCCCGGACGGTGGCCGTCCGCTTCTCCTACGCCGACCACAAGACGCGGGAGGGGGCCGCGACGCTGCGCGAACCCGCCGATCTCGACCGCGAACTCCACGCGGCGGCGCGCACGCTCTTCCTCGAACTCCACGACCGGCGCGTGAAATTGCGCCGCGTGGGGGTCGAAGCCGCGGGGCTGGTCTGGGGCGTCGCGCGGCAGGAGGCGCTCTTCGACGCAGCGCGCGCCCAGCGGCTCGTCCGCCTCACCCGCGCCGTCGACACGATCCGGGCGCGCCACGGGTTTTGCGGGGTCGTCCAGGGTCCCTCGGTGGCGCTCCTCAAGGAGCTCCCCCGGACGCCGCACGGCTTTGTCCTCCGCACCGCCTCCCTGACCCGATGAGCCCGCCGCATCTGCGCCGGCGCTGGCGCACTCGACCCAATTCGACCAATTGTCCTGCAAGGAGTTGCACCGCTCCGGAGGTCAGAGGGTGAGTCATCTGCAAGTCCATACGGAACACTCGCATCTGTTCGGGGCGAGCCGGACGGAGGAGATCGTGGAGGCGGCCAAGGCGGGGGGGGTGCGGGCGCTGGCGATCACCGACCTCGGCGGGATCTTCGACCCTTACTCCTTCCAGGAGGCGTGCGAGCGCGAGGGGATCCGGCCCATCCTGGGCGCGCGGCTCGGCTGCCGCACGCTCCTTGTGCAGAACGAGGAGGGCTACAGGAACCTCTGCTTCCTCGTCTCGGCGCACCACCTCCGCCCGGGGGCGAACTTCGACGCTCTCTTGCGCGAGCGGGGCGACGGGGTGGCGGTCGTCCCCCCGGGGGCGGCGGTGGTCCCCGTCGCCTTCCACGCCCCCGAACGCCGGGGCCTCCACCGCCTCCTGCGCGCCATCGCGAAGGGGGCGCTGGTGAAAACCACCCCCGCCGAAGGGGAGCCGCTCCTCACCGCCGCGCAGATGCGCCGCCGCTTCCCCAAGGCGGCGCTCGCGACGACGAACGCCCTGGCCGACGCCTGCGATTTCCGTCTTCCCCCCCGCCGCCCCCCCATCTTCCCCCAACCGCTGCTCCCCGACGGCGACACGGCGGCGAGCCGCCTCTTCCATCTCGCCACCGAAGGGGTGAAGCGGCGCTACCGGCCGATTCCCCCCGAGGGGATGCGCCGGCTGCTCCACGAGATCGGCGTCATCCACGAGCTGCACTTCGACGCCTATTTCGTGATCGTCCACGGCATCGTCGAATTCGCGAACGCGCGCGGCATCGCCATGGTCGGCCGCGGCTCGGCGGCCAACTCGCTGGTCGCCTACGCCCTCGGCATCACCAACGTCGACCCGCTCCGCTACGAGCTGCTCTTCGAACGCTTCCTGAACCGCGCGCGGATGCACGACCCGCCCGACATCGATCTCGACCTCGACTGGCGACGGCGCGACGAGGTCTTGGAGCATGTCTACGACGCCTACGGCCACGAACGCGTCGCCATGATCTGCACCTTCCAGACGATGCAGTTCCGCGCGGCGTTCCGCGAGGCGGCCAAGTGCTTCGGCATCCCGCCCCCGGAGGTGGACCGGCTCTCGAAGCTCCTGCCCCATTCGCCCTCCGGCCCCCTCGACGCCTACCCCGAGCTGCGCCGGTTCCCCACGGGCGAGGGCGTCTTCCCCGCGGTCCTGCGCGCCGCGCGCGCCCTCTGTGACTTCCCGCGCCACCTCTCGATCCACGCCGGAGGCATCGTGATCGCCGACCGCCCGCTCACCGACTACCTGCCGGTGCAGCGGTCGCACAAGGGCCTCGTCGTGACGCAGTTCGACATGCACGGCGTGGAGCGCACCGGCCTCGTGAAGATCGATCTCTTGGGCCACCGCTCCCTCGCCGTGGTCGCCGATGCCACGCGCGACGCCGGCGTCGATCCCGTCGCCATCCCCGAGGAGGACCCCGCCGCGGGCGCGCTCCTGCGCGCGGGCGGAACGATCGGCGTCTTCCAGCTCGAGTCGCCCGGCATGCGCAACCTGCTCCAGTCGATGGGCGGCACGACCCAGGACGACGCGATGATCGGCCTCTCGCTCATCCGCCCCGGCCCCGCCGGCTCCGGCATGAAGGACGCCTACGTGCGCCGCCGCCGCGGCGAGGAGACGTGCGATTCGCAGCGCCTCGCGCGCCTGCTCCCGGCGACCCACGGCGTGATGCTCTACCAGGAGGACATCCTGCGGCTGGCGCGCGACGTGGCGGGGCTCACGCTGGAACGCGCCGACGAGTTGCGCCGCGCGCTCGCCAAAAAGACCAACGACGACGCGATGCGGACGATGGCGGCGGAATTCCGCGACGGTGCGCGGGCGCGCGGCGTGCCCGACGGGGAGTCCGCGCACCTCTGGGCGCTCACGATGAACTTCGTCGCCTACGCCTACTCCAAGGCGCACGCCGCCACCTACGGCCGCATCGCCTACCAGGCGCTCTGGCTCAAGGCGCACCATCCCGCCGCCTTTTTCGCGGCGGTTTTGGCCAACGGCGGCGGGTTCTACGAGGGCCGGGCCTATCTCGAGGAGGCGCGCCGGCTGGGGGTACGCATCCTCCTGCCCGACATCAACAAGAGCGCGGAAAGCGAGATCGGGGAGGGGGGCGGGGAGGGAGGCCTCCGCATCGGCCTCCGGCGGGTGCGCGACCTGCACGAAACGACGCTGCGCGTCATCCTGGAGCGCCGGCCCTTCCTCTCGCTCACCGATTTCCTGCGCCGCGTGCCCGAAGCGCGGCAACGCGAGAGCGAGCACTTGGTGCTCACCGGTTGCTTCGACGCCTTCGACGGGACGCGTCCCGAAAAACTCTGGCGGGTGCTGCTCCACCGGAAGGCGGCCCCCGCCCCCCTCCCCGGCCTCTTCACGGTGGTGCCGGCCGAGCGGGCGCTCCCCGCGATCCGCGACTACACGCCCGATCGCATGGTGCTCCTCGAGATGGAACTCCTGGGCCTCAGCCCCACCGCCCACCCCATGGCGCTCTTCGCCCGCGCCGCGCGCGACCGGAACGCCGTGCGCGCCGCCGATCTGCCCGCGCACGCGGGGCGGCGCGTCGCCCTCGCCGGCTGGATGACCACCTACCGGCGGATCCGCACCAAGCGCGGCGAGTTGATGAAGTTCGTGACGCTGGAGGACGAGAGCGGCGTCGCGGAGGTGACTTTTTTCCCCGACGCCTACCGCCGCTGCGGCCACCTGCTCGTCGGCTACGGCCCCTATCTGGTGCGCGGCCGCGTCGACGACCACATGGGCGCGCTCACCCTCGCTGCGGAAGAAGCGGAGATCCTCGAGGCGGACGGGGGGTGAGGGGGCGCGCCCGGCCACGGCAGCGCAGGGGCGGTCAGGTCCCCGGCACGGAGGGAGCCGGGGCCCTCGTCTCCTCGGAGCGCTGGTAGGCGCATTCGTCGTGTTCGAGGGCGCCGGCCGGGAGCCGGCCCCAGAGCGCGCCGAGGTCGCGGCGGATCTGGGAGGTGAAGAATTCGGGCAGTTCGTTGGTCTCCTGCTCGAAATAGCGACGGAGCGGCCGGTCCTCGTCGAGCCGCCGCCGCACTTCGCGGTAATAGCGAAGCCTTCCGAAGCCCTCCGTGGAGATGGCACGCACCAGGTTCATCCAGCGCGGAACCATGCGCGACGTCCCGTTCCAGCGCCGCGCGATCGCGCGCCATGAGAAGGTGTAGTCCGTCAGGCCGATCACCTGATCATAGAACTCGGGCCAGGAGTAATGCTTCGGCCGGACGTTCATCGCGTGGTTGTTGTCCAGGAAGTGGAAGGGGAACGGCAGGACGCGGCGGGCACGCTGGTACTCGAGGTTGAGCGGCGCCGCGCGGCCGAATGCGGAGAGGAGCGAATACCCGGGGAAGGCGCCGGGCGTGCGGTCGAGGAAGCGCTTCGTCAATTCGAACGGCTCCGTGCCCTCGTCGACGTCGAGCCCGAGCACGAAATTGGTCTGCACGTAGGGGATGTAGCGCAGGAGCGTGTTCACGTGGTCGGAGACGCGTTCCACCTTCTCCATGCCGCGGGACGCCCCGGTTCTCGATTTCCCCCCCAGGTCGTACCACGATTCGACGCCGGGAAGGAGCGCCTGGAATCCGTTCCGCTTGAGGCGCTTGAGATGCGGCTCCGAGAGGAGCGAGAGGCTGCTCTCGGCCAGGAAATCGATGCTGCCCGGAGGCGCGGCGGCCTCGATCGCTTCCATCGACTCGTCGAAGCGCACCCCGAAGTTGGGATCATGCCATGCCACGCGCGGCCTCCGCATCTTGCCCAGGAGGAAGCGGAGATCCTCCTGCAGGAGGCCGGAATCGAGCTGCTGATAGGGCACGGTCGAGTCGATGCAGAAGCTGCAGGTGTAGGGGCACCCGAGGCTCCCGAGCATCGGGACGATCTTGAGGAAGGGCGCCTTGCGCAGCGTGGGCGCGATGAATTTCCAGCGCTCGCGCACGCCTGGGAGCGTGATGGGCTGCCGCTTCGCGCTCCGATGGACGCCGAGCGGGCGATGCGGCGCGCACTCCTCGAGGACCTCGCGCACCAGCGCTCGGTCGGTGAACCCCAGGACGTAGTCGAAGTAATTCCGCGCATCTTCGGGGTAGCAGCGCGCGTGGGGGCCGCCGAGCACGGTGACCGCTCCCCGCGAGCGCAGCAGTGCGCTCAGGGCGTAGGCCGTGAGCGCCGTTTCCGAGAATGCGCCGATGAAGACGAGGTCTACCCTGGTCGGCAACTCCGCGACGAGGTCTTCGAAGCCGGTGTAGCAGATCTGCGTGACTTCATGCCCATCCGCTTCGCACCAGACGGCGAGCACTTGGGGCATGATGCTCGCGAGGTAAGCGTTCAGGGGGTGAACCGACCCCGCGGGAGCGAAGCCTTGGAACTGATCCGAAGTCCCGGCAGTTCCGGCAGTCGGAGGCGGACGCCGCCGGGAGGTTGGAGCAGCGCGTCGGGCC
>Ga0187893_10006061_pt1 | contig 21029 bp, 24 predicted proteins | sample MA1701074metaG_FD_139574 | JGI IMG/M metagenome (GOLD analysis project Ga0187893, IMG submission 139574) | White microbial mat communities from a basaltic lava cave in the Kipuka Kanohina Cave System on the Island of Hawaii, USA - MA170107-4 metaG ...
CCCTTGCGGGAGGGGGTAGGGGGAGGGGTCGGCAAGAATTGTGGAACCACAGAGGCACGAGAGGACACCGAGAAGGTCTTGCATTCTTCCCTGCGATCTCTGTGTCTCTGTGGTGGAAGTTCCTATTGCTTCCCGATCGCCGTCAGCGATTGCTGGTACGTGCCGGCGGGGAAACCGTCGCCGCGCCCGTCGGGCACCATGTCGAACGCATTCCAGAGCGGCCAGACCGGATCGACATGGCGCTCGTCCTGGCCGGGCTCGCTGGGCGCATAGAGAATCTCCGTCGCCCAGAAATGTCTTATGCCGTCTCTGTCGCGGCGGAACACGTTCATGATCGGATACTGGTCGCCCTTCGCGTCCTCGGCGAAATAGTCCGCGTTGTAGCTGTTGGCACCGGACGACAGGAAGCGCGGATTGGTCCAGCCGCGCTCGCGTGCCCAGCGCCTGATCTCGTCGACCGGCGCCTTCGCCACCACCGCGAACGCGACGCGGTCCTCGATTTGCGGAACATTGCCCTGCAGCCCGTCGAGCACCGAGGTGCAGCCCATGCAGGGTGTGCCGCCCGGCCGGTACATCAGGCTGTAAAGCATCAGCGTGTCGCGCTTGCCGAACAGGTCGGAGAGTCTCGTCTTCGTTTCCGGCCCGTCGGCGGCGAGATCGCGCGGGCCTTCGGCGAACACGTAATCCTCTTTCAGCCTTCCGCCCGGCGGCAGCGCGCGGCGCTGCGCCGCGACGCTCTCGATCTGCTTGCGCAGCGCCATCTCGTCCGCCAGCAGCCGGTTGCGCGCGGCGCGATAGTCCGCGCTCTCGTTCGGGAAATGCTTGTCGTGCATCGGCATGGTTCGTCTCCGAATAGGTTGCCGCGCGGTTGCGCTACCGCCGCACCGTGCGCGCCAGATCGCGCCAGGGCGCAATGTCCCAGTAGCGGACCGCCGCACCCGAGGTCGAGGGCAGGACATAGACGGACGTGGTGCCGATCTGCTCCGCCTGCAACCCGTAAGCACAGGCGCGGCCGAGCACGAGCCGGCCGGCGGTCTTGCCGGTGCAGGCGAGGAAGCGCGGCTGGAATCTCGCGACCTTGCGGCGCACGGCGGCGGGATCGAGCGCCGCCTTCGACAGTTCGGAATCGCGCCCGCTCTCGCGTTTGCAGACATCGGTGAAGCCGATGCCGAGCGCGGGCAGCAGCCGGTATTCCTCCGGCGCGAGCAGTCGCGGCGTCAGTTTTATCTCGTGCAGCGTGTGCCAGAACCGGTTGCCGGGATGCGCGTAGTAGGCGCGCCGCCGTGCCGATTCCGCGCTCGGCGCCATGCCGCAGAACACGATATCGAGCTCGGGCCGCAGCAGGTCGGGGAGAATGGGCATCGCGCGATGCCGAAGCGGTTAGTGCATCTGCCCCGCCGCGCGCTCGCTGGCGCGCCGGCGGATGCTCTCGCTCTTGAGCTGGCCGCAGGCGGCCATGATGTCGCGGCCGCGCGGCGTGCGCACGGGTGCCGCATAGCCGGCATCGAACACGATCCGGCTGAACGCCTCGATCGTCTTCGGATCGGAACATTCGTAGGGCGCGCCCGGCCAGGGGTTGAACGGGATCAGGTTCACCTTCGCCGGCACGTCCTCGATCAGCTTCACGAGCGCGCGCGCGTCGGCGGAACTGTCGTTGACGCCCTTCAGCATCACGTACTCGAAGGTGATGCGCCGCGCGTTGGAAAGGCCCGGATAGTCGCGGCAGGCGCGCATCAGCTCGGCGATCGGGTATTTCCTGTTGATCGGCACGATCGCATCGCGGATCTCGTCGGTGACGGCATGCAGCGAGATCGCGAGGTTGACGCCGAGCTCCTTCCCCGCGCGCTCGATCATCGGCACCACGCCGGCGGTCGAAAGCGTGATGCGCCGTTTCGAGATCGCGATGCCCTCGTGATCCATCGCGATCTTCAGCGCCTTCGCGACATTGTCGTAGTTATAGAGCGGCTCGCCCATGCCCATCATGACGATGTTGGAAAGCTGGCGGCCGTCCGGCGGCGAGGGCCATTCGCCGAGCGCATCGCGCGCCAGCATCACCTGGCCGACGATTTCGGCCGCCGACAGGTTGCGGACCAGCCGCTGCGTGCCGGTGTGACAGAATTTGCAGGTGAGCGTGCAGCCGACCTGCGAGGAAACGCAGAGCGCGCCGCGATCCTCCTCGGGAATGTGTACGCATTCAACTTCCTGCCCGTCGGGAAATTTGAGCAGCCATTTGCGCGTGCCGTCGACCGACTGCCGGTCGACCGTCACCGCGGGCCGCGCCACGACATGGCGCTCGGCCAGCTTCGCGCGCAGCTCCTTGGCCAGCGTCGTCATGGCGTCGAACTCGGTGGCGCCGCGATGGTAGATCCAGTGCCAGAGCTGGCGGGCGCGGAATGTCGGCTGGTCGAGCTCGGCCATCACGGTTTCGAGCTCGGCGCGGTCGAGGCCGACGAGATTCGCGCGCCCGTCGGCCGATGCGACGGGCGGTGCGAAGAGTGTGGCGTGGGCGGCCGTGCTCATGGTTGCGTATGCGTCCTGCGGCCGGCGATCGTTGCCGACCCGCCGCGCCGTCGCCCGGCAACCGCGGTCAGAGGCCGCAGGCGCTCGTGGCGGCGTCGTAGGCCCTGGTAAATCCGATCAGCGAATAGGTGTCGCGCGTATCGGTGCCGCGGGCCGACGTGCCGCGCACGATCATGTCGTTGCCGTTCTTCATCGCGGCAACCAGCTTGGGATCGTCGGCGTCGTCGGCCCAGGCGGTATCGCCGCGCGCGAACAGGTTGAAGGTCGTGCCGCCGATCTCGACCAGCACCGGCTTGGTCTCGTCGTAGGGATAGCCGGCGGAGATCGAGACCACGCCGACCGCGCCCTGCGCCGGCCGATGGGTGACGAACACGGCGGCGGGATCGCGCTGGGTGTAGTTGCCCTCTTCCTTCTCGGGCCGGCTCATCACGTAGCAGCCGGTGGCGCCGCCTTCCTCGAAGGTGACGACTTCCCATTTCTCGAACGTGCCGATGCGTTCGGCGGCGGATGCCGGCATCGGCGCGGCGGCGGTGGCGGCAACGAACGCGAGCGCGAGGAGGCGAGGGGCGATTTTCATGGCCGGCAATCTATCGTGAGGGTGGGTTCCGGGGCAACGCCGCAGCATCGCCCGGGATTGGGGCATTCACGTGGCAGGATGCGGCTTTCGGCCGGGCTAGCGCTGGGCCTTCGCGCGCGCATTCCGCTTGCGCTGCCAGAGCGGCGCGCCGTGCGCGTGTTTCGGCAGGGCCGATGTCGGTCCGCCGACGCGTACCGGCCGCTCGGCGAAGCGGCCGAGCGAGATCATGCGGTCGTACATCGCGATCGCGCCGGCGACCGCCAAATTGACGCAGAACCGGCCGGGGATGCGCACGACGAAATCGCAGCGCTCGATCAGCGCCGGCGAGAGCGAGGCGCGCTCGGCCCCGAGCACGTAGGCGGCGCGCGGCGGATGGCGGAAGCCCGGCAGCTCGATCGCCTCGTCGACCAGCTCGAGCCCGACCAGCCGGCAGCCTTCCGGCAGGGCGAACGCGGCGAGATCGGGATGCACATGCAGCGGCACGCTCTCCTGGCTTGCCGCTGTGTCGGCATCGGCCGCGCGCCGCGCGTCGAACACCGCGCCGATGGTGAAGACGAAGCTCGCGCCGAACGCATGGGCCGTGCGCATCAGCGCCCCCAGATTGGCGGGCTTGCTGATGCCTTCGACGCCGATCCCGAAATAGCCGCGCATGGCAGGTTCCCTGTCCGGCACCACGTTGCATCCGACCGGTCGGCGGGGCAAGGTGCGGCCGCCATGAACGACCGTCCCGCCGTCCGTCGCCCCGATCCGGCCACCGCGACCGCCGCCAATCCGCTGCTGGTCGAGGTGACGCGCGGTTCCATGGTCGAGAGCCGGCACCGCGCGTCGGTCGCGGTCTGCGATGCGGCCGGCAAGCTGGTGCGGCACTGGGGCGACATCGGCCGGCCGGTCTATGCGCGCTCCGCGATCAAGCCGCTGCAGGCGCTGCCGCTGATCGAGACCGGTGCCGCCGATGCGTTCGGTCTCACCCCGGCCGAGATTGCGCTCGCCTGCGCCTCCCATTCCGGCGAGAAGCGCCATGTCGATACCGTGCGCGCCTGGCTCGCGCGCATCGGGCTTTCCGATGCCGATCTCGAATGCGGGCCGCAGCCGCCGTTCCACAATCGCGAGGCGATGACGCGCATCGACGGCGGCGACGATCGCGCCGCGCTCTACAACAATTGCTCCGGCAAGCATGCCGGCTTTCTGACGACGGCGGTGCACAAGGGCGAGAAGACCCGGAGCTATATCCGTCCCGAGCATCCGGTGCAGCAGCGCATCCTCGGCGCGCTCGAACAAATCTGCGGCCTCGAGCTCGGCGCGGCGCCGAAGGGCATCGACGGTTGCGGCATCCCGGTGATCGGCATTCCGCTCGGCAACACCGCGATGGCGATGGCGCGCCTCGCCGACCCCGCCCGCCTGCCGGATCGTCGCGCAGCCGCTGCGCGGCGCATCGTCGCAGCGATGCTGGCGGAGCCGTTCATGGTCGCGGGCAGCAACCGGTTCAGCACGCGGGTGATGACCGCGCTCGGCGATCGCGTGGCGCTCAAGGGCGGCGCCGAAGGCGTCTATGTCGCGATCCTGCCCAAACACGGGCTCGGCATCGCGGTCAAATGCGACGACGGCGCCGCACGCGGCGCCGAAGCGGCGATGGCGATGACGCTCTGTCATCTCGGCATCGTCGGCGAGGATGAAGCGACGAAACTCGCCGACCTGCTGTTTCCTCCGATCGAGAACCGTGCCGGTCTGGTCGTCGGGCGCGTGCGGCGCGCGGCGGAAGCTCCGTTCTGAAACCGGAGGAAGTCCCATGCTTGCAGTGATTGCCCGCGCGGCCGGCGGCCTCGAAAACCTCGCGCTCGAGGACCGCGCCGAACCGGCGGCGCCGGGTTCCGGCGAGGTGCTGGTCGAGCTTGCGGCAGCCGGCTGCAATTTCGCCGACCTGGTTGCGCTCAAGGGCTTCTACCAGGACCAGCAGGAATTTCCGTACGTCATGGGCATGGAGGGCGCCGGCACGGTCGTTGCGGCCGGCGAGGATGTCGCATCGTCCATCATCGGCTCGCGAGCGATCGTGATCTCGAAAGGCACGTTCGCGCAGCGCGTCGTGGCGCCGGTCGACCGGATCGTGCCGCTGCCGAAGGGCATGGATTTCGCGACCGCCGCCGGTTTCGCGATCGCCTACGGCACCGCGCACGGCGCGCTCTCCTGGGAAGGCAGGCTGCAGCCGGGCGAACGGCTGCTGGTGCTGGGCGCCGCCGGCGGCGTCGGGCTGACCGCGGTCGAGGTCGGCAAGGCGATGGGCGCCGAGGTGATCGCCTGCGCCGGCGGCGCCGAGAAGCTCGCGATCGCGAAGCGGCACGGCGCCGATCACCTGATCGACTATCGCAGCGAGGAGCTGCGGTCGCGCCTGACCGAGATCTGCAACGGCAGCGGACCGGACGTAGTGTTCGATCCGGTCGGCGGCGACACGTTCGACCCGGTGCTGCGGCAGACGCCGTGGGGCGGCCGCATCGTGATCATCGGCTTCGCCGGCGGCGCCATCCCGCGCATCCCGGCCAATCTCCTGCTGGTGAAGAACGTCTCGGCGCACGGCTTCAATTTCGGCTCCTGGCTGCGCAACCGGCCGGCCAGGGTGCGCGAATCGATGAAGACTTTGTTCGGCTGGTGGCGCGAGGAAAAGATCAAGCCGTTCGTGTCCGCGCGTTACGATCTCGCCGATGCGGCCCGCGCGCTCGCCGAGCTGCGCGACCGGAAGGCGACCGGCAAGGTCGTGCTGACGACCGGAAAGGCCGACGCTTGACGGCCGCGTCGCGCAACGGCGACGCCGGCCGGTCGGCGCAGGAAAACGAGCGCGTGCGCGCCCAGTACGAAGCGCATCCCTACCCGGCGCGCAATCCGAAGGACGAGACGAAGCGGCTGGTCGACGGTTCGCCGAGCGGGCTCGCGGAGTTCCGGCACTATCTCTTCGCCGGCGGCCGCACGATGCCGAAACCGCTGCGGGTGCTGGTCGCCGGCGGCGGCACCGGCGATGCCACCGTCATGCTCGCGCAGCAGCTCAGGGACGCGGGCTGGCCGGCGGAGATCACCTATCTCGACATCTCGACGGCGGCGCGCGGGATCTGCGAGGCGCGCGCGGCGGTGCGCGGTCTCGCGGCGATAGACTTCGTCACCGGCGCCATCGAAGATCTGCCAAAGCGCGCACCGGGTCCGTTCGACTACATCGACTGCTGCGGCGTGCTGCATCATCTGGCGAGCCCGGAGGCGGGTCTGGCACAGCTCGTCGCCGTGCTGGCGCCCAACGGCGGCATCGGGCTCATGGTCTATGGCGCGCTCGGGCGCCGCGGCGTCTACGACGCGCAGGACATGCTGCGCACGCTCGATGCCGGCGACAGCGATGCGGGACGGCTCGACCTCGCACGCAGGCTGCTGAAGCAGCTGCCCGCGACCAACTGGCTGCGCAAGAACCCGACCGTCGGCGATCACATCGCCGGCGGCGATGCCGGTCTCTACGATCTGCTGCTGCATGCGCGCGACCGCGCCTATCGCGTGCCCGAGCTGCATGCGCTGGTCGAAAGTGCCGGGCTCGCGGTCGTGACCATGATCGAGCCCTGGCGCTATAACCCGGCGCGCTACCTGACCGATCCGGCGCTGCTGAAACGGCTCGAGACACTCGGGCCGCTCGAGCGCGCCGCCTTCGCCGAGCTGCTGACCGGCAACATCAAGAGCCACATCGCCTACCTGGTGCGCGCGACCGAGCGGGACGGGCGCACGGCGTCATTCGACGATTTGGCGTTGGTGCCGCTGCTCAAGGGCATCGACGGCGCGGCGCTGGCGCGCGGTCTGAAGCCGGGCGCCGGCATCACGGTCGAAACCGACGGCATGCGCACAAGGCTGCCGCTGCCGCCGCGCGCCGGACCGATTCTCGCGTTGGTCGACGGCAGGCGCACGATCGCCGAGATCGTCGATGCGCTGGCAGCCGGCGGCGATCAGGCGCGCGCCGCCGCCGACGTATGCGCCACGCTCGAGGCGTTCCGCGAGCTAAACAAACTGTTCCTGGTCGCGCGCGAGTGAGTTTCGTCTCCCTCCCCTTGCGGGAGGGGATAGGGGAAAGGTCTCGTCCAATGATTTCTCACCACAGAGACACAGAGGAAAACGAGCGACGACCCGCTTCTCGGCTTTCTCTGTGCCTCTGTGGTTAGGACTTTTTTACTTTGCCCCCCACCCTAACCCTCCCCCGCAGGTCGCGGTCGGCCGCGACCGATCGCGGCGTGGGGAGGGAATCAGAATCAGTCCTCGTCGAAAAACTCCAGCATGTCGAGCGCCGGCGCTTCGCGACCGAGCGACGCGAGCATCGCGCTCGCCTCGCCGCGATGGAATGTCTGGTGGTCGAACATGTGCGCGAGCGCCAGGGCCAGCGGCGTCGCGCGCGCCACGCCTTCGGTGTCGCGATAGGAAAGATGCCGGTCGAGATCGTCCTCGCCGAGCACTTCGGTCCACAGCACCAGCGCCTCGTCGATCGCGCGCCGCCGTTCCGTCAGAGCCGCGACATCGATCGCAGCACCCGCCTTCACCGTCGCGGGCAGCCGCCGGCCGCCGCGCGCGAGCCAGAGCAGATCGACCTCGGCGACATGCGCGAGCGTGTCGCGCAGATTGCCGAAGGCGCCGGGCAGCATTGCCGTCCACTGCGCGGATTCGAGATTCGCGCACGCCTCGTAAAGCCGCCGGTTGGCCCAGCGGTTGAAACGCGCCGTGCGCCGCAGATCGGTGCCCCGCATCGTCCGCTCCCCTGCCGGCCCGCCGCCCCAGGCCGGCCGATGGCTCTCGATTGAGGCAGCGGGCGGGCGCGGGGGCAAGCGGATGCCGGGTCGGAGGGACGAGGCCATCGTCGGTGCCGCGGTTACGGCCGCCAGAACGGCTTGCCGAACTCGCGCGAAGCCTGCGCGCGCGTCAGGCCGATGTCGCGCAAGAGACGGTCGTCCATGGCGGCAAGCCCGCGCCGCATCCGGGCGCGCTCCTGCCAGGCGACGATGCGGCCGCGCACGGAACGCAACGCGCCGACGAACGAGAAACGCGGCGCAGATGGCGCAACGGCGGCGACGGACGCGTCGGCGCGCGGGTCGAAGGCGAGATCCTTCGGCGGAAGATTCACGGACATGACGGCAACTCCTTCTTCGGAAAACCTGCGTCGTTTGCGACGCAGCCCTGAACGTTGAACGTTTGAACCTTGACCGGCGGCATCGCTATCCGCCGCTTGCGCTCACCGCCCGGCGGGCGATTTGCGCGGAACAAAAGAGAGCGGCCCGGTTTGCCAGGCCGCCCTCGCGAGGGACCGACGGGACGGGATGGTCGGTCGTCAGGGAAGCCAGAAGGGCTTCTCGGTCTCGCGATGGACGTCGGCGCGGCTCAGCCCGATATCGCTGAGCATCCGGTCGTCGAACTCGGCCAGGCGGTGGCGCTGGCGGACCCGGTCCTGCCAGACCAGGACGTTCTCGAAGCCGCGGGCCAGCGCCTGCAGAACGATCGCGCCGGCAGGGCGTCCGGAATGCGGCAGGGCAACGGCATGCTTCGTCATGACTAATCTCCTCACAGATATCCCGGTCTTTCCGGGCGGTCCCAAGCCCGATCGGCGGGCTCTGATGGGAGGAACATGGCGGTCATCCGGGCTTGCCACAAACGATCTTTTCTACGAGTATCTGTTAGAACCCCTCACATACGACAGATCATGCGCGACCCGATTCCCCCCTTGAAATCGTTGCGCTATTTCGCCTCGGCGGCGCGCCATCTGAGCCTCTCGAAGGCGGCGGACGAACTTCACGTCACGCATTCCGCGATCAGCCACCAGATCAAGGCGCTGGAGGAGCATCTCGGCACCAAACTGTTCCGCCGGCACGGGCGCGGGCTCAGGCTGACCGAGGCCGGCCAGGCCTATTTCCCGTCGGTGCAGGACAGTTTCGACCGGCTGGCCGACGCCTCGCTCAAGCTCTCGAAGCGCAAGACCGCCGGCCCGCTGACGGTGAGCTGCATGCCGTCCTTTGCGGCGCGCTGGCTGGTGCCGCATCTCGGCCGGTTCCGCGCGCTGCATCCCGACATCGACGTGCGAATCGGCGCCGACGAGAAGGTGATCGATTTCACCCGCGACGAAGTCGACATCTGCATCCGGCACGGGCTCGGCAAATGGCCGGGCGTGGTGGCCGATCGTCTGCTCAGCGAGACTCATTTCCCGGTCTGCTCGCCGAAACTGCTCGAAGGGCCGGACGCGATCCGCGAACCGACCGATCTCTTCAGGCACACGCTGCTGCACGACTACGACTGGCGCGGCAATTTCTGGCGCGACTGGTTCCGCGCCGCCGGCTTCGGTTCCATCGACCTGCGCCACGCGCTCAGCTTCAACAATTCGGCGCTGATGCTGCAGGCGGCGATCGACGGGCTCGGCGTCGCGCTCACGCAGCAGATCCTGGTCGGCGACGATCTCAAGGCGGGGCGGCTGGTGAAGCCGTTCGATCTGCAGATCGAGACCGAATACGCCTACTGGGTCGTGATGCCGCCGCACTATCGCGCGCGGCCGAAGGTGGCGGCGTTCCGCACCTGGATCATCGAGGAGTTGACCGGCCAGGCATCGACCGACGATCTCACCGTGCAGCCGCTCGATGACGCGAAACCGTCCGCCGCACCGAAGCCCGCGAACAAAGGCAAGGCGGCGTAGAAGCCACCTGCGCTTTTCGGTCGTAGCGTGCTACAAGCTTCCCCTGGGGGCTAGAGGAAGGACATGAGAACCGCTGCGATCGTTCTGCTTACTGTTGCGTTGTTCGTTGGCGGCTGCGCGTCGAAACCGCCACCGCCGCTGCCATGGCAGGCGCTGAAAGAAGCCAGCAGTCACCGATTCGAAGATCTCACTCAGGAGCAGTTCTTCGCTGCGGCCGAGCAAGTCTTGATGCTCGCCGACGGTGACGACTTCGAGATCAGGTATTTGAGTGAAAATGAGCTGTACGCGACTCGCGAATACTTCATCTTCGCATTGATTGCTGCGGTTAACGGTACGCACTGGTGGAAAATCGGTGCCACACCGCGGGACGGCGGGATCGATGCCACCATTCTTATCAAGGGTAAGGGACAGATTCACTCTGGATCGACCCCGCAGGATGCCGGCAATCCTTATGTGCACAGCGTTGCCAACTACACGGCTTTCTGGGAGCGCATGGACTTCATTTTGGGTCGCTCCAGTTACTGGCCGACCTGCGATGACATTGCTGCCAAATGGGAGGCTGAGGAAAACCGGTACATCTCATCCTCCAGCGCGCTGTGTCACGGGACCATGAAGGACACCGATCCGCGCACGGGCGAAGCGACAATCGAAGAGCAGGCCGAGGAATAGTCGGGAGCGTCGGCTGGAGAAGGGCATGAGAGCATCTCCAATCGTTCTGATTGTTGCTGCGTTGGTATTGGCAAGCGGCTGCGGGTCGCGCGACCGTCCGCCGCCGTTGCCCGACGCCGAATGGGACGCTGCGCACAACCGACACTATGAGAACCTGACGCAGGAAGAATTCTACGCGGCGGCGGAGGAGGTGTTCCGGCTGGCCGACGAAGGCTGCGAACTTCAACGTGACCTTTATGGCACCAGTCAGCTTGTTGTTACTTGCAGCTTTTCCAGCATCCTTTTCCACACGATCGGCGGTGCGGCCGGATTACTGATTAAGAACTATTGGCTCTTGCGTGCCATCTCCAGCGATGGCGGTATTGATGGCAACGTCAGAATCTTTCAGTTCCGTCAAACGTTCCAAGATTCTGTAGTCGAGAATGAGTTTCGCCTCTTACGTAACATTGCTGATCTGGAGCTATTCTGGGAAAGAATGGACTACGCCCTTGGTCGGGCCAATCAATGGTCAACGTGCATTGAAGCGGCACCTAATTTCTTTGGGCAGGACAATCAATTTCAGTACTCGGCCATGTGCCATCCAGGTATGAATGATGTTGATCCGCGCACAGAAGGTGCCAGCACAGATGCACAGGACCCGTTGGATGAATCATCACGCTGAGCGTTACTTTTCGAGGAACTCTTCCAACCTGTCCATCGCCTTCGAGATCCGTTCGGTCGAGCAGGCATAGCAGAGCCGGAACAGAAGCTCGCCGCCGGCCCCGAAGGCGCTGCCGGGCGCGAGACCGACGCGCGCCTCGCGCACCATGCGCTGCGCGAAGGGCAGCGTCTCGCCCGAGCCGTCGATCGAGAACATCTGGTAGAAGGCCGCCGGCGCCGGAACCAAATGCACGCGCGGCATTGCGGAGAGACGCTGGATCGTCAGGTCGCGCGCGCGCCGGCAGCGATCGACCATCTCGGCGACGAAACTCTCGCCCTCGTCGATCGCGACGATGCAGCCGCGCTGCAGGAAGGGCGGCGCGCCCGACGTATTGTATTCGATCAGCTTGTCGATGATGGGGCCGAGCCGCTCGGGCGCCACCATCCAGCCCATGCGCCAGCCGGTCATCGCCCAGGCCTTCGAGAAAGACTGCACGACCACGACCGGATCGTCGGGTTCGGCATGGGCGAGGAAGGACGGCGCGGAAGTGACGCCCGGCCGGTCGTAGACGAAGCGGTTATAGACCTCGTCGGCGATCACCCAGAGGCCGCGCCGGCGCGCAATCGCGAGAATGCCGGCGATCTCGTCGTCCTCGGCGAGCCAGCCGGTCGGATTGCCCGGCGTCGCGAGATAGATCGCACGCGTGTTGTCATCGCAGGCCGCTTCGAGCCGTTCGAGATCGAGCTTCCAGCCGGTCGGCGTCGGCTCGAGCCCGACCTCGCGCACGCCGGCGCCGACGATCTGCATCGCGGCGGCCGCGTTCGGCCAGGTCGGCGACAGCACCACGCCATTGTCGCCGGGCCCGAGCAGCGACTGGATCGTCAGCATCAAGGCGCTCATGCCGGCGCTGGTGACGATCACGCGTTCGACACCGATCGGGCGCCCGTGCAGCCGCGCGTGATAGGTCGCGATCGCCTGGCGCAGCTCGGGCAGGCCGCGCTTCCAGGTATAGAAGGTCTCGCCGTTCGCCAGCGCGCGCGCCGCCGCATCGCAGATGAAGTACGGCGTCGGCAGATCGCCTTCGCCGACCCAGAGCCCGACGACATCGTCGACCTCGAAACCGAGCTGCCAGACCGCGACGATGTGCGACTCGGGCAGTTCCGCCATGGCGGGACGGACCGGCGCGAGGCGCCGGCCGGAATGTGAAAAATCGTTCATGCGATACCCATGGAAGGCCCGTCAGGAACCGGCGGGCTGGACGGTCGCCACCGGACGCGGCCGGCGCAGCACGATGACGTTGCCCGCAATCACAAGCAAGACGCCCGCGGCGGCCGGCCAGGTCCACGCGTATCCCTCGTAGAGCGTCGAGAGCGCCAGCGCGATCACCGGAAACAGCACGGTCGCATAGGCGGCGCGGTCGGCGCCGATGCGCTGCACCAGCGTGAGATAGGTCGTGAAGGCGACGACCGAGGCCAGCACCGCGAGGAACAGCAGCGAGACGATATAGGGCAGGCGCGCGTCGAAGGCGAAATCCGGCGCCACGACCAGCGCAAAGATCAAGGTGAAGATACCGCCATACGACATGCCCCAGGCGTTCGAGGAAATCACCGGCACGCCGGCGAACTTGTGGCGCACCGAAACCATGTTGCCGAGCGAGGCCGAGTAGGTCGCCGCGATCGAGAGTGCGAGACCGAGCAGCGCGCCTCCGCCGAGATCGAAATTGGCGAAGGCCGGCCAGAACAAAAGCGCGAGACCCGCAAGACCGAGGACGGCACCGATGCCGACCGCGCGATCCGAACGCTGGCGGAACAGCCACATGCCGTTGCCGATATTCATCACCAGAATCGTCGAGAAGCAGACCGCCAGCAGCCCGCTCGCGAGATAGGGCAGCGCGTAATAGAACAGCAGGTAGTTGATCGCGAACAACGTGACGCCCTGCGCCGCGAAGAAAAGATGATCGCGCAGGCCGAAGCGCAGCCGTCGGCCGCTCAGCAGGCAGAAGCCGATCATCAGCGCGCCCGCCAGCAGGAACCGGTAGGCGATCGACTGCTCGACCGGCACCATTCCGACCTGAAAACGCATCGCGTACCAGGACGAGCCCCAGATCAGCACGGTCACGAGATAGAGAAACGGCGCGTTCACGTCGATGTCACCGGTGGCTGAACGGCGCGCATTCTAGTTGCCGCCGCCGCCGGGACCACGCCGCCAATCCGCATGGCAGGGTTGCGCCGAGCGAGGCGGCAATATGTCTGACGAGTTTCGGCGCACGAACCCAAAGAAACCAATCCCCTCCCCCACGCCGCGATCGGTCGCGGCCGGCCGCGACGTGCGCGGGAGGGTGGGGGGTGTTGCAGGACTCAATTGTCGTGCGCATTCGAATCGCGACGACCCCTCCCCCTACCCCTCCCTCAAGGAGAGGGGGAAAGTTGTTCGGATGCAGTTGCTGCGATCCTGCCTGCGTCAGCACCGACGCACGGCACGCTGGTCGCAATCCACTCCATTGCCGTGGCACTCTTTTTCAACCCGCCGGTGCCGGTCCGCGGGATGCAAAACGACGAGATGGTTTGCGCGTCCGCTTCGACATAGACTGAGAAATCGCGTCGAACCGGAGGACACCGGACGCATGAACGGCACCGAATTCCGGCCCCTGACGGTGGAGACGCTGCCGGCGCGGCTCGGTGCGATCCGCGAGATCGCCGCGCGCGTCGGCGGCGCGCCGGACCGCTGGAAGGTCCGGGAAGTCGGCGACGGCAATCTCAACCTGGTGTTCATCGTCGAAGGTGCTTCGGAAACCGTCATCGTCAAGCAGGCGCTGCCCTATGTGCGGCTTGTCGGCGAGAGCTGGCCGCTGCCCCTGAAGCGTTCCTATTTCGAGTATCACGCGCTGACGCGCCAGCAGGCGCGGGCGCCGGGCAGCGTGCCCGCCATCCATTATTTCGACGAGCGCCAGGCGCTGATCGTGATGGAGTATCTCACGCCGCATATCATTCTGCGGCGCGCGCTGATCCAGGGCCGGCAATTGCCGAAGATCGGCAAAGACCTCGGCCTGTTCATGGCGCGGACCTTGTTCCGCGGCTCGGACCTTTCGATGAATGCCGCGGAGCGCAAGGCAGATCTCGCGCTGTTTGCCGACAATGTCGAACTCTGCGACATCACGGAGAATCTGGTCTTCTCCGATCCCTATTTCGAAGCGTCGATGAACCGGCACACCAGGGGACTCGATCCGCTGGTCCGCGAACTGCGCGCCGACCGCGATCTCAGGGTCGCCGCCATGCGTATGAAACATCGGTTCGTCACCAGCGCCGAGACGATGGTACATGGCGACCTCCATACCGGCTCCGTCATGGTGACCGACGACGATACAAGGGTGATCGACCCGGAATTCGCCTTCTACGGTCCGATGGCGTTCGATGTCGGCATGCTGCTGGCCAATTACTGGATGGCGTTCTTTTCGCAGCGCGGCCACGAGGGCAGCGGCAGCCGCGCATCGATGCGCGCCTACCTGCTCGGCGTCGTCGGGGAGACCTGGTGCGTCTTCCGCGACGAGTTCGCGCTTCTCTGGCATACGGAGCGCACCGGTATTCTTTATCAAGCATCCCTGTTCGAGAAGCAGAACGACGGGCTCGCGGCGGAACAGGCGCTCCACCATCTCATCCGCGATCTGTGGACGGACATGCTGGGATTTGCCGGCGTCGAGATGCACCGGCGCATTCTCGGCCTCGCCCACAACGCGGACTTCGAGACGATCGCCGACGAGGCGCTGCGCGCGTCCTGCGAAGCCGCGGCACTGAAATTCGGCCGCCACATCGCCGTCAACCGCAACGAGATTCAGTCGCTGGCCGAGCTCGACGCGCTGGCGGAAGCGCTGGACCGGGGGACAGTCTCATGAAAGTCGCGGGCAAGCATTATCGCACCATCTGGCCGAACCGGGACGGGCGTTCGGTCGACCTGATCGACCAGCGAAGGTTGCCGCACGAGTTCCGCGTCGAAACGGTCGGCACCGTCGACGGCATCGCCACCGCCATCCGCGACATGTGGGTGCGCGGCGCGCCGCTGATCGGCGTCACGGCTGCTTACGGGGTGGCGATCCGCATGCGCGAGAATGCGTCCGACGCCGCGCTGGACGAGGTCTGGGAGACGCTGCACGCGACGCGCCCGACCGCGATCAACCTGCGCTGGGCGCTCGATGCGATGCGTACGATGCTGCGCAAGCTGCCGGAGGCGGAACGCGCCGCGGCCGCCTATGCGCGCGCCGCCCAGATCGCCGACGAGGATGTCGAGCTCAACCGCAATATCGGGAAGCACGGGCTGGAGATCGTTCGCGGGATCGCGACGCGCAAGCAGCCGGGCGAGCCGGTCAACATCCTCACCCATTGCAATGCCGGATGGCTCGCGACCGTCGATTACGGCACGGCCACCGCGCCGATCTATCTGGCGATGGAGCAGGGCATCCCGGTTCACGTCCATGTCGACGAGACGCGCCCGCGCAACCAGGGTGCCCATCTGACCGCCTGGGAGATGGCGGGTCATAGCGTGCCGCACACGCTGGTCGTCGACAATGCCGGCGGCCATCTCATGCAGCATGGCAGGATCGACATGGTGATCGTCGGCACCGACCGCACGACGGCCAACGGCGACGTGTGCAACAAGATCGGCACCTACCTGAAGGCGCTGGCCGCGAAGGACAACAACGTTCCCTTCTATGTGGCGCTGCCGTCGCCGACCATCGACTGGACGGTGCGCGACGGGATCAAGGAGATCCCGATCGAGGAACGTTCGGGCGACGAGGTGTCGCTGGTCTGGGGCAAGGACGAGGAAGGCGAGGTGCGCCGGGTGCGCGTGTCGCCCGAGGCGACGCCGGCCGGCAATCCCGCCTTCGACGTGACGCCGGCGCGCCTGGTGACGGGTCTCATCACCGAACGCGGCGTGACCGAAGCGTCCGCGGAAGGGCTGGCGCGCCTGTTCCCCGATCGCGCAAGGGCCGCGGCGTGACCGGCGCCATCACGCTTCGCGAGATAGATCCCGCCATGGACGAACGCACGCTCCGCCGATCGATCGTCGATCACTGTGTCGGGATGAATTCCTCGGGCCTGAACCAGGGCACGTCGGGCAATATCAGCGCCCGCTGCGGCGACAGGATGCTGATCACGCCGAGCGGCCGGCCCTATGCGACAATGAAGCCGGACGACATTGCGGCGATGCCGATCGACGGCGAATACGGCGCCTGGTCCGGTCCCTTCAAACCGTCGTCGGAATGGCAGTTTCATCTCGACATCATGAAGGCGCGGCCCGATGTCGGCGCGATCGTGCACACGCATTCGCCCTTCGCGACCGTCCTCTCGATGACGCGCCGGCCGATCCCCGCCTGCCATTACATGATCGCCGCCTTCGGCGGCAACGACGTGCGCTGCGGCGGCTACGCGCGCTATGGCACCAGGGAGCTCTCCGCCGAGGCGCTCAAGGCGCTGGAGGGTCGCACCGGCTGCCTGCTGGCCAATCACGGCATGATCGCGCTGGGCGCGACGCTGGAAAAGGCGATGTGGACGGCGGTCGAGCTCGAGACCATCGCAAAGCAATATTATCACGCGCTGCTGATCGGCGATCTGGTGCTGCTGTCGGATGCGCAGATCGCGGAAACGCGCAAGGCGTTTGCCACCTACGGGCTGCAGGACGAAGAGACGGCGTGACGGTTGACGTTTTGGCGCGGTGCGAGATTCCGACGAACATTTTTTCCCTCCCCCCTTGCGGGGCGAGGGTTAGGGTGGGGGGTGTTGCGGGACTCGTTTGTCGCGCGCTTTTGAATCGCGACGACCCCTCCCCCTACCCCCTCCCGCACGTCGCGGCTGGCCGCGACCGATCGCGGCAAGGGGAAGGGGACTTTGATTGTCCGTTCTCTTAACCCCGCGCGGTGTCGGCCGCGAGGCGCTCGGCGATCGGCACCATGGTTTCCGCCGCGACATTGGCGAAGGCGAAGCGCAGATAACGCTCCTGGCCTTCGCCGAACATCGAGCCGGGCAGCGCCAGCAGATTCTGCTGGTCGGCGAGCCGGCGCGCGACGTCCTGCGCCGGCCGGTCGCCGAACGGGTGCTGCACATAGGCGAAGTAGGCGCCGGCCGACACGATGCGGTAGCCGTTGTCGTTGCGCTTCATCGCCTCGTGGAAGGCGGCCAGCCGCGCGCGCATCATCAGCCGGTTGCCGCTGCGCCACTCACAGAGATGCTCGAGGCCCCAGAGCGCCGCCTCCTGGCCGATGCGCGGCGCGCAGATCGCAAGCGTATCCATCGCCTTGGCGATCTGCGCGATCAGCGCGCGGTCGGCGACCACCGCGCCGACGCGATAGCCCGTCAGGCAGAAGACTTTCGAGAAACTGTAGAGATGCACGAAGGCCGACGGCCAGTCGGGCGAGGCGAACAGTTCGTGCGGCCGCTCGTCGGTGCCGAGGAAGTCGCGATAGGTCTCGTCGACGACCAGCGCGATGCCGCGCCGGCGCGCGAGATCGAAAAAGCCGCGCAGTGCCGCCGCGGAGTAAATCGCACCGGTCGGGTTGTTGGGCGACACCAGCACGATCGCGCGCGTCTTCGGCGTGATCGCCGCCTCGGCCTCGCCGATCGAGGGCACGCCGCCCGATTCCGGCCGGAAGCCGAGCGGCACGGCCGTCACGCCCTGCATCTGCAGCCACATGTGATGATTGAAATACCAGGGCAGCGGCAGGATCGCCTCGTCGCCCGGCGCGCAAAGCGCCATCAGCGTCAGGCAGAAGGCCTGGTTGCAGCCGGCGGCGATCAGCACCTGGTCCGGCGTCACGCCGCCGCCATAGGCCGCGCGGATGTCGGCGGCGAGCGCCGCGCGCAGCGCATCGGAGCCCTCGATGTCGGTATAGCGCGCGGTCAGCGGCCGCTGCACCACGTTGGCAAGATGCGCGGTCAACACGCCCGGCGGCGGATAGCCGGGCACCGCCTGGCAGACATCGATCAGTCTCTTGTGGTCGGGAAAGATTCGCCCGTCGATCCAGCCATAGGCTTCGGCGATCGGCGGTTCGACGACGCGCGCCAGCGCGGGATTGAAGCGGAGGGTCATGGCGGCGTTTCTAGAGCCAGATTCGGGCCCTGTCATGGGGAAAACCCGGCAGGAATGCTTGCCCCGGCCAGCCTGGCGACCTATCTTTACGTAAAGAGCTTTACGATGAAAGTCCGGCCATGATCGTGAGCCGATTGTCACCCAAGGGTCAGGTCACCGTTCCGGCGGAGGTGCGCCGCCATCTCGGCCTCAAACCGGGAGACACGGTTGCCTACTCCATCGACGGCGGCCGCGTTACGCTGACAAAACTGTCGCGTGTCGATGCGGCGTTCCTGCGTGCCTCGACCGAATCCTTCTCGGACTGGAACGCGCCGGAAGCGGATGAAGCATTCCGCGATCTATAGGCGTTGGGACGTGGTCGTCGTTCCGTATCCCTTCATTGAGGGCAACGAAGCGAAGAAGCGGCCCGCACTCGTTGTTTCCACCGACGCCTTGCGGGACAGCCACGAGCTGTACTGGATCGTCATGATCACGACCGCAAAGGCGGGATCGCTCACCGGCGATATTGCCATCGGCGATCCCGCAGCCATAGGTCTTCCCGATCAATGCGTTGTCCGTCCTTCGCGATTGACTACGCTGGCGTCGGGTCAAATCGAGCGGCGTATCGGCACGCTGGCCCCGAAGGAACGGCGCGCGGTTGCTGCGGCGTTGAAGCGATTTCTGCCGTAACGATTGACCGCCGCCTCAGCCGCGGCGGATCGTGGCCTCGCAACGCACCGGGAATTTCACCGAGTTTGCGATGAAGCATTTCCCGTGCGCTTCGCGGTGCAGCGCATCGGCACGGCCGGTATCGCCGGCACCGACCGTCACGCGCGGATGCAGCACGACCTCGGAAAAGCGGCCGCCGCCGTCCGGCGTCTCGACCATCGTGCCGACCGGCGAATCCTCGTACGCGGTGACGACGAGGCCCGCATCGGACGCCAAGTGCAGGAACCAGAGCATGTGGCAGGTCGAGAGCGAGGCGACCAGCAGCTCCTCCGGGTTCCAGCGTTTCGGATCGCCGCGAAAGGCCGGATCGGACGAACCTTCGATCGTCGCCTTGCCGTCGGCGGCAACCTCGTGGTCGCGCCGGTAGGCGCGATAGGACGAGGTGCCGGTGCCTTCGTTGCCGGTCCAGGTCACGGCGACGGCGTAGCGATGGGTCTTGTCGGACATGGCGGTCTCCGGCGCGCAGGTCGGATCAGCGCGGACCCCTCGCTCCCATTTCGTCGAGCAGCCAATAGAGCGGCCGCAGCGAGGCGTCGTACTCGTCGTGGACGATCAAATTGTAGACGACCCAGAGTACGAGGGCGATCACCAGGAACAGGAACCAGTGCCGCTTCATGACGTGCGCCCGAGTTGGAAAGCCGACCAACAAGAAGACAATGCTAGCACTGCCGTCCGCCGAGGGAAGGCGGAAGATGAGGCCTAATCCCGCAATTCCGGCAGGTCGCGGAAGAGATCGAGCGCCTCGGGATTGGCGAGCGCCTCGCGGTTCCTGACCGGCCTGCCGTGCACGATGTCGCGGACGGCGAGCTCGGTGATCTTGCCCGACTTGGTGCGCGGGATGTCGGCAACCGCCACGATCTTCGCCGGCACGTGGCGCGGCGTCGCATTCTGCCGGATCGCGAGCCTGATGCGTTCGCGCAGCTTCTCGCTCATTTCCTCGCCCGGCTGCAGGCGCACGAACAGCACGACGCGCTGGTCGCCCTCCCAGTCCTGGCCAATCACGAGGCTCTCGGCGATCTCCGGCAGGCGTTCGACCTGCCGGTAGATCTCGGCCGTGCCGATGCGCACGCCGCCGGGATTCAGCACCGCATCGGAGCGTCCGTAGATCACGAGACCGCCATGCGCGGTGATCTCGGCATAGTCGCCGTGATGCCAGATACCGGGGAAGCGCTCGAAATAGGCGCGCCGGTATTTCGCGCCGTCGGGATCGTTCCAGAATCCGACCGGCATCGACGGGAAGGGCGCCGCGCAGACCAGCTCGCCCTTCTGCTCGTGCACCGGCTTGCCCGCGTCGTTCCAGACCTCGACCTTCATGCCGAGGCCGCGTGCCTGGATCTCGCCGCGCCAGACCGGGCCGGTCGGATTGCCGAGCACGAAGCAGGAGATGATGTCGGTGCCGCCGGAGATCGAGGACAGGCAGACGTCCTTCTTCACATGCCGGTAGACGAAGTCGAAACTCTCTGGCAGCAGCGGCGAACCGGTCGAGGCGATCGCCCGCAGCGCCGGGAGGTCGTGCGTCTCCATCGGCCGCAGCTCCGCCTTGTTGCAGGCGTCGATGAACTTGGCCGAGGTTCCAAAGAACGTGCAGCGTTCGGCTTCGGCGAAATCGAACAGCACGTTGCCGGAGGGATGGAACGGCGAGCCGTCATAGAGCAGCAGCGTCGCGCCCGAGGCGAGCGATGTGATCAGCCAGTTCCACATCATCCAGCCGCAGGTTGTGAAGTAGAAGACGCGGTCCTCCGGCTTGATGTCGCTGTGGAACCGATGCTCCTTCAGATGCTGGATCAGCGTGCCGCCCTGGCCGTGCACGATGCATTTTGGCACGCCGGTCGTGCCCGAGGAATACATGATGAAGAGCGGCGCGTCGAAATCGCCGCGCTCGAACGCGATCCGGTCGCCGCGCTGCCCGGCGAGGAAATCGTCGAGCATGATCGCGTTGCGCAGGCCCTCGAGCGGCGGCGCCTTGCGCGTATAGGGAACGACCAGCACGCGCTCGACGTCCGGCAGCTTCGGCAGGATCTCGGCGACCTTGGCGAGCGAATCGTGCGTCCTGCCGGCATAGAAACAACCGTCGGCGCATATGAGCAGTTTGGGTTCGATCTGCCCGAACCGGTCGAGCACGCCCTGCGGTCCGAAATCCGGCGAACAGGACGACCAGA
>Ga0187893_10006062_pt1 | contig 21029 bp, 21 predicted proteins | sample MA1701074metaG_FD_139574 | JGI IMG/M metagenome (GOLD analysis project Ga0187893, IMG submission 139574) | White microbial mat communities from a basaltic lava cave in the Kipuka Kanohina Cave System on the Island of Hawaii, USA - MA170107-4 metaG ...
GCCGTCTCGCGTCGCTCATAACGCAATTCCGCTCTACTCATAATGGGGCCGCTACCTTGAAATCATCTTACTGGACAGCTTGTCAGTATGCCATTATGCTGAGACTTGCGCAACGATTAATACTTTGTTAAGCTCACACCGACTAGTACATTGTTTGGTAGTTGATGTCCTGTTTGAGAAGATGACTCTTGATCAACTAAGGTGTAGGTTACAAGGACGCCGACGAACACTAGGGTAAAGATGCCGACAAGATTCTGTGTACGATCCTGGCTGATGTTTCCCGCGAACCCAGCGATGCTAATGTACATCGCTGATGAAAGTGCGAGCGCAAAGACGAAGATCCACTTCAGGTGCTCATCCCCGCCGAGCACGGACGCAAGTATCATTCCGCTCACATAGGTCTCGAAGCCGAAGTTCAACATATAGCCCGTCGCCGTTACAAAAGCGCATCCAACACGTAGCAGGTTCGAGTTATATGCGTATCCAAGGAAGCCGTGCAACGTTTCTCCACGCTGGGCTGCCTGGAGAATCGTTGGAACGAAAAAGCCAACGAGCAAGATGGACATACACCAAGTGATCTGTGCGGTGAGGCCTAATACGCCGTCCAGATACCCGAGTACAACGAACAACCAAACTCCATTGGCTAGTGCGATATTACTACCGAGCGCGTTTTCTCGCGTGCGGCTTGGACCAATCTGACCACCACCGAGGAAATAATCGCTAAGCCGAAAGATCTCCGGTCTTGCGCTGACTGCTCGCTTCACGAGGTATATTGCCATCACGAGCGTCGGCAAAATTATCGCAACTAGCTGAACTTCTCTGGTCATATTTTAATTGAGGACTCATCAGGTTATGCACTTGCTCGATCCTCGGCTTTTAGCATAATTTTAATGACGACTTTCTCATCCACTTGTTATTTTTAGCCTATTGGACGATGCTATCCATTATACAGTAGTTGCCAAGTGATTGAATATTAGATGTTTTTGCTAGCTCACAACCCCATAGAAGAAGACAGGGAGGGATGTGGCCAGGCCTACCTGTGAAAACGGCTATGGGCGTCTTAGGAGCTTGCGGGTCAATTTAGCTTATCAGGGTCAATGTAGGAAGATGGCCTCTTTGTTCCCTGCCATACGGTGGTGGGGAGGCTGGCTTCAAGCTGAGGCAGATTAGGAAGCTTGGGGGGCGAGATGCGGCGGCGCTCAGCTAGTATGGGGTGGTGTCGCCAGTCCATGCGCTTGGCCTTAAAAGCAGGCAAACGGCGATGAAAGCCGATAATCTCCTCATCCTTCAGTTGCTTTATTTCCTGAGCCGTCATTACTGGCACCTCTTGCTCTGAGAATCCAAGGCTTACTTGCTCTCCCTCTCGCGTGGTCTGCGAGTGCGCATAGTCAGACTTTCGTCCTAAGCAATGTGCGAGATAGTCCGCGGTTTCCTGATTGGAAGGACGATAGTAAATCTGGCTCTCCATGTTGTCGCGAAGCACTGTAGCGCGGGTCTTTCCATAGACAGCATCGAGCTGCGAGAGGGATTGGATGGCAATCCAGAGGGATATGCCGCGTCCAACAACGGTTGTTGCATGATCGGCAAGGCTGGGTATCGCTGTTCTTCCTGCTTCGTCAATGAGCAGCAACACTTGGCGGCAGTTGTGTCCTTGTGCATTGTCATAGGTGGAGATGAGCCCATCAATGAGTGAGCCCCACAAGAGTCTCACGAGCGGTGATAGCGCGAGTAGATCGCGCTCTGGCCAGCGAAGATATACAGTTATGGGCGAGGTATTACACATCAATTCCCGCGCGCTAAAGTCCGCCCCGGCAAAACAGCGCACAACTGTTTCTGTCAACAGGGGTCTCATTCTCGCGGACAAAGTTCCCCAGCTAGAAAGCAGGAAGCGGTCGTTGAGGGATGCCTGACTAAACTGCACATCAAGAAACTGGGTTGCCAGCTCGGGTGAAATTGTCTCAAGTCTCTCTACTGCTTCAGTAAGACCACTACGGATAATCTGCCGGACATATGGAAGCGGCGCGGTTCCTTCTTGCCTCGCGGCAAGAAAAAGTTGGGTGAGCATTACAGTTGCGCGCTGGGTGAAAATAGCCCCGTCTCCTTCGTCTGGCTTGAACAGAAGATGCGTCGCTAGAGACAATAATTCGTCCTCTGTTTGTTTGCCAAGCAGGGGGTCATAGCGGTGACCCACACCTGTTGGGTCAATGACGAATACTGGCCCGAGCGTGCTTCGGAAGCCCGCGGTCTGAGTAAATAAGTCACCTTTTATATCGTTGACAACCACGCTATGTGGCCAAGTGAGGAGCTGGCTGGTTGCGAGTAAACCCTTGCCGCCGCGGGTTGGAGCGACAACAAGAAGATTACCAAGCTCGCGCCGTGTCGGGGTTGGCCTGACTCGAAGAACATGGTCGAGATGACTCACTCCCAAAAGCAAGCTTGTGCCGGTCTCAAGTGTAGTGCTGATAAGGATTGTAAGCTCGTCAAGGCGCGCGAGCCGGGCGGTGTGAAGTTGTTGAGCGTGATGAAAGAATGCAATTAAGCGGTTGAGAAAAAGAGCGATACCATAGATAAATTTTTGTAAGATTAGCGCTCCCTTTCCCATTCTTCCTCCTCCCGTTGACGTTTGTGTTCTTGTTGCTCCCGTGCACGATCACGCTCGTGCCTCTGCCCGATACATAGCTCTGTTGCCTTCTGTGTTAAGAATGTAAGGTCTTGTATGTTTAATAGTCTTGGTAGAAGCGCAACCCCGTGCACGTGCCTTAATGGTGTGTGGTCATCGTGAATGGCCGCTATCCAGCTAGCGTCTTTTTGTAGTTTATCGGCAAGCTGCTGCATTGTGCGTTCTGTAATCTCACGCAGTGTCAGATCACGCGCGTTGTCTTCTAAGGCGGGGTCTGGGTTTATGACAAAGCGATAAAAGTATGTCCCTTTCTCTGCCTCATCGATCATCATGTATGCCTCCTGGCGGCTGCGCGCCCCATCACTATCAAATAGGGTTCTGCTAAGTTTTGCTTTGTCTTTTCCCGGCCGGTGCTCAATATAGCGGATGTGGTCTTTTATGCGTTTATTACCGACTACTCCCCGCCTGATATAGTTGGCTTTTACAACTGCCATTTTATTCGTCTGTTTTGTTCTCATCCTGTTCTTGTTGATTTAACCACTGCTTTACCTCTTCAAGCAGGCATTCAAGCTGTTTATTTCTTTTAATTATTTTTCCTTTAGCCGCACTGTAGCTGCGGTCAAGAATTTCATTGAGTGCCTCGGGTGTTACCCCTTGCATCCGGCCCAAGATGTTGGTAGTGAGAATTCTTGTTTGTTCGGTGGTAAACAGACTTCTTATAAGAAGAACGGCAATACGATTACTGTAGGATTGCATCTGCTTTGCAATTGCCGTCTGGATAATTGGCTGAAGCAGAACTGAATGTTGTACATGCAGCTTCTGCCTGACTGCTTCATTAAGAAAAGCCGCGGCTGTTGCAGAAAGGGTTAATCCTTCCTGCGCTGCGATTCGCTGTAATTCGGCTTTTACTAGGGGCTTAACCCATACGGTTATTTTTACCGCAGCGGATTGGCTGTTGGAGTGATTTTGTGAACGGGGTGAATTCTTATTCTTTTGCTGCGCGCGGACAAGAAATTTGTCCGCGGCAGGCTTTCTTGAAGCTATCCTCGCGCGCATTAATGCGCGCTTATCTTGCACTACCCGCGAAGCGGCGTTCTGCTGAGTTTCAGATTTGTATTGGTATTGGTATATACTCTGTGTGGTTTGAGTATGGGCAGTGTTCGGCATGAATTTAGCCGATAGCACTTCTTCTTTTTACGGCGCATTAATACTACCAACCGCGGCGGTTTATTGTCAAGTGGCAGTTTTATAAGCCTGTGGGACGACTTTATCTATTAACTCAGGATAGTCATTCCTCGGGTTTCTTGCTGCGTCTTCTACTCGCCATTCTTCCATTTTGTCTGCCGGGTATGGTTTTAACAAGGGCAATAATTGCGCGGGTTCTGTGTTGTCAGGATTGAGCCATGTATATAATTGAAGAATGACAAGTGCCAGGAAGAAAAAACCCAAGAAAAGGATTAAAGGTATTAGGACAAAGATAATACCGGTGCTTGCTGAGGATGTATCTTCAGATGAAGAAGGAGATGAAGAAGGAGATGAAGAAGGAGATGAAGAAGAGGGTGGGATGTTTCTTGAAAAAGAAGATATACAGATTATCTACAATGCTCTGCGAGTTTACAAACCAACAGAGCGAGAAAAGTTATTGCATAGTGTGCTGCTTGAGCAGTTTGAAGAGATACTTGTGGTTGATTACGGTGAGGCGTTCACTGATAGTAATTGAGACAAGGAATTTAAAAAAAAGCAAGCGCCGTTTTTATAAACCACAACAAAGCTAACCTATTAATAGGCTCTTCCCTTTCCCCTATTCTCCTGTTTCTTCTCTCCCGTATTCCTTCGCTCTCCTAGCGACGCTGCGGCGTCGGTTTTTAAGAAACTCAGTTTTGAGTTCCTTGACTCGCAGCGTATTTGTCGCTGAGGTAACTCGGGTTAACAGTATTTCAGTATCCCCTATCCTCCCGATTTAATCGGGAGACCCGTTGCATGAGGTATCCGGTGTCAAAGTTCCCAGGCCAGCTAGTGCATTTTTATTCGCAAACCCCGCTAGGCGGGGAAGATGCCGGCTGCTGTGTCTGCTCCCCTACTATATGAATAGAAGCAGATTTTTAAGGGGTTGAATAGTCCCGTACGGGGGTACGAGAGGTAGTCCCGTACGGGGTACCGTACCCCGTACGGGACGGGGTACGGATATATAGTAAGTTGGTGGTGTCTTGAATTTCGGCTATCGGCCAAAAGCCAACTCTCGCTCTGACTGGACCCGATTCGTTGGTGCAGGCGCTGGTCGCGTTGGCTGGCGCAGGTTAGCTAACCTGCGGCCAACTGGCCCGAGCTGGCCTCCATCCAAGACCGAGATCTCGCGTCATTGACCGCTGACAGGTTTAGTGCTAGTTTTTCTTCAAAGGGCTTTCAAAAATACTCTTCTCGCAACCCAAGGGAGTTTTTCTGCGGGGGAGCCAGGCTCCCGGCCGCAGGAATCGAAAGGAGAGGCGTTATAAAAATAGGGCAGTGGAATCCATGGAATGCGCTGTCATCCAACCACGCTACGGCAAGGGTACTGCTTACGCACGATGGGGGTGGACGAACCAAAGGATCAGTGTTTACCGTGAAGCATCAGGGAGCCCTCGTTCGGCATGACGGCGGTTTCACCCAATGACCCCTTTTTAGGGGCTTACCTCGACCCAACCCGCTCAGCGGGTGATATTCGTTAAACAAGAGAGGATCAAAGGCATGAACACAATGAAAACGATGTTAGTGATGGCCACCATTACGGCGGCAGTGTCGGCGGCCCCATTGGTATCGGCGAAAGTAGAGGAGGGAACCCAGGAGTTAGCAGCGAAGGCGACGCAAGAAGTAGAAGAGAGCGTGATTAAGGAGAAAGATCAAGTGGCAGGGGAAGAGCAGAACGGGACTCAGGGAAAGCAAGTGCGGTCCGCAACTATTTATGCACAACAGCTGTTTGATTTAATGAGTATTTTAGGTATTTTCGGACCGATCCCTCCAGACGATATAAGAGAAGACGTGTAGAGTCAGTAACCCAAGATGTGCGGGATACACGAAGGTAAAGGTGGGAGTTACGAGACGACGTCCACCGATCCGGCGCCACGGGGAAGCAGTAAACTCGGTTGCTGGGTTGGACATAAAAATATGTCATCACAGATCCACACAAAACGCCCAGTCCCCCTCGCAACTCGAAGCACCAACCCCTCCGGTAAACCGGCCTTGACTGTAGAAGATGAGTTAGGAAGAACCTACTGCGATGGCGGGAAATCGGTCCCATTTCCGCTTGTGATTAATCTCCGCTGCAATCCGTGGCGAGAGGCCCGAGAACGAGGCGTGTGTTTGAGAGCGGCCCTAAGGTGCTCTCCGGGGTTCGGATCTCCTCCTGCGTTGCCCCGAGCTCAAGCGGGCTCGGCAATACCGTCTCCGGTCCCGGTGGCACCCCACCGCGCCCGCTCACGATGAAGCTGCTCGCGCCCTTGATCGCCCGCGCGCCGCAGCGCTCACTCAATAAACTGGCCGCATCGAGGAAGGATTCGGGCAGCGCCAAAGCGCCGCTCACCACATCGGTCTCAGGGGACTCCACGTCTACCACGCCGGAGACCCCGAGCTCGGAAGAGGCATCGATCAGGCTGTCGGGTGAGGCAAACAAGAAATCGGAGACTATGTTGATATTACCGCCCCGCCCTTCGCGGGCCCTGGCAATGATGCTACTGCCCCCGTCGAACACGGTGAAAACGGGATCGATGTTGATATTGCCACCATCGCCCCGGCCTCCAGCCACCGAAGTGGTGATGCTGCTATCGCGCAGGTGCAGCAGGAATCCCACGTCCAGAAAGATGTCACCCGCATCGGCTTGGGTTGTTGCTACGTTCACAGCGCTACCGTTAAACAAATTGAAAGTGTCGCTGACATTAATATAGATATTGCCGGAGCGCCCAGCATCGGGATCATTCTGCACATTCAGACCCGTGCTTGTACTTTCAGCCGTGATACTACCTCCGTCGAATAAATCGATATCAGTGGCATGGATAGATATGTCACCCCCAGGTCCTATGCCAGCAGTACTAGCGCTAATTATGGCACCATCGCTGACTTGCAGGAGCCCTGTGTTAATTGTCAAAGTCCCGCCATGGCCGGTGGGTATTTCATTTGTTGACGGATCTATTGCCGTGCTGACAAATAATCCTGATTCAAACTCTCCGACCGTGCCTTCAAGGATTATGTTCTCTGCCTTAACGAACGCATCGCCGGCGTCCCCAGCGCCGAATGTGGTGGCGTGGATCTGGCCCCCCCCCTCAAGCCGCAGGTTGTCTGCTGTTATGTCCACATTCCCGCCTTTCCCGGAACCAAGTGTTGCGGCATTGATCAGACTTTCCCCCCCAAGCTGCAGCCGGCCAGCTTTAACGGTTATCTTACCTCCTGATCCGAAGCCAAATGTGGCGGCACTGATCAGGCTTCCTTCTTCAAGCCCCAGGCCGCCTGCTGTTATTTCCACATCCCCCCCTTTACCGGAACCATCTGTATCGGCACGGATTTGAGCCCCCTCTCTGAGCTGTAAGCTGTTGGTGGCGTTGACCTTTATGTCGCCAGCCTTACCACTACTAAATGCAACAGAAAATAGACCGGATCCCCCTTCCAAAACTATATCTTCCGCCTGCACATCCACGGTGCCTCCTTGGCCTAGACCGAAGGTGCTAGCACTCATCTGGCTAAACCCCTTGAGCCGCACACTATCAGCATTGACCTTTATGTCGCCAGCGTTGCTGTCCACATTTCCATAAGTCTCACTTAAGACAGCCGAATTATCCCTCATTGCAAATCGTCCACCGCGGATAAACACACTGCCGCCGCTGCTACCTTTTTCTTCTGTCCCGCTCACATCGATAGTTGACCCCTCCATAACCATGCTCCCAAAGCGCGAGAACGAGTCCGTCCCTAGGTTGTCACTCCCCAACGTCACCTCACCAGCCGCGGCCACACTCGCCACATTAACCCGTCCACTCGGCGCTTGGAGCCCGGCTCCACCTGTGATCTCAATATTCCCTCCAATCACTGACAGGGTTTCGCCTTCTAGAACAGTAAGAGGGCTACCCTGAACAGTAATCCGTGCCGGATGATCCCCCAAGAACCCAAACGCTTCCGGTGAGGCCATGGTCAATACACTATTCTCTGGATTGCTCGCATCAAATCGCCCGCCATTCCCTAAACGTAAATAATCCGCTGTACTCACATGAAACGAGCCCTGCACATCGAGCGAAGCATGCTCGCCGAAGATCACGCCGTGGGGATTGATAAACCAAAAATCCGCACTTTCTATTGCCGAGATCAGCGAGCCGTTGATAGAGGAAATGGAGTCACCGGTCACCCGGCTGATGACATTATCGATAGAAGGGGGACCCGTGAAGGTGCTACTTTCGCTCAAGTTGATGTTGAAGATGCTGAAGCTGTGAAAGAGATTGGTACCGACCGTCTGGCCGACGGTATGGGGGATCGTGAAATTAGGGCCTGGCAGCGAGTCGGCAGGGCCCAACCTGCCATCCAGTATCACCTCAGCCTGGCCCCAGGGAATGAGGCTGCTAGAGATCAGTGCTCCTATAGACAAATAGGCACCAAGACGGTAAAAGAAGGCCATAATTATCAATCCCCTTAGCAGCCGGGTGTGAACTGCTTCACCGATAAGGGTGAAATGATAGTTTAATGACCCTGAGAGTTCGCCCTTTTTCTAAAACTATAAACCAACGGTTTTCGAAGTTGAGCCTCCGGTCGGGAGATGGTTTAGTAAATTGCTGAATTCATCTCTAACCATCGCTGCAACAAGAGGCCAACAAGAATCGATTCTGCAAACGGTTTTTCGTGGTGGAACTATCATGACAAAAGAGCAAAAGATTAATGAATACGCGTAAATTCGTCTACTTAATCACGATCGCACTTGGGCTCACCACAGCAGCAGTGCTGATTTATGCTCGCGGTTTCCCGCCTCCAAATGGGAGCACGTTGCGACAGTTGAATGATGCGGAGCGGGGTGGTCTCTGTTTAGCGGAATCCGCCCTCACTGTACTGGCGTCTTTTGCCGAGCACCAAACATGTGCCGGGGCAAGGGGGAAGTATCCTATCGAGGTATCCGTGGATCCAGGTGGTAATGGAAAAGCGGTGATAGACCATACGAGCCTGGCGAACCAGTTAGTGGCTGTCCGAGAAGGCGCAACGTGCAGTACGAAGGGGGGCGGTTCACTGAGAGCTGTTCCTGTAAAGTATACAGGCAAGCAGACCTGGAACAGTGGCGGCACAAGCTTCCTTACACAAGCTGACAATGAGATTGACGATGATTTGCTTGGTGCGAAGGGGATAGTATTTGACGCCATACCGCCTCCGCCCCTCCGCAGATGTCCTTCCGTTCGCCCTCCTCCCGGCCCTCCTTGTGTTGGCGCGCGCGGGGACGGCCGTGAATTCATCACCCAGAACGACTTCCCTCTATCCAACTGGTCGGAGCAGTGGGAATACCTCCTCCTAACCGCCACAGACAGCGAGCTGAGCATGACCAGAGAATCGACTTTACCGGATACAAAGTGCAGGATCACGCTCAAAGTGAAGGGAGTCAATAACAGCCACGGCTTGAAATTCTCCGGCGTGGTGACGGTGATGCCCGAGAAACAGTGAGTCAAAGACAAACCCTGCTATGGGAGACCGAGCAGGATTTTTGAAAAGGATAGCTTCTATCAAAAGTGTAGCAGATTCAAGAACGCACAAATTTGATTAACCACTTGAGGTTTACGGCTAGAACGAATTCCCCTGGTCTACGTTCAGCAACCCGCTTACCAAAGGTGCGGCTGACCAAGTACGGAAACGCCTGAATGCCCGCTTCGGGTCGGAAGCCGAATTTAAACTGAGAAACTACCAGTAATAAAATTTATTTTGCTCATTCTTTGGAAGAACAGTAGTCTCTTAAATAATTATCTATGGCTTCTCTTACCATTTGACTCATGCCCCTGCCGTTCACAAACTCTCGCTCGGATTCTGCTATTTTTTTCAGCCTTTTGTATTGATCTTCATAAATATCAAATGGCTGTCTTTGTCGTATAACTCTTTTTACCTTAGGTACAAGGGGTACCGTACCCCGTCCCGTACGGGGTACCGGAGGGGGTACGGGGATGGGTACCCCCATTACGGGCGTTGCTGTTGGAGCTGGTTTTTTCGGCGGAAACACGGGGGGACCATCCGTGATTGCCGCGGTGTTTAACTTTTTCGGAGTTTCTTTCTCTTCAAGTCGGGTTAGTGCATCAAATCTCCCCATATATTAAATACGAAGGTTTTGTCCTTTCGCGATCTCTTCAACCTGTTTTGCAGTTGCTTTTTTCTTGCGGGTGGCGGCAAGTTCAACAAAAAGCTCGAAACAGACTTTTATTGCATCGCGGGGGAGACCTTTGGTATAAGCATACAGCGTCTTATATGCTTCGTCTGCATCCTGAAACAGTTCACCACGATACCCAGCAACACTGAGGCGAAAATTGATCATGTCCTTTAGATCATCAAGCGACATGGCATTCATAGTAATCGGGAACATGCGTGAAGCCAGTTCTCTATATTGGATGATTTTTGCCCCCAGCTCCACTTGTCCTACAAGAACGATTTGTAAGAGTTTCGTTTTATTCGTCTCAAAATTAAGTAGGTAGTGAACCAGTTTTAAATGGTCCCGATTCATATATTGAGCTTCATCAACGAGAAGCACGGGTATTTTGTTTTGTTTAAATTGCTTGAGTAAGAAATCTTCAAAGTTTTTTAAGGATGCAGCATAGGAACGTTCTGTTTTAACATCAAACGTTTCCAGGATTAAACGCAAAAAAGCGTTGCTACTTTTGAGATTTGGGGAAATCAGTAATTTTACGTTATAGCGCTCATCGTAGCTGAGCTTTTCCTGTAATCTCCGTACGAGTGAAGTTTTTCCGCTCCCAATGGGGCCGTACATATAAATGGGCCCGATGCGGTCACGAGCCATGAATTCGCACTTCGCGAGTGCTTCTTTAACTTGTGAGGAGAAATATAAGAACCGAGGGTCTGGACTCGTCGTGAAGGGGTGTTCGTTTAATTGGAAATATTTAACAATTGCTGATACATCCATGTTTATATTTATAGTATTGCTGAATTAATACCACTTTGTCAATAGGGAAGTAAAAATGATGGTAAGTTTTAAGAAAAAGTGAAAAGTGCAAATTCATTATGAATGTCATGTTTTTGTCAAGTTTAAAGAGAGGCACAAGTGCATACTTTTTGTGTGAAGCTGTACAGAGATTTCTTTGTAAATGTTTCAGCCGGGTGGTTTTTCGCCATCTTTGCGGCTATTGCTATAAATAATGGTTGGCAAATAATAACCGCTTTTGTATTGTGTATATCCTGTATACTTTTGGCAGAAGAACTTGACAAGTGGGACGAATAAGAAGGCTGGTCTTGAACGCAATTATTGTGCAGATAGCGGTTGTCAATTGGTACTTGATTTTTGAATCGTGCTTTTGCTATAGTTTCATAGAGAGCATAACTAACAATCTAATAAGCTCTTAAAGATATGAACTTTGATGGCTTCTTCAACATTGCTCAAATAGGAACAGCGCTAACTATAATAGCGTTTGTTCTTGTGCTAATGCTTCGTAAACAATCCCACAAAAAATAACACCCGCTGGTTTGGTTTTGCCCCAATTTTGGGGGGAGTATTCCTTTCCCCATGGTGACCAAGTGCCCGGAGCAGAAGGGCTGTCAAGGAAGGCCAAAGGCCGTCGCGAAGCGATCGGAGCGAAGCCAAGCTTAGCTTGGTGAAGTGCAGACCCTTTACAGCCCTGGAGCGGAGGGCATCCTAGGTAGTAGGGGAAAGGAGAAGGGATGCTTGAAAACTAAGGTCTAAAATTAAAATGATTCATCAAAAGAGGCCACGCCATTCCTGCATGTGTGAGGATTAATTGTCAATAGGACAAAAGGCAAAGGCTGATATTAGCTATTGTCCGACGATATGTGTGAGATGTATATGATGTAACTGCGCCCTACATATCATCTTTCATGCTCCGCATAAGCCGAACAGATACCGCAGCAGAGCGAAATATAGGTTCATCGTCGTAGTCTAAAAGCACGGCAAAAACTCGATGGTCAACACCGCCCAGGCGGTTTCTCGGAGCGCGCCATATGCCATTGGAGGGCGGTTCAAACATGCTTTGTGGATAATCTTTGTCGGTGCGAATAACAATGAGTAGCTTTCTTCCCTCTCTAATTTCAGAAGGGTGCAGTTTTCCAGTAACCGTAATTAAACGGGTGTTTCCGCCGGGTCGGGTTTTGAACACAGTACCTGTCATCGGTTCTGTGATTACGAGCTTGTTGCTCACAGGTACGGTGTCCTCCATGCTAATTGGATCAGAGAGAAAAACACGCATAGACCATTGCCGTATTGCTGGAATAGCAAGTGCAATAGCGGTGACGATGCTAAGAATCGTTACAACAATGGAAACGATTGTAAGCAGATCCACCGCTCACTTACCTGCAACAAAGCATTAAACGTATTATCCCACAGCATGCATAGCTCGTTGCCGATTATACTGTTACAACAAGCCATATGAGGCTTGACAGTATTGATGAAACATCAGAGTGGATAAGCAATCAGGGCCATGGATGGAATTTGCGCGTCAAGGGGCTGCCGTCTCTGGCAGCATTTTTCGCGTCCCTGCGAAAAATACTTGACGCAAGCAAATTTTGAAGGCCACAAGAGACAGGGCCAGAAGACAGGCTGTTGCGGGAATAGTTAGTGTCCGCAGCTCTGGCGGACTACCAATCCCAAAAAAAATGAAAGGAGGGTTAAAGGGGGGAATTGCATTTTTCTTGTTCCTTGTTGAGGTCAGCGACCGACACGCCACCGCAGTGGCGGGGAGGGAGCAGTCAGGCGCAAAAAACTCATGCAATGCATCAGGTTTTTAGCGCTGCCGCGGCGCCTGACTGCTCCCTCAAGCTGACCGCTTTTTCTAATAAATACGCGACCTTAGACCACTTTTATAGAGCCTAGCGTATACCTTGATTAAACTGGTTAAGAAGTAGTCGTGATAGTAGGCGTGGTAAATCTACTATTGCGACTAGAACTGCCTGCCGCTTAGGCAGGGCAAGAGGCATAAGAGGGACGTGTCTGCTTGTTAGCTCCTGTTATTCTTGAACGGAGGTAAGAGTAAGCTCTTCTAATGACCTTCCACTCTCTAAAAGTTGCTTCAGCCATTTAGGACGGGGACCGCGTTCATTCCAAGTTTGTTTAGGATTGTCAGGATTAATATATTTGGCTGGAAGTGCTTGGTGTTCCCTTCTGCTGAATTTTTTCTTGTCTGCCAGTACATCCTCTAGGGTAAGTCCGTACTCTGCGGCAACCTCCTGGAAGCGTGCGAGAGCTTTTTTGCGGTCTTCCTTTTCCCGCTTCTTAAGCTCAACTTCAATTTCTTGCATAAGGCTCTTGAGTCTAGGTGTAGGGACGCTACTTATGTCTATTGCCTGTTTGCCCACAGGCAAGACCTGTTTAGGCGGTGTTTTTTTAACTGCTTTGGGCATAAGATTTTAAAGTATGTTAGTTGCTCTCCATATATTAAGATTAAATTGTAAATTGCGCTAGAGTAGGGAAGTTACTTTTAGAAGTGAGTTGGTGGCGGCTCCTCTGGGGTGTAATAAGTTGGGGGTGGGTCTATAGGCGCTGTGCTTCCTCTGAGTTTTTCCTGTCTTTGGCTGATCTCTTGTTCTACCTCGCGTCTGGGTTTGCAAAAGTCTCTTCTTGTTTGCGCTTGGATTTGGCTAAGTCTTTCTGTTAGATCGCCCCCGGTAAGAAATGGGGGGTAATTGTATGTGTTAATGCTGTGTTCTCCTGATAGGAGTTTCACTTTTGCTTGGAAATTCGGTTGGTTTGTCAATTTTGTCGCGATTTCATTTTCCGCGTCTTGGAAGGTGCGGTTCTGGTATTTGGGCTGGTACTGTCCTGTATCTACTAAGATCGGGTGCTCAGAAAGGATAGTCATAGCGTAGCGAAGCTCAGTTATCAAGTTTACCAGCCGGCGGGCTGATTCCATTTCCCGCAAGCTCTGGCGTGTAACAGAACCAAAGATTCCCTTTTTCTGGCGGGAATTGATAAATTTGCTGGCTGCGTCTTGGTTAATAAAAGAGGGATCGCCAAATACGCCTGCCCCTTTATAAAATCCTTGGAAATAATGAGGGGGTATTATGGAGCCCGTATAGTTGATATATCGGAAAAAGACTTCCTGACTGCTGTCTTGCTGGGCAACCGCGAGCATGTAGAGGGCAAGAGGGGGGATAGTAAAGTTGGCGGTTTTCTCAACCATGGGACGATATAAAGCCTCATTTAATTGCTCGCGTCCTAAGCGGGCATCTGTCTGTTGAACGCGAAGTTCCAAGAGATAATCGCCATAAACCTGCCAATCCTGGTAATAGGAAATTTGGCGTATAAAATTTTCAAAGTTTTGCAAATACGTTTGCGCGAAGCGGGTAACTCTCGCGTTGTTATGTCCGCGTTTTAGCAAGTGCGAAATCACGTCTGAAATAGGGGCGCGCACTGGCTCCTCACCGATAATCTCTTGATTAGGTGTCGTGTCAAAGGATTTTGCCAGTGTTTTACCGTCTTCTCCGCTGACACGAAAGACAATTGTCACCAGCGATCTGAAAGTATGCTAAAGCTGGCGGTTTGAAAATAGATCGTTTTCTTCAGAAAACTTTATTACAAGGTCTTCTTCCAGACAGGTTCTCGCAGGAAAAGTCTATACGCTCAATGGAGTATCCATGGCCGCATCTTCTTCGTGACAACATGTGGTTAGGGTAAGCATGCGATTTTAAAAGCGCTAGCTTTAATAGATTTTCACGCCGCCGCTGACAGACAATAAGGTTTCCGGCTGCAAGGGCTGCTGCTCTATTTGCCTCATCTACTTGGGATAGGGTTTGATGTGACAGGGTAGTTGCGATTTTGAATTTACGGGCTTCTGATATAAGGGTGGCAAAGTCAGAGGTCGCAAAGCGCTGAAATTCGTCACAGTACAAATGGAACTGCCGTCGGTTTTGCTCTTCTTGCTCTGTTCTTGAGAACGCAGCCATTAAGAGTTTGCCGATAATCACAGCTCCTATGAGGCGAGAGGCTTCTTCAAATTGTGGCGAAAGTTTTACGAGAAGTATTTTCCCACTGTCCATGAGGGCTCTAAAATCAATACTTGTTTTGCTTTGTGCAAAAATATTTCTGATCATTGGTTCGTCAAGAAAAGCATTTACCTTATTAAGAGTTGATTCAAGGTAGATGGCGCGATCACGCTGGTTTTTCCTTTCGTAATCTTGCCAATATGAGATAATTGAGGGATTGGAAAGGTTAGCAACGAAATTTGTCCTGACTGTGTCATTTGAATAGAGGAGGGGTATTTCTGCAAAGGTAGCCCCAGGATTTTCAATAAGGGTTCTTGTTAATGCTCTAAGGTTTTGCATGAGACGCGGAGTCTCAGTGCCCGCATACCATATTTTCTCGAATACGTGACTTACGAAAGATGCGGTTTGTGCCATGTCGCGGATGGTCAGGAGAGGGCACTCATAAAGATTAATACCAAAGGGATAGTCAACATCCTCAACATTTAAAAGGATTACGTCTTTAACCCTGTTCTCTGGAAGGCCGGCAATTATTGTTTTGGTTAGATCACCATGAGGCTCGATGAGGCAGACGCCTAAGCCTTGTTGTATGTCTGTGAGAATCAGGTTGGCAAGAAGAGTTGATTTGCCTGTGCCATTGGCGCCGATGATGTATAAACCCTGAAGGCGTGCTTTTTGCGAGATGGCAACGTCTGTGTCTTTTTGTAGATCGCTGCCAACGATTGAATAGAAATTCGTGTAATCCTTGTTTACCTGTGCTGTTTCTGACTGTCTTGGTACAGTCCTGATTTTTTCCTCGGGTAAAGGTCTATTGTTAGTTTTTTCCCCATAATTTCCTTCCCCCTTTCGCTTTATAGCTCCTGCCTCGGCTAGTTTATCGAATACAGCCAGTTTTGCCTGTCTGGTTAAAGAACGAATAAGCTCGGGAGGGAACGGACAGCGGGGATGACTTAACGCCTCATCAATCAGGCGTATCCTTTCTGTTTCTGGTATGTTGTCGAAGGGGGGTTTTAAAGTAACCATAAACTTTCGCGCTTTCTATGGGTGGTTGGAGGAAAATATGCGGTTGGCTGGTTTGATATACAGGTTATGTGGTATAATCCGGTTATGAGGGCAAACCTTAAGGATTGGGTTTACCGGATGCAATATGAAAGGAGAGAGAACTTTGAAACCATAGGAGTTCTTACAATAAGTTAAAAGACCGAGAAGGCCAGGGACGGCCAGGGGCACCCAAAAGTCATGAAGCCACCTCTCCAAGAGGACAGAAGGAGAGTAAAGAGCGCCAAGCGTTACCAAACGTGTGGGACGTCATGGAGCGTAAAGCAAAGGCTTCTGACGAATTCTGTTCCGGTCGAGTAACTAAGGAGGAGTGGGAGCGTGAGCGGAATGAAGTGAATCTGTTGAAAGGGAAGATTTATGAAGAAGGAACAGACCGCGATAAGCATATTTTTGCCTTGCTTTATAATCGCAGACCACGCTTGAGCGTACTATCAGAACAACAACAAATCCAACAGTGGCGTTCGCAGGTTGAGCCTTTGTCTGATCAGGACATTGCCGAGTGCGCCCACAAGCAGAAAGAGGAGATTGAAGCATTTCGCAGAGGCGAGATTCCTATCCTATCTTCTCACCCTTCAGCAGGTGACGGAGAACTTATTCTTGCAGAGCATATAGCTAAGAAAAGCAAAAGCGGCTGATTCCTACAGTTGCTTTCATATAAGTTTTGAATCTTAGCTCATCTACTTTCTGTTTTGCTACATTCGGGCTCTATCCAATTAGTAGGCTCCCAGCCAAAGTCTTTGGCCTTCATTCCTGCTTCGTAAATGCTCCAAATAAGTCCTGCACAACCGCAACAATCACCGCCATATTGGTGGCGTAAAAGGCAATCTATACCATTGCCTTCTGCTACTTGTATTCGAAGTGACTCAAATACGGCTAGATTATGCATGGGACCGACTAAATTATAGGCTTTACTATCATCACTCATAATGAAAACACTTGGCGTGATCGGCGTACGGTTGACTTTATCGCAAGCAGGAGCATACCAAATACCCAATGGTTTATCGGCTTGTAAGTAAAAAGATATCAAATTGGCAGACCAAATATGTTCACTCATTTTGGCTTCAAAAAGGTTTCGTTTTTTTCCTTCTGTTCCAAAGTCATAGAACGTAACTTCATTAGTGGATTTATTTATTAGACTGATACTAATATAAGGAAACAAGTCCAATTGCCACGCTTCCACTAAGGGAAGTTCAAAACCTGAACCCCCTATCATTTCTTGTGTTTCTGAAATAGCGTCCCAAATTCGACGCTTGAGCCAAAAAAGGATATCTGTGCATTGTAGCCATTCATGAAATTTAGGAATGGCTTTGGCAAGATACAACAACTGCTCTATATCAGTTTTTAGTGGCTTTTTAGTAGGCTGGATTTTTGCATCGTGTATTCCCGATATTATTTCCTGTAGTTTTGCTGTGGTGTCATATACGCTATACGTGTAGATCTTAGAGAGTGCTAGTAATGGTGTTAGTTTTAGTAGCTTTTTGTCTTTCTCAAAGTAAGGAATTCCAAACTGTGCTAGGTGATTAGGCAAAAAATCTTTGGGTATTTGTGGTGGGGAGGCGAACAAGTCATCTCTTATCTCCTCTAAGTCAATTGCACCAAGAAGCATATATTCAGCTAGGTATAACAGTATGTTGGTTTGGACGGGGCTGGCGAACCAATCTTCAAGGCTATTTATTATGAAGCTAAAACAGCTGAAAACGCTTGTAAAGTTTGTACCATATACGTCTTTATATGAAAGAAGGGACTGTTTACCAATATTTATAGCATAAGGATTACCTTTTGATTCGATAATAGTTCGCACGTTTGCTACGATTTCATGCAAAGGAGCTGTAGCCTTAAAAAGTTTATCAATAGTATTGCTCTGGGATTCTAGGTGTCTCCAAAGTAAAGGCTGAAAGCCATAAATTTCTAGAAGCGCGAGTAGTAAGTAGCAGCGGGAGGCGATTAAACGCATGAGCGTAGGAACGATGCCGACAAGAAGGTTTCGATGGACGTCTTCATGGGCTAAGAAAGCAGCTACTTGTTCAGCTAATACAGGGTCCTCCATTATATAAAATGGAATTCCATCATCTGTTGCTCGAAGCTCAGAAAACATATTTAATGGTAAGTACACACCAGGGAGCAGCATAGGAGTATAGAAGTGATTGGGAATAGCAAATGATGGTAGAGGATTGGGCCGGCTACTTTGCCATTTAACCGTATGTGTATTGCCGCCTCCCATGGCACACGCAAAGCAGGCGCCTGTCTGGCATCCGCGGTAGGGATTCGGGGCTTGTTTTTCTTGATCGTCAAAAGAGTCCAAGACTCACCTCTTCTACTGATCCTGTTCTTTTGCCAACACTTCACAAACAGAGCGTGCATTTTCTAACACTAGGCGCTCTGCAAGTATCCTTTGCGTGGGTGTTAATTGAGAGTCAGCTACAATCCGTTCTACGAGTGATCCAATATTTTGGTTCTGTTGTTGCGGTGCTATCTCAGTGTGCGCCTGGCCTGTTCTGGAACGAGGTAGTATCGCACCTAGGCCGACACCTGCGCCTAAAGCCCCTGCTACTGCATTTGCTGGTCTTCCTCTAAGAAGCTCGGTTTCCGTCACACCTAATCCAGCAGCAATACGGATAACAAAATCAATTGTGGGATTAACAACCTCTCCCTGAAGAATACGGGTTAGATAGCTGACTGATATTCGAGTTAGAGCGGAGAGTTCGGAAGCACTTAGCTCCGTTGCCTCCATGAGACTCTTTATCCGCTCCCCTAGGATTGGTACTCCACGCTGCTTTGTTCTGGTCAAGCTAGTCCTCCTAGCTTCGATGGTAAGCAGATGCCTAAAATTTGACACAATTATACTCTTTACAAAATCCTCTGCAAGCGATAGTATATACAAAACTATCTGCAATAGGGCCCCAATATGGCGCACCTGTGATTTAACGAGGAGCTAAGCGCTATGGACAAACACTTCACCACCGCGACCGATATAGCAGAGCAACCAGATAGTTACATCGAGTGCGACGTGCCGCACTGGAAGACTTTTGAATACAACTCCCCACCAGAACAGACGCCTAGCACTAACCAAGCTCCAAGCGACACCATCCTGGCTGTACTAGCTAATCAGCGGGCTACAGAGACCTTTTCTTAAAAGGAGCAATACAGATGAAGACCGCTAAAGTCCTAACCGAAAATGATTTAACCCCTCTTAACCTTAGGAGATTTTTCCAAAGTGAGTATATGAATGCTTATGTCTTTGAGGACGAAAGAGTATACGTTCATGTAGATGACGGCCTGCTTGTTCAGATCAGCCTGGATAAAACCAACAAGCTTCTGAAGTTCTTTGTGGCTTATGACAACGACACATTCCAATTAGGCATCGCCAACATAAACGTCATCAATTTAACCAATATCCTTGGCCGATTCGCTGTTTATGAACACAGGGATATCATCATTGTTACTTACCACCTTCCATACGAGGGAGGCATTACCCCTTACCAGTTACTCGCAGTCTTGCGCACGCTAGCCACTGTAGCCAATGACGCAATTGACGAAGAAGCCTCCCGAGTTCAAGAAGAACCCCCAGACTCTATAAAATCTAAAAAAGTCCTTAATTAATAAACACACGGCATTCATTTGGCTTCCCACTCAACCACCCTTTGGCGCGCTGTCCATGGCGCGCCCATTTTTTCACAGTACGAGGTAACCATCCCATGGCTAGACGCAAACGAACCATCTCCGTTGATGGCAACAACCATATATCTGTTGACGAAGAGACCAGCATCCGCCAAGCCCTAACAATGGCAGGCTTTGAAACTGAAACCCTACCCCCAAGCGTCACATCCGGTGGGGAGCTCATCTCAGCATCCGATTATGACCGCCCGGTACCAGCGCCCACTATGATTACCAACCAGACCGACATGGAGAAAGGCGCGCCAACCATTCGAGACAAGCTCCTCTACTACGAGTTTGAACTGATTTCCCGTTTTTTAAGTGAGTTCCCTGGCAAACCCAGGACTATCGAGCTGGACGACAACTATCTTTTAATCCGCAACTTCCCTCTTCCCGATTCTTACACACAAGACAACGTCCACCTTCTCTTTCTGATCAGCGGGTATTACGATTTTCCTCCTGCCGGACTGTACATCCCTTCCAAAACCTCAAACCGCGATCAGATCGCAAAACATCTTGGTGGTCGCCTCATGAGTGCCACACCCTCCTTTGTGCTAGAGCACGTATCTACAGGTTTCCGTGAACAGGCTAAAAAACTTGCAGACCTGGGATGGGACTGGGTGTGTTTTCACTTCAAGGGGTGGACGTGGAAACTAAACACTAGCAATTTGCTCGCAGGGGATTCCCTCTACAAGCTCATTGAAAACGTGTTTGTAGCCCTCGCAGGCAAGCACAAGTAACCCAACCTCAATGGCAAAATCTCCTCACAAGCTCGTCACCATCGTCTTTAGTCAGCGCGCTTATGACAAGACGCGCGCATACCTTTTTAGAGACGAAAAGGAATCGGTCTGTTTTCTCTTTGCAAACACCCGAGAGACGAGGGAGCGCGTAATCCTTTTTGTTGACTACGTGGTAACGCTTGATGAGAGCTGCTACCTCAAAAGAACCAGAACAAGCGTAGTTGTTGATCACCGTGCTAAAAACCAAGTGTACAGTCGCTTCGTACAGAGCCGTTTCACGGGCTTATTGAATTGCCACTCGCACCCCTTCTCTACCTCAGCAGTCGCCTTCTCTCCAACAGACGATGAGGATGATTTACGGGAGCTCTTCTGGCAATATGATCAGTTACCACGCAGTAAGCGCTCATGCCGCAACCCAAGCAAAATACACGCGTTCTCTATGGTCTTTGGTCAGCAAAGCCTTGCTGCCCGGGGCTACAGACACGGAACACCGCCCACGCTTCCTACAATTGATCAGGTACAGGTTCTAGGCGAGAGGTTTCACCTTATTACTCCCACAGGAGCAGCTAAATCACCTGTCCTTTCTTCTTCTGACCGATCTACTTATGACCGGCAGATAAGAGCCTTCGGTGAGGAAGGGCAAAAAACCCTTGCCCAACTCCGTGTGGCACTCATAGGGTGTGGGGGGATAGGTTCTGTCTTAGGAGCCTAGCATAAATAACTTGAACAAACTGAACAATTATCGGGGTGATGTGGGATGAATACTGTAGTTCCATTCGCCGTGGAATTTGTCTGGCGTTAAGCGGACCGCAGCCAATTCA
>Ga0187893_10006063_pt1 | contig 21023 bp, 9 predicted proteins | sample MA1701074metaG_FD_139574 | JGI IMG/M metagenome (GOLD analysis project Ga0187893, IMG submission 139574) | White microbial mat communities from a basaltic lava cave in the Kipuka Kanohina Cave System on the Island of Hawaii, USA - MA170107-4 metaG ...
AAGGTTTCCGCGCTTTCCTGCGTGTCATCGTCGAGGAGGTCGGTCGTGAAGGTTTTGCTGGTTTCGCCGGCCGCGAAGGAGAGCGTGCCATTGGTCGCCGTGTAGTCGCTGGCCGAACTGGCCGTGACGTTGGTGGTGGTAAAGTCCACCGTGACGGCGTTGTTCGTCGTGCCGGTGCGATTGATCGTGAGCGTGAGCGTGCCGTTCGTTTCGCTGACGAGGTTGGTGGCGACGCTGAAGCTCAGGATGGCGGAGTCATTGGTTGTGATCGTGACCACCAGGTTACTCGCGCCCAGGCTGATGTTGGTTGGGCTGCTGAGGCGCAGATTGACGGTCTCGTTGTTCTCCGCCGTGCCGTCATTGACGATGGTTAGTGTGAAGGAGTTTGTCACCACGCCCGGGGCGTAACTGAGGACGCCGTTGGTCGCGCGGAAATCGCTGTTCACGGTCGCACTGCCGTTGGTTAGCGTAGCGTAATTGACGCTGACGGTCGTGTTAGTCGTGCCCGTGCGCAGGACGTAAATGGTAACGCTGTTGGTGTCTTCGGCGACACTGATGGCGGTGGCCGCGAAGCCCACCGCTGCCACGTCATCATCGGTGATCGTGACTGTGTTCGTGCCCGTGCCGATGCTGGTGTTCAATGGACTGCTCAGTCGGACCTGGAACTGTTCACTGTTTTCCAACAGCAGATTGTCGGTGATGTCCACGTCGATGGTCTTGCTCGTTTCACCAGCGTCGAACATCAATGTGCCGTTCGTGGGCGCATAGTCGCTGCCGGCGGTGGCCGTTCCGTTGGCGGTGGCAAAGTCCACGGTCAGCGCTGTATTGGTCGCGCCGGCGCGGGTGACGGTCAGGGTCAGCGTGCCATTGGTTTCGCTGACGGTGACCGCGTTGGTGCTGAAGCCCACCGTGCTGACATCGTCATCCGTGATGGTCACAGTGTTTGTGCCGGTACCAAGTCGCGCATCGGTCGGATTGCTCAGAACAATACGGAAGGTCTCTAGGCTTTCCTGGGTCGCGTCATCGATGAAATCGACGGTGAACGTCTGGTTGGTCTCGCCAGCCGCAAAGCTCAAGGTGCCATTGGTCGCCGTGTAATCGTCCGACGAAATTGCGGTCACGTTGGTCGTGGTGAAGTCCACCGTGACCGCGTTGTTCGTGGTGCCCGTGCGACGCACGGTCAACGTGAGCGTACCGTTCGTTTCGCTGACGAGATTGGTCGCCACGGTAAAGCTCAGGATGGCCGAGTCATTGGTGGTGATGGTTACGACCACGTTGCTCGTGCCCAGCGAACAATTTGCGGGGCTGGAGAGCCGGACAACGATGGTTTCGTTGCTCTCCGAAGTTGTGTCGTTGATGACGCCGAGATCGAACGTGTTGGTCGTGACACCGGCGGCGAAGATCAACACGCCATTGGTCGCCCGATAATCGCTGCCCGCGGTCGCGGTGCCGTTGGTGGTGGCGTAATTGACCGTTGCCGCTGTGTTCGTCGCCCCACTGCGAACGACGGTCAACGTGAGGCTGTTCGTATTCTCCGCCACGCTGATGGCGGCCACGGTGAAGCCAACGGTGCTGCCGTCGTCATCGGTGATCGTTACGGTGTTGGTTCCCACGCCGATGGCCGTGTTCAAGGCATTGCTCAAACGCACCTGGAAGGTCTCGCTGCTGCTTTCCTGCGTGGCATTGTCCGTGATGGCAACATCGATGGTCTTGCTGGTTTCGCCCGCGTCGAAGAGCAGCGTGCCGTTGGTCGGGCTGAAGTCACTGCCGGTCGTCGCGGTGCCGTTCGCCGTCTCGAAGTCCACAGCGATGCTGGTGTTGGTCGTGCCGGTGCGGACGATAGTCAGTGTGAGCGTCCCGTTGGTTTCACTGACCGTGTTTGTTGCAGTGGTGAAACCCACCGTGCTCACATCGTCGTCCACGATCGTAACGAGATTCGTGCCGGTGGTGATGCGCGCATCCGTCGGGTTGCTGATGATGGCACGGAACGTCTTGGTGCTCTCGTGCGTGGCGTCGTTGACGATCTCCGTCGTAAAGGTCTTGCTTGTTTCACCGGGGGCGAAGGAAAGCGTGCCGTTGGTTTCGCTGTAGTCATCCGGGAATGCCGCGGTGACGTTCGTCGTCGCGAAGTCCACCGTGACGGCATTGTTCGTCGTGCCCGTGCGGTTGACCGTGAAAGTCAGTGTGCCGTTGGTTTCACTGATCAAATTCGTCGCGGTGCTGAATGCAAGGACAGCGGAATCGTTGGTGGTGATGGTGATGACCAGGTTGCTCGTGGCAAGGGAGGTATTCGTCGGGTTGGCCAATCGAACGAGGAACGTCTCGTTGCTCTCCGAGATGGTATCGTTGAGCACCGTTACTTCAAAGGTCTTGCTTGTTTCGCCCAACCCGAAAGTGAACAAGCCGTTGGTCGCCCGGTAATCGCTGCCGGCGACGGCCGTGACGTTCGTGGTCAGGAAGCGCACGCTGGCCACCGTGTTGGTCGCGCCGGCGCGAAGCACGGTGACCGTTACGTTGTTTGTTTCTTCCGTCACGCTCCACGCGCTGGCCGTGAAGCCTATCGACGCCACGTCATTATCCGTGATCGTGATAGTGTTCGTGCCGATGCCGATGGACGTGTTGCTGGCGGCGCTCAACCGCACCTGAAACGTTTCCGTGCTCTCGAGGCTCAGGTCATCAACGATGTCGAGCGTAAAGGTGTTCGTGGTTTCGCCGGCGGCGAATGAGAGCGTGCCGTTGGTCGCCGTGTAATCATTGACCACCGTGGCCGTGACGTTGGTGGTGGCGAAGTCAACCGAGACGGCGGTATTGGTCGCTCCCGAACGCACGACCGTGAAGGTGAGTGTGCCGTTGGTTTCACCGAGGTTGCTGGTCGCGACGGTGAACCCAACCGTGCTGCCGTCGTCGTCCGTCACTGTGACCGTGTTGGTGCCGGTCGTGATGCGCGCGTCGGTCGGATTGCTCAGAACGATGCGGAACGTTTCCGTGGATTCCTGAGTGTCATCGTCCGTGATGTCCGTCGTGAAGGTCTTGCTGGTTTCACCCGCCGCAAAGCTAAGTGTGCCATTGGTCGCGGTGTAATCGCCGGATGAACTGGCGGTCACGTTCGTCGTTGTGAAGTCAACCGTTACTGCGTTGTTGGTCGTGCCCGTGCGGTTGACGGTCAACGTGAGCGTGCCACTGCCTTCGCCGACGAGGTTGGTGGCCACGCTGAACGCGAAGATGGCGGAGTCATTCGTTGTGACAGTGATGACCAGGTTGCTCGTGCCCAGCGCACAGTTCACCGGACTGGAGAGCCGCACGTTGATCGTCTCGTTGTTTTCATTCGTGGCATCGTTGATGACGATGACCTGGAAGCTGCCAGTGGTCTCGCCCGCTGCGAAACTCAGGACACCGTTCGTTGCGCGGAAGTCGCTCGCCACAGTTGCGGTGCCATTGCTCAGGGTCGCGTAGCTCACGCTCACCGCCGTGTTGGTTACGCCGGTGCGAACGACCGTCAGCGTTAGGGCATTGGTGTCCTCGGTCACGTCGATAGCGGCGACGGTGAAACCGACAGTGGCGCTGTCGTCGTCGAGGATGGTGACGGTGTTCGTGCCCACGCCAATGCTGGTGTTCAAGGCTCCGCTGAGGCGGACCTGGAATGTTTCAGTGCTCTCGTAGAGCAGATTGTCCGTGATCGCGAGGTCGATGGTCTTGCTCGTCTCGCCCGCATCGAAGAACAGCGTGTCGTTGGTAGGGCTGAAATCGCTGCCGGTGGTGGCGGTGCCGTTGAATGTGCCGATGTCCACGGTCAACGTCGTGTTGGTCGAACCGGTGCGTACGACGGTCAGGGTCACTGGGCCGTTGCTTTCACTCACACTAACCGCATTGGTCGAGAAACCGACGGTGCTCACGTCGTCGTCGGTGATGGTGACGGTGTTGGTCCCAATGGTGAGGCGCGCGTCCGTCGGATTACTCAGGACAACCCGGAAGGTCTCGCTGCTTTCCTGCGTGCCGTCGTTGGTGATGTCGGTCGTAAAGGTCTTGCTGGTTTCGCCCGGAGCGAACGAAAGCGTGCCGTTGGTCGAACTGTAATCGTCGGTGACAACCGCCGTGACGTTTGTCGTCGTGAAGTCCACGGTCACGGCATTGTTCGTCGTGCCGGTGCGGTTGACCGTGAAGGTGAGCGTGCCATTGGTTTCGCCAACCCTGTTCGTTGACGCGCTGAAGCTCAGGATCGCCGAGTCATTCGTCGTGATGGTAATGACCAGAGTGCTCGTGCCGAGCGCAGTGTTCGTTGGGTTGGAGAGCCGCAGGTTGACGGTTTCATTGTTCTCCGCCACCGCGTCGTTGATGACGGTGAGTGCGAAGGTTTTGCTGGTTTCACCCAGGCCGAAGACGAACAGACCGTTCGTCGCGATGAAATCGCTCCCGGCCGTCGCCGTGCCGGTGGTCAGGTTCGCGTAACGGACGCTGACGACCGTGTTCGTCGCGCCGGTGCGGAGGACCGTGAGGGTCACGCTGTTGGTGTCCTCCGTCACGCTCAGAGCGGCCACGGTGAAACCGACCGTAGCGACGTCGTCGTCGTCGATGGTGACAGTGTTGGTGGCCACGCCCAGGCTGGTGTTGCTGGCGTTGAAAAGGCGGACACGAAAGGTCTCGTTTGTTTCCAGACTCAAGTCGTCCGCGATATCGATGGACACCGTGTTCGTGGTTTCTCCGGGGTTGAACGTGAAAGTGCCGTTCGTCGCCGTGTAATCGCTGACCGCGGTAGCCGAGACGTTCGTTGTCGTGAAGTCCACTGTCGCGGTGGTGTTGGTCGCACCGGTGCGCACGACGGTGAGGGTCAGAGTCCCATTGGTTTCGCTCACCGTCACGGCACTGACTGTGAAACCGACTGTGCTTACATCGTCGTCGGCAATCGTTACGGTGTTGGTGCCGGTCGTGATGCGGGCGTCGGTCGGATTGCTCAGCACGGCCCGGAACGTCTCATTGGTTTCCTGGGTGTCGTCATCGGTGAGGTCAGTCGTGAAGGTCTTGGTGATCTCGCCGGGGGCGAAGCTGAGAGTCCCATTGGTTGAGCTATAGTCGTTGGCAGATGAAGCCGAGACGTTCGTCGTGGTGAAGTCCACGGTGACGGCGTTGTTCGTGGTGCCCGTGCGATTGACCGTAAACGTCAGCGTGCCGTCGGTTTCGCTCACCAGATTGGTGGCCACGCTAAAAGCGAGGATGGCCGAATCGTTGGTGGTGATCGTCACCGTTAGATTGCTCGTGCCCAAAGAACAGTTTGTCGGGCTGCTCAAGCGCAGAGTCAGCGTCTCGTTGTTCTCCGCTGTCGTGTCATTCAGGATGGTCAGCGCAAAGGTGTTTGTCGTTACGCCTGCTGCAAAACTGAGAATACCGTTGGTCGCGACGTAATCGCTCCCGGCGACTGCGGTGGCGTTGGAGGAGGCGAAACGCACGGTGGCCGCCGTGTTGGTCGCGCCGCTGCGCGTGACGGTGATGGTCAAGGTGTTGGTGTCTTCTGTAACGCCGATGGCGGACACCGTGAAGCCAATGCTGCTGGCATCGTCGTCGGTGACGGTGACAAGATTCGTGCCCGTGCCGATGCTCGTGTTGAGAGCACTGAGCAGGCGGATACGGAACGTTTCAGTGCTTTCCTGAGTGGCATCATCCAGCAGTTCGATGTCCAGGGTGTTGGTCGTTTCGCCTGCGGCGAAACTAACCGTGCCGTTCGTGGCCGTGTAATCACCGCCTGCCGCGGCGGTGATGTTGGTCGTGTGGAAATCAACAGTGACCGCGGTGTTAGTCGCGCCGCCGCGCACGATGGTCAAGGTGAGGGTGCCGTTGGTTTCACTGACCATGTTGGTCGCTACCGTGAAGCCAACGGTGCTGGCGTCGTTGTCGAGGATGCTGACTGTGTTCGTGCCGGTGCCCAGCCGTGCGTCAGACGGATTGCTCAGGACAACGCGCAACAGTTCCGTGGCTTCCTGCGTATCGTCCTCACCGATGTCGAGGGTGAAGGTCTTGCTGGTTTCACCGGGGGCGAAGCTAAGAGTTCCGTTGGTCGCGCTATAATCGGCGCCGGCAGTGGCGGTAACATTGGTCGTAGTAAAGTCCACCGTCACGGCATTGTTTGTCGTGCCGGTCCGGTTGACCGTGAGCGTAATCGCACCGTCGCTCTCGCTCGCGTTGGTAGTGGCCGGACTGAAGCTGACGATGGAGGAATCGTTCGTCAGAATGGTGATTGTGAAGTTGGTCACACCGGCGGCCACGGTGTTCGTTGGCGTGCGAAGCCGGACGGAAAACGCTTCGTTGTTCTCAGCGATGGCGTCGTTCAGCACCGTGACGGAGACTGTCTTGCTGGTTTCGCCCGCCTCAAAGAGCAGCAATCCATTGGTCGCCACGTAGTCAGAGCCGGCCAACGCGGTGCTGTTCGTGGTGAAGTAGTTGACCGACACCTCGGTGTTCGTCACGCCGAGGCGGATGACATCGATACTGACGACGTTGGTGTTTTCCGAAACCGAAACCGCGGAAGACGCGAAACGCACCGAACTGAAGTCATCGTCGTCAATGTAAACCACCTGGTTGCTGATGAAGAGCGTGCCAACCGTCGGATTGCTGAGTTGAATGGTGAGCGTCTCGGCGTTCTCCCGCAGATCGTCGTCGAGCAACGTCAGCGCGATGAGCTTGTTGGTTTCGCCAGGATCGAATGTCAGGGTGCCGTTGAGCGAAAAATAATCCAACCCATCGAGGGCCGTTCCATCGACCATGGTGTAATCCACGTTGACGCTGACATTGGTGACACTGCTGCGGCGCACGTCGATGGTCACGTCTCCGTTGAATTCGGTGAAGGTGTTACTGGAGACGGTGAAGGAAATGATGGTCACCGGCGCGCGGAAGGCGGCCACCGTCGGGGCGGTGTTGCTGATGCTCGAAGCGTTGTCCGCGGCGTTGGTCGCGCCAATGGCCACGCCGGTCGGCGTGCCGAGGTAGCTGACGTTCGGGTTTGAGAAATACGGGATGCGCGTGCCCGGCGCGTAGGCCATGACAGTCCGGTAGGTCACACTATCACTGCCGACAAAGCGATGGCCGTAGGAATAGGGATAGGCGCCCTGGCTGCTCGAGTTCTGGCGATCATGGGCGCAGCCCATGTTATGCCCGAGTTCGTGGGCGAAGGTGTAGTTGCCCGTGGCATAGATGCGGCGCACGACGCTGAATGAGTAGCTGGAGAAATTGGTGGAGACGCTCGACATCAGGTAGCCGAGACCGGCGTAGGTGCTTTGCATGGTTTCCGTGAAGAGGCACACAAGGTCGGCGCCATATTGATTGCGCCAGGCATGGACGGCGTCCATGTGGCCGTCGCCCGAGTTTTGCAGGCGAGTCAGGTCGGTTGCCGCGTTGCCCGACTCGGTGTAGGTGACCTCACCCCGGAAGACGAGGTTGAGCGTGACGGGAATCAGGCTGTTGGCATAAGCGTCGTTGGCCTCAGCGACCGCGAGATCGATGAGCGTGTTCATCGACGAGACGCCTCCTGCCCCGATGCGCGCGGCTCCGGTATAAACCACCATCACGTCGATGTTCGTGTTCGAACTGGCGTCCGGCTCAATCGGCGGCGATCCGGCGGGCGAAAACAAATTGCGTAAACTCATCATCGGCGGCGGCGTGATGAAGCTGCCCGGCTCCGAACCGATGATGGGCGGCGATTTTCTTTTGCTCAGTTTGATCGGGCGCGGATTACGCGGCGCTTTTCTCACCACGGTACATCCAGGGATGTTGTCCACGTCCACTTCCACAATCTTGTGCAGGCCGTCGCCCCCATAGCGGACTTGATACAGGCCCAGTCCGGGAACACTGATAGTCCCGGCCAGCACGTCACCCTCAGCCACGATTATAACCCGGCTCTCTGCCCATCCATCGACGACGCCAGTTGCGACAAAATTGGTTCCGTTCCGGTAAACAGTCTTCTCCAGCGCAGCAGTGAGGATGATGTCGTTGAACAGTCCAAGTTCGAGCCGCGAGGAATCGAGGTTTAGATCCGCCGGGGCCGGCTGGTGTAATGGCGAATCCGCGGCCATGATCACGGGCGCGTTCACGCGGATGAACCGGGCGCGTTTGGCGCCGAGTTCCGTGGTCGCGCCGTCGCCAGAAGGGAGGTTGTCCGTGTTGAACAGGTCCGGACGGCCCGCAGCGTGCGACGGCGCCAGCGCCAGCAACGCCAGCCAGCAGACGACGAGCAACACAGTTTGCGCACGAGCGCTGCGGCACGCGCCGTGGCCAAACGATTGCGGACGGTGTGTGAGCGCGCCGTCGGCAATGTGGGTTTCGATTGGACCGTGTTTCATAGTTCAGACCGTGGTGATGGCGGTGGCTTTTCCCGCCAGTCGAATAACGGCGGATTCTGAGAAGAAACCAAAGTGCCCTGGGTAACAGGTTCGATCCTCAACGAGGTTTGGAGAGCGTCATCCATGACGGGAAATGGCGAAGGAAAAGACTCAGCGTGTGTCCCGTGTGGGAGGGCTCGCGGATGGGATTGGACGCACGACCGCCGCGGGATGCAACGCAGGAGCGAAGGCTGGCGACGGAGTCTCTGGCAACTGGAGGAAGCGCGCACCACCGGACTTGCCGCGTTGCGCGGTACGCAGCCCGGTCACCGGTTGCACAGGGAACCAATTGCTCGTCCAGGTTCGCAATTCGAGAAACATGATGGGCGGTGGCGAGCGGCCTGGAACGCCTCGGCCGGCACGCCGTGTTATTGCAGCAACCTCAGCGCGCTCTGCGGAATGGTGTTGGCCTGCGCGAGCATCGCGGTGCCCGATTGCACGAGGATGTTGTAGCGCGCGTACTGGGTGGATTCCTCGGCCACGTCCACGTCCTGAATGCGAGAGCTGGCAGCGCTGAGATTCTCGCGGCTGACCGTCAACTGTTCCGAAGTGAAGTTCATGCGCGTTTGGTAAGCCCCGATGGTGGCGCGGTCGGCGGCCAGTTGCGTGATGGCGGCGCGCACGCTGACCAGGGCCGCCATGGCATTGGTCGTGGTCGTCACGTCCAACGTGGCCAGAGCCGCATAAGCGCCGACGCTCATGTCGACGCCGTTCATGGTGAAGGTGCCGCCTTCGGAATCGATCGTCACATTCAGCGGCATGGCGGAAAAGAGGCTCACGCCGTTGAAGTCCTTGCTGGCCGCGCTGGTGAAGTAGTCGTAAATCTGCTGGAACTCCGCGTCGTAGAGCGTGCGGTCGGCGTCGGACTTCGTCACGTCCTGCGCCAGAATGGTCAGTTCGCTCATGCGGTCGAGCGCCTTGGACATCTTCTTGAGATAACCGTCCTGCGTCTGCGTAAAGGAAATGGCATTGCCAACGTTGGCCTTGGCTGCCGCAATGCGGGCGATCTGCGCGTCCAGCCTCATGGATACCGCCAGGCCCGCGGCATCATCGGCCGGGTTGACGATCTTGGAGCCGGAACTGAGGCGGGCCAGCGATTTGCCGAGCAGAGATTCGCTCGTTTGCAGGTTGTTCGCCGCCGCCAGGGCGTGCGTGTTGGTGTTGATGACCATACTCTGGGTTGGGTTTGTCGGGTGTGATGGGTGATTGGTTCAGTCAGGTCCCGGGGCTAACCCGAGCCTCCGGTGGTGTTCCCTTCACCGCCTGCGGGCGCCGCGGGCTTGGGGACGACCTTGAGCGACGGCAACCGGGCCGACGCGGGTTTGCCGTGGGTCAGCGCCGCCTGGTTGCTGCGCTGAATCTCATCGTAAATTTCCTGCCGATGCACGGGCACATCGGGCGGCGCCTCAATGCCCAGCTTTACGAAGTTGCCCTCGGTGCGGACGACCTTCACCACAATGCGGCCATCGATGACGATGTTCTCGTTGACCTTGCGGGAGAGGACGAGCATGGGGAGCGGGGTTGGGAACTCACGCCGCGACCGGCAGCGAATTCACGGGATGTTGCAGGGCGAACTCGGCCACGTTCGTGGGGATGCACTGCTTGCCGACCAGCGTGTTGCGGTTGATCACGATGGGCCCTTTGAGATTGACCGTAGCCTGACCGTTCCGGACGGTGACGATGTTCAGCACGAGCGCCTCCGCCGGAGACTGGATGCCGAGGAACTCAATGTCGGCCTGCGGAATATCTGGCGCGTAATCAGGCGCCACTGCCGAGGGGTTGATCACCACAAAGCCCTGGCTTTGATTGTCGAGCATCTGGAGCCACAGGAACGGCTCTTCTTCGGGCGTGATCAGGAGTACGTATTTTTTGACCTGCTCAAAGCCCAGCAGGCCGAGCGGCAAGGAAATGACGTTCTCTTTTTTCACAGGGAGCCGTTGCGGCTCGTCGAGTTCCACAGTTTTCATGCAATTTCGGTTTAGCAGCGGTTGTGCCACGGCAATTTCCGCCCAGTGCGCCTCGTGACGAAAAGCCCACTGGCCAAGCGAAACCCGCCTGTCTTGAAAAAACGCAGCGGCCTCAAAAGCCAGTCCCTCGCATCATTGAGTTGTAGGCAAGAACCTCCCGCTGGAGCGCTCCGGCCAGCCAGTTCTTTCCGAGTTGAGGGGTCTCGCCCGAGTGTGCGCCTCACCGGGGCCGGCAATGTATGAAGTGACCGAGATCTGGATCCATGCCGCCGGGTTTCGGGTGATCGCTCTCCGTGTGAAGTAAAGCGCCGCGACTTGCCGCCGATGAACTTGCGGCCGCGACTGGCTGGTGCCAAACGCCAATCCAGTGCGGAAGTGCGGAACAGAACGTCTTTCAACTTTGGGCCTGTGGGCAGTCCTTGAGCAGCGTGGAACAAAAGATCATCGTGGGCATCGCCGACCTGGCAGTGTCGAACAATCCCACTGCAACGTTGGTCACGTATGCGCTTGGCTCCTGCCTGGGTGTGGCCATCTACGATCCCGTCATTCGGACCGGCGGGCTGCTCCATGTCATGCTGCCCGATTCGCGCCTCGACGCGGCCAAGGCCGCGCTGCAACCCGGCATATTCGTCGATACCGGCGTGCCCGCGTTATTCCGTGCCGCCTGCCGGCTCGGCGCGGACAAACATCGTTTGATCATTTCAGTCGCCGGCGGCGCGGAGATAATTGACGACGGCAACCTCTTCAATCTCGGCGCACAAAACCACGAAGCCCTGGTGCGGCTCTTCAAGGAACACAGCCTGTGCATCCGCGCTGAGGACGTCGGCGGGCGGATCAACCGCACCATGCATCTCAGCCTTGCCACTGGCGAAGTGCGTCTGAAAATCTCCGGCCAGCCCGGTGAAACTCCCCTCTTATGCAAGAACTCGACGACTACATAAACAAGGTCAAAAACCTCCCGCCGGCCCCCCGCATTCTTCCGGAACTGCTCACGCTGCTGCGGCTGGAGGATGTGGACTCCGACCGCGTGGTAAAGCTCATCGCATTTGATCCGGCGATCACCGCAGCCGTCCTCCGCCTCTGCAACAGCGCCTTTTTCGCGGGCGCCGAGCCGGCGACCGATCTGCAATCTGCCGTCGCGCGCCTTGGCTTTCGCCAGGTGTATCAACTGGTGGCCGCCGTCAGCGGCTCGCGGATGCTCGGCGCCGTGCAGAAGGGCTACGGCATCCACGGCGGCGAACTCTGGCAGCATTCCGTCGCCTCCGCCGTGGCCGCGCAGCTTATCGCCTGCAGCAATGACGAGGACGAAAGCCTTGCCTTCACCGCCGCGCTGCTGCACGACATCGGAAAGATTGTCCTCGCCGGGGCGCTCGAACACATCTACGCCGAACTGGTCCAGAACAGCCAGAGCCAGCAGGCCGCCATGATCGAAACCGAGAAACGTCTGCTCGGCGTGCAACACGCGGAGATCGGCGGACGCCTGCTGGCCCGTTGGAAATTTCCGGAGAATATTGTCAGCGCCGTCTGCTTCCATCATCAGCCGGCTGCCGCAGCGCCGCACGAGCGTCTGGCCGCCTATGTTTATCTTGGCAACATGATCGCCTATTTCATGGGTTACGGCTACGGCCACCACGCCTTTGCGCTGCGCGGACGTGCCGAGGCGCTCGACATCCTCAAGCTCAAGTCCGACGCCCTGCCGAATTTCATGATTCAAACCTTCGACAAGCTCCGCATGGTTGAAACATTGGTGAAGGTGGACGCTTGAGGCGGGAGGGTGAGGCTCCCGCCGACCAAATAACTGAAGTTTGGAGTTCCGGCTTCAGCCGGTAGAACACTGCGCCGGCTGAAGCCGGAACTCCAAGCCCGGATGGTGGGCCTTGCGCGAAAGCGACCTCTTGGACGGCAGGCTTGCCGGGCGAGAAGGGTTCGGCGGGAGCCTCACCCTCCCGATTTACAAACGCAGCTTCAACATCCCCACCTCCAGCGCCAGCGCCTCCTGCACGTTGGAAAACAGCAGGCGTTGCGTTTGTTCGAGCAACTGCAAATTCTCCATCGCCTGCGGCGGCGAGAGCCTGCGCGCCACACGGGCGGCGGCCTCCGCACGGTCGGGGAAGGTGAACATCTCCCGGCCCAGCCGCAAGGTTTCGAGCCACACGTCGCGCAGCCACCAGTGCAACATCGTGAGCAGTTCAGAGCGTTGGCGGCGATACTCGCTCTCCGTCGCGGCGGCCAGTTCATCCTCCCACTTGTCTTTGAGCGCCGCCTCCACTTCGTCGTGTAACTCCAGGGGCGAACGCTTCGCCATCGCTTCCTCCGTCGTTGTTCTGATCTCTCCCAGCTTGCCCAGCACGAGGGACAGCAGTTGGTAACGTCCCAGCAAACTGCGCTGCTCCGCCGCCGCCATTTCCGCGAAGTGACCGAGCCAGGCCAGCAACGCGGGATCGCGGCGCGAGCCGGGCTCGCCCCCGAAGCTTAATCGCAGACAGCGGGAGACGATCGTCTCGAGCATTCGTTGGGGTTCGGTGGTCAGCAAAATCAGAATCGAATCCGCTGGCGGCTCTTCCAGGGTCTTGAGGAAAGCGTTCGCGGAATTCTCGTTCAAGCGGTCCGCCGAAACGATGATGCCCGCCTTGAACCGCGCCTCGGTTGGCTTGAGATGCATGGCCGGCAGCAACGGACGGAGTGAATCCTTGCGCGTCACCATCTGGTCAATAGTGATGACCCGTGACCTCGATTCCGGCCGCAGCCACATTACGTCGGGATGATTATCGCCATCAATCTTGCGGCAACTCAGGCAGGCGTCGCAGCAATCCACTGGTTCGTTGCCCGCCCCGCGGCGTTTGGGCTTCGCGCAGTCCAACGTCTTCGCCAGTGTGCGCGCGACGGCCTCCAACTCGCTGAGGTCCGCACCTTGGAACAGATAGGCATGCCCCAGCCGCCCGCGCTCCAGACTGCGTTGCAAAAGTTCAATGGCGTCCTGTTTTTCCGGAAAATCAATGAAGGCCATGCGAAATTATTTGACCACGGATGACCACGGATAAACACAGATGCGAGACAGAAATTTCAAAAATTGGCAGGGATGCAGAATCTCAATTCGTGAGCCTTCGTGGAATTCGCTCCTGTTGTTCGTATCCGTGTGCATCCGTGTCTATCCGTGGTTACAACTCAGGCATTCGGCTGGGCGCCGCCCTGCGGTGGTGGAATTTTCACCAGCAACGGAATGCTCCCCTCCTGTCGCCCATCCACCGCGATGTCGATCGAGTAAAGCCCTTCCTTCTCGAACTTCAGCTTCTGGATGTTCACGATGAAATTGCGCGACAGAAAAATCGTCTCGTCCGGCACAGCCACGTCGATGGGGATTTCAATCGGTGGCATCACCGACTTGCCGTCCTCGTCCACGAAGTTGAGCTTAACCTTGTGCGCGCCCTCTTCCACCTTCCCGAACGTCATGCGGATGGCGATGGAGCACTGCGGGTGAATCGCCGGCAACTGCGAGGTGTAAATCGTGTCGAACGTGCCGAGGATGTTCAGCTTCCCGTTGTTGTCGGTCGCGGCGTCGCACAGCACGGCCATCTGGATGTCCATAGAGTGCGCGCAGCTTGGCGGTTCGCCACGATTAAATCAGCAAGTTTCTTTTAGGACAGCCCAAAGGCAGGCTCAATCATGCAATCGGACAGCAGCTTTCCTCGGCAACGCAACGTAAGCCGATTCTACCTTCGTCTCATGCCATCGTTAAAACAAAACGCCTTCGATCAGAAGCTCACTTCGACCGTGCGCACTGTGGCGACCCAGCGAATAGTGGTGGCGGCGGCGCCGGTCGCTGTGACGACAAGAGCCTTGTTCGGGTTATCCTTGGCCACATCAATATCCCAGGCTGCGACATCTTCATGCACGACGGTTTTGGTCGGTCCTAGAAAGAAAAGCGCGCCGGCATTGTTGACGATTAGCCCCGTGTACTTGTAAGCCGCGGATGTCCCCGTCGAACTGCGTCCGACAATCATAACGTCGAACGACCAACTGGTGTCGTCTGGGATGATCATGCGACGGCTGCTCGCGTCCAAAAACAATTCCAGTTCCGCCGCCGACGTCGTGGTCCGACGCAGGACAAAGACAGAAGTTTGCGCGTCGCCGTCGTTGGCAAATCGCCCGCTCGCATAGGCCAACTGGCCGTATTCGTTTGCCTTGGCTGCTCGTCCGCCGGGAATGGTGGCGTAATCGGCGTTGGTCGCAACGACGTTATCTAAGCCGCCGCCGATGGTCGAGTTGACCGCATTGGGCTGGATGGAATTTTGGCGTCCGCCGCTGATCGTGGAGTGGTCTGCGTTGACCTGGATGAGGTGGTCCCGCCCTCCGCCGATGGCGGAATTGTGAGCGTTGGTCTGGATGGTGTTCCGAAGACCTCCGCTGATGGTGGAATGGACGGCGTCGGGCTGAATAGTGTTGTTCCAACCTCCAGAGATGGTGGCATAGCGCCCCTCAGCGAGAATCGTGTTGGTGGCCCCTCCGCCAATTGTAGAAGCAACGGCGTTCGTCCCGATCGTGTTGCTGGTGCCGCCGCTAATGGTGGAATACGTCGCGTTGGTTACGATCATGTTTTGATAACCTCCGGCAATAGTTGAGCGGGAAGCGAAGGCTCCAATGGTATTGAAAGCGCCCCCGCCGATGGTCGCCGAGTTGGCGTTGGTTTGAATCGTGTTGCCAGCACCTCCGGCAATGGTGGATCGGGAGGCATAGGGCTCGACGGTATTGCCATTGCCGCCACTGATGACGGATTCAAAGGCGTTGGTCTGAATGGTATTCACGTATCCGCCGCCGATGGTGGAACGATGGGCGTTGGTCTGGATGCTGTTACCCGTCCCACCAGCAATCGTGGAGGAGTTGGCATTGGTTTGAATCTGATTGTTCGCCCCACCGCCAATGGTGGAATAGTCGGCGTTGGTGTGAATCACGTTGTTGGCGCCTCCAGCGATCGTGGCGACCAGTGCCCGGGTCGAGTTTCCCTGGCCGCCGCCAATCGTGCCGCTGTTGGCGGTGGAAGCGTTCTGGATGCCGCCGGCAATGGTGGAGTAGAGCGCGTTGGTTCCGATGGAGTTCTCTGATCCGCCGCCGATGGTCGCATAGGTGGCGTTGGTGTGGATAGTGTTTCGCACCCCGCCGCCGACCGTGCCGGAGAGGGCACTGTTCATGTTTTCAAAGCCACCGCCGACGCTCCCGTAGAAATCGGTCGCGGAGTTTTGTTGTCCGCCACTCACGGTGGACGAATTGCCGCTGCTTGAGTTTCGATAACCGCCAGCGACGGTGGCGGAGAACCCGCCGCTGGTGTTTTGCCTGCCGCCTCCCACCGTGGCGTAGCCGCGATCGGCGGTCGTGCCCGCATTGTCTCCGGCCTGGTTGGCAACGCCGCCACCAATTGTGCCGAACTCGTCGGTCACGGCGTTGGCATTCGCATTGAATCCACCTCCGCTGACTGTGCCACCAATCACACCCGGCAGTGCGGAGTTGCCGCTGTGACCGCCGATCAAATTGGGGCTGGCACCAGGCTCCAAACGAAGAACTCGAGCATTGTTCGCTTTGAGTTCCAACGCCTGGTTGTCCGTCGTGCCAAGGAAATGCGTACCGGGTGCGGTCCCGCCGTTGCCGAGAAGTTGCCAGAAAGCTGATGAGTTCAAACCGTCAAACAAATCGGCGTCCAGCCCGCTGCCCGTGCCGTCGTTGGCCAGCACGGCGGGCAGAATCTCGCTGTCACGCGCGAGCAGCGCATCGACCCGCGCTTCAGCCACTGTCCCGCTGGCCAGGCTGCTCGCGTTGAGCAGCGTCAGCGCCGAACCGTCGCCCATGAAACTCGTGGCTTTCACCGCGCCGGCGACTTCGAGCGGCGCGGTCGGAGCACTCAATCCGATGCCCACATTGCCCGTAACCCGAAACGTGTCTGCGTCCACGGTCATTCGGCCGCTGGCGTCGTTGATGAGGCGCACGTTGAAGTCCTCGGCCGCGCCTACGCCGAAGTGGAAGTCAAGGTAAGGTCTGGTCGCCAGCCCGAGCGAGTCACCAAGTTCAATGGAGCCACCTTGATCCTGCACGAGAGAGGAGGTGCCCCAAGTGATAATGCCGGCCACGTCGAGGGCGGTTTGCGGCGTGGCCGTGCCAATGCCCACCTTGTCGGCGCGAATGAGAAACTGGTTGGGCGCCGTGGAAGCGAAGTCGGCGTCCGTGTTGTCCGCCCAGACAAAGGCGCCCGGATGCTCCGCCTTCGCGCGGCGGCCAGCGGCGAAGCTGAAGTTGCCGGCCGCCGTGTTCTCCCGCCCGCCGGGGACCGTCGAGGCCAGGCCGCTGGCGACGTTCGTGAAACCGCCGCTCACGACCGAACGCCCGCCGCTCGCGACATTGGCAGTGCCAGCGCCGACGAAGGCGCCGACGCCACTGGCAGTATTGGTCCGGCCGCCGACCACCGCCGCGAAGGTTTGGCTCGCCATGTTCTCCTGTCCGCCACCGACAACAGCGCCGTACGCGGAGGCCGAATTGAGCACGCCGCCCGCGATCGTCGCGTAAGTAGCATCGGCCGGATCGCCGTTCAAGGTGCCGACGCGATTGGTGCTGCCGCCGCCGATGAAACCCCAGTGGTCGCTGATGACATTGCCAGCGCCGGCCTCACCCCCGCCCGCGATGATGGCGCCGCCCGCGCCGTCGCGGATCGCATTTTCCGCGTGGCCGCCCAGGTGGTTCGGCCCCACGTCACCGGCGAACAGCCGGAGCGCCCGAGTATTGTTGACCCGAAATTCCAGCGGCTGATTGTCGGTCGTTCCGACGAAATGCGTGCCCGGAGTCGTGCCGCTGTTGCCATCAGTCTTCCAGAAGGTGGTTGAAAAACTCGACGCGTTGACATCGGACGCGGCAACCGACCCGTCCGCAATCTTCGCGCTCGTAACGGCGCCATCGGCCAGCTTGGCATTGAGGACAGCACCGTCGGCCAGATGATTTGGACCGATGTCGCCACTCAACACTGGCAAGCCATCGAGCATCAGCCCGGCCCCCCCTGTGACCAGGCGAACGCCGCCCGCGGCGCGGACGGCGAATTCGTTGTTTGCCAGTGACGCAAAATCCGCATCAGTGGAATCCGCCCATACGAACGTGCCGTTATGATTGGCCTTGGCCCGGCGGCCGGCCGCCAGGCTGTGACTTCCCGCCGCCTCGTTCCGTAATCCGCCCGGGATGCTGGCGTACTGGCCAGTATTGGTATTCTGCTGGCCGCCCGCGATGACGGCTGCCGTAGCACCGGCCAGATTCTGCTGGCCGCCTCCCACGCTGGAACCGGGTGAGAGCGCGCTGTTTTCACTGCCGCCAGCCAGAGTCGCGTTTATCGAGCTGACACGGTTGAGGCTGCCACCACCCATCGAAGCGTACTCGCCGTTGTTCGTGTTCAAGAACCCGCCGGCCAGAGTCGCATAGGCCGCCTGCACGTTATTTTGGATGCCGCCGCCGAGAATGGCGTAGGTGCCACTGTTGATGTTCAGCGCCCCGCCGCCGACAAAGGAGGCTTGGCCGCTGCTTTTGTTTTGAAGACCACCACCGACCGTGGCATAAGCGCGATCGGAGGTTGTTCCCGCATTGTCGCCCGCCTGATTGGCCAACCCGCCCCCTACGGTGCCATGGTCGTCGGTCACCCGGTTGGCCGCGCCGGCGCCGCCACCGCCGCCGATGACTCCGCCCAGCACTCCGCCACCGGCCAGGTTGTCGGCATGGCCGCCGATGATGTTTGGACTGGTGGCGTTTGGCTCCAGACGGAGTGCGCGCGCACCGTTCACCCTCAGTTCAAGCGGCTGGTTGTCGAGCGTGCCAAGGAAGTGCGGCCCCGGCGTCGTGCCGTTGTTGCCCGCCAGCTTCCAGTAAGCGGCGTCGTGATGATGGTCACTGCGCGCGGCCTGGTTGGCTGCGCCGCTGCCGCCGAAGTTTACGCTGAATATCGTTCCACTCAGCGTCAGTCCCGCGCCGGCGGAATACAAAGTGTCGTTGTCGGTGCCGTCGAGGAAGTCAGAGGGCACGCCAGTCAGGCCGGCCCACGGTACGGCCAGGGCCGTGGAGGCAGTGCCTGCACTTGGGGCGTGGAGCGCGTAGGGCGCCGGCGTGAGCGCCTGACGCGGACTAAGGGCGGAGTAACCGCCGGCACTGCTGCCGGCGCGCACGCCGATCTCCAGCCAGCGGGCGTCCCCGGTGAAATGGTTCGGACCGATGTCGATGTCCACCGTGAACAATCCGTTGGTCACGAGCACGTCGTCCTTGGTCACCAGACTGCCCCTCTGGCTTCCGCCCGCTGGCGCGTCATAGACGATAAACTGAAAATCAAACAGTCCGCTGGCGGGATCGCCGCCCTCGGTGAGGCGGCCTTGATACGTGAAGGCTGAACCGAGTGGCGCGGCGCGGCTGCCGCACAAGGCCAGCACGGTGAACAGAACGAGGGAAGAAACGAGGCGGGTGCGATTCATAACGAGGCTCCTTAGATGTGGACTCCATGCGGTCTCTTGCCGGCAAGGCCGAGACCCTCTCCGACAGCGCGGAGGAGTTCATGGATTCCGCTGGTTGACTCAGTTCAACTCCGCAGTCCGCATGAGGACTTGTGAACGGAGATGAGAGAGCAGTGTATAACAGGATTGAACCCGGCCCGCCAGCGCAAATCCTGCCAAAGTGGGGTAGTGGTGCAGTTTGGTGGGGCGAGGCTCCTGACGAGCCGGCTCGCGAGGACGCTCGCCCCACCCAATGGTTGAAAGTGTGCCACCACCAAAGTCGGAGTGCCCGCGCATCTTGTGACCCTGCCCCGGAGCGCCGGCCTCCGGCACGGCGCGGATCTGGCCACGCTCAAACCAGCCGTGCCGGAGGCCAGCGCTCCAATCCCGCGCATCGAGCAGGGTGATTCCGAATGCGCCCGGGCTGGCACTCCCGCGAACTTTCTACTGGCCTGAAGTCTGTTTCCAATGCTACCAATCTTCAAAGCCAGCAGTAACCTATGATGCCTATGAAAACTTCTCCGAAGAGCAATCAGCCTGAAACCCGGCGCGCATTCCTGCGCAAGACCGCCACAGCCACTGCCGCCGTTGCCTCGATCAACATGTTCAAGACGCCTGTGTACGGCCAGTCCCAGGCCCCTGCGCCGGGCCGGATCATCAGCGCCAACGACCGCATCTCGGTCGCCTATATTGGCACCGGCAGCCAGGGGATGAACCATATCCGCACGCAGAAAACCCACGCCAATGACAACAACATCGCCCAGGCCGCCGTGTCCGATCTGTACCAAAAACGCCTCGACGGTGCGAAGAGCTTCCTCGGCCTGAGCGAAGCCGATGCCTTCACCGATTACCGAAAGCTGCTCGAACGAAAAGACATTGACGCGGTCGTCATCTGCACCGTCGATAACTGGCACGCGCAGGTGGCCATCGACGCCTTGCAGGCCGGCAAGCACGTCTATGGCGAAAAGCCCCTCGCCCGCTATCTCGAAGAAGGGTTCCGCATTTACGACACCGTCAAGCGCACCGGCAAGGTGATGCAAGTCGGCTCGCAGTATTGCTCGGACCCGAAGTATCACAAAGCCGCCGAGTGGATTCGCGCCGGCAAACTCGGCCCGCTGGCCTGGGCGCAAGGCTCCTATTGCCGCAACAACAAGCAGAACTCCGAGTGGACCTATCCGGTCGATAAGGAAGCCAACCTGACCAACCTCGATTGGGACCGCTGGCAGGGCGCCGCGAAGAAAGTCGCCTGGGACCCGAACCGCTACTTCAGTTGGCACAAGTACTACGCCTACAACTCCGGCATCCTCGGCAATCTCCTCTCGCACACCTTCCTGCCGCTGATGATGGCCTCCGCCAATCCCGAATTCCCGCGCCGCGTCGCCTGCACCGGCACGCGCAAGATTTCCACGGACCGCGACATCTCCGACACCACGCATCTGCTGGCCGAGATGCCGAGCGGGCTGACCTTCTGCGTCGCCGGCAGCACCGTCAACGAGCAGGGCCTGCCGGAAATCATCCGCGGCCGCAAAGCCACGATCTACCTTGCTTCGGGCCAGAACCGCGCGGAACTGAAACCGGAACGCTGGTTTGCCGAGGAGATCGATCCGGAGGAATTCAGCGACACCGGCAAGGCCGGCGACCTGGCGCGGCACGAGAAGAACTTCTTCAACTGCATCCGCACCGGGGCCACGCCCAATTGCAGCATCGACCTCGCGCTCAAGGCCCACACCATTCTCTGCCTGGCCGAACAGTCCGAGCGCCAGAGCCTGACGCTCCTCTTCGACGGCGCCACGCGCACCATCAAGACGGGCGACGGGCGAGTTGTTCCGGCGTTGAGCTACGAGAACGATCCCGGCGGTTCGCTGTAATCGACGGGCTTATCACCGTCGCTCCGTTCCCTGAAGTGAAGTGAAGGTGAAGGGGTCATGAAGGGGTCATGAAGGGGTCATGAAGGGGTCAGTCCTCACTATTGACACTGACGGTTAGTCGGCAACCAACTGCATGGCAGGTGCCACCAGTTTCTATTGGCGGTTCCGGAGCAGGTGGGCTTCCCAAGCCCCGCCAATGGTTTCCCTAGTCCCTCAACAAGCGTGATTTGTTAGTCGCTTTCAAGAAAAAACTCGAAATGGCCGTAAACATTGGTTGGAATGCGTTTGTCAGAACAACAAACAAACCAACAAAAGGTCATTTCGAGT
>Ga0187893_10006064_pt1 | contig 21022 bp, 17 predicted proteins | sample MA1701074metaG_FD_139574 | JGI IMG/M metagenome (GOLD analysis project Ga0187893, IMG submission 139574) | White microbial mat communities from a basaltic lava cave in the Kipuka Kanohina Cave System on the Island of Hawaii, USA - MA170107-4 metaG ...
TCGACTTCCAGCGCGACGGCCAGGCGTTTCCCGTGCCGAATCGCGCGGATCCAGCCGTCTCGCCGCCCCAGGAGCTGTTCGTCGCTGCCGCGGGCGATTCGGCCGCGCGTCAAGTCACCTCGCTCGGGCTCCGTCCCACGGGCCTGGAGTGGAGTCGCGACGGCTCGCGCCTCGTCTTCGAGGCCGACTCCGCCTACCGCGACGAGCTGAAGTACGGCGGCGGCGAACTCTACGTCGCCACGAGGGACGGCGTGGTGCGCCGACTCACGACCGACAACGACGTCGACTACGGCGCGCCGCACTTCTCACCCGACGGGCGCTGGATCCTGGCGACGCGCGGGTTGTCGACGGATGCGGTGATCGCCAAGAAGATGAACAACGGGGGACCGACGGACCTGGTGCTCATTCCCGCCGCGGGCGGGGCTGAGCGAAACCTCACGGCGGATTGGGACTACATCCCGTCGGGCGCCCGCTGGAGTCCCGACGGACGCTGGGTGTACTTCACGGGCGGCATCGGCGGCGCGACCCATCTCTTCCGAGCGTCGCCGAACGGCGGCCCGGTCGAACAGGTGACGAGGGGCGAGCGGCGCATCACGGCGATCAGTTTCGACAGCGCCATGACCACCATGGCGTACCTCGTGGGGCAGCTCGACTCGCCCGCCGAAGTGCACGTCGCCAATGTTGACGGGTCGAACGAGCGCCAGCTGTCGAACGTGCACCGGCAGTTCATTCGCGACATTGCGTTGTCGAAGTCGGACCGGCTCCAGTTCACCAGCCGCGACGGCACGCCGGTCGAGGGTTTCCTCACGTACCCGGCGGGGTTCCGCGCCGCCGCCGGCGCCGGCGCGTATCCGCTGGTGGTGATCAACCATGGCGGCCCGCACGCGGCGGACGGCTACGCATTCGACTTCAAGAGCCAGTACTTCGCGGCCAACGGTTACTTCGTCCTCAAGGTCAACTTCCGCAGCTCCACGGGCTACGGCGAGAAGTTTCTCTGGGCGACCTGGGGCGCGTGGGGCGACAAGGACGGCGAGGACGTGATGGCCGGCGTGGACCACGTGCTGTCGCGCCATCCGGTGGACCGCCGCCGCGTCGCGACGATGGGCCACTCCTACGGCGGCTTCATGACGAACTGGCTCATCACGCAGTACCCGGACCGCTTCGCGGCCGCGATTCCGGGCGCAGGCATCGTCAACTGGGTGAGCGACTACGGCACCGCCGACATCGCCCGCACCAAGGAGACGGAGTTCTACGGGACGCCGTGGGACGAACGGGCGCGGAACATCATGATACGCCAGTCGCCGCTCACCTATGCCAACCGCGTGAAGGCGCCGACGCTGTTCATCCATGGCGAGGTGGACCAGCGCGTCCCGTACTCGGAAGCCGAGCAGATGTACGTGGCGCTCAAGAAGAACGGCGTGCCCGCGAAGATGATCCAGTACCAGGGCATGGCGCACGGCATCACCGGTTCGTGGAACGTCGTGCATCGCATGATGAACGAGCTGCGCTGGCTCGACCAGTACCTGAAGCCGGCGAACCCGTAACCATGCTCGATGGCACAGCGGTGGCCGGGCTCCTCAAGGAGCTCGGCTTCACCCACGTCGTGACCGTCCCTGACGGGACCCTGGGCCGCTGGGAGTCGGCGATTGAAGCCGCCGGGGTGCGCGTCATCCGTGTCTGCCGCGAGGGCGAGGCCTGGACCATCGCCGGCGGCCTCTACCTCGGCGGCGCCACGCCCCTGGTGATGATCCAGTGCACCGGCCTGTTCGAGAGCGGCGATGCCCTCCGCAACACGCTCCACGAGTGGAAGCTCCCGCTCTATGCCTTCATCGGGTATCGCAGCTACCTGAACCAGACCAACCTGCCGGGTGATACGAGCCTGGTGTTCACCGAACCGATCCTCACGACGTGGAAGCTCGACTGGAAGTTGATCAAGGACGGATCGCAACTCGGCGAGATTGCCGAACACGTGCGGGCGTGCCGCGCCGCGTCGACGCCGGGCGTGTCGCTCATCGCGGAGGGCCGTTCGTGAGCAGGCTTTTCAACAAGTTCTTCCGGTCGGCTGCCGGGTTGCCCAAAGGGATGACGACGGCGGAGGCACTCGCGCCAGTGCGCGCGGCGCGGCGGGCACAGGACGTGGTGATCACCACGATGTCCGCCGCCAAGGTGTGGATGGACATGGGACCGCTCCACCCGCTGGATCACGTGTTCGTGCCATCATGCATGAGCCACGCCACGTCCGTTGGGCTCGGCATCGCACTCGCCCAGCCGGAGCGCCGGGTCTACGTGCTGAACGGGGACGGGTCGATGCTGATGAACCTCGGCTCGCTGGTGACGATCGGCGCGCAGGCGCCGAAGAACCTCGCAGTCATCGTGCTCGTGAACGGCGTGTACGAAGTCACGGGATCGCAGCCGATACCGGGAGGGGACGCGGCGGACTTCGTCGCGATCGCGGCCGCGAGCGGATTCCAGCACAGCGCCAAGTTGGAGCGGACCAACCAGTGGAACTGGTACGCAGCCGAGTTGTTCGACGACGACGGACCCGCTTTCGTCGAGTTGGCGGTTGTCCCGGACCTCGATCGCCCAGCGCCCAGGTCGCCGGGGCCGGCGGCGGCTCGGGCGCAACAGCTGCGGACCGCGCTGCTCACGCCGATACCCCGATGAGCCAATCACCGAGAATGGTGCCGCTGCAACATCGCAGGCGGCCAGAGAACGAGTCGCTCGAGCGCGGCCGCGCGTTCTACGAGGACATGAATCGCCGCCGCACGACTCGGCACTTCTCGCCGGACCCGGTGCCACGTGCGGCCATCGAGTGGGCCATTCGCACGGCCGGGACGTCTCCCAGTGGCGCGCACCAGCAGCCATGGACCTTCGTGGCGGTGTCGGACCGGGCGCTCAAGGCCCGCATTCGCGAGGCCGCCGAGCGCGAGGAGCACGAGTTCTACCATGGTCGCGCGCCGGACGAATGGCTCGAGGCGCTCGCACCGTTGGGCACGGACGAACGCAAGACGCACCTCACGGACGCGCCGTGGGTTGTGGTGCTGTTCCGCCAGACCCACGGGCTGCGTCCCGACGGAACCAAGCGCACGTTCTACTACACGCAGGAGTCGTGCGGCATCGCGGCCGGCCTGTTCATCGCGGCTGTGCACCACATGGGGCTCGTCACGCTGACGCACACGCCGAGCCCGATGGGGTTCCTGGCCGAACTGCTCGGACGTCCGGCGAACGAGAAGGCGATGCTCGTCATGCCGGTCGGCCATCCGGCGCCTGACGCCCGGGTGCCCGACCTGTCTCGCAAGCCGCTCGACGCCATCTCGATCTGGCGCTAGGGCGCCGCGGCGGCGCGTCAGCGGGCTTCGAAGATGCGCACGAAGTCGATGTCCTCGCCCGCCATCACGAATGCGGTTGCGGGCAACGCCTGCGTCGCAACGAGACGCTCGCCATAGTATGCGCCGTAGCTGTCGGCGCTCTCGTCGTCGCGGGGCGGGCGCAGGCCCATGAACGTCAGGTTGGCGTCACCGCGGGACGCGCCGATCACCTGCAGCACGCTGCGTCCGTTCGCCGGCAGCACGTCGATGACGGCGTCGACGCGGGCCCGCTTGAGGAAGTCCAAAAGATGCGCCTCGGCCTCGGCGCGGTCTGCGTCGGTGGGCACGACGGTGCGCACGCGGATGTGCGCGTCGGCCCACTCGGTGCTGCGCGCCAGCAGCACGGCCACCGCCAGCATGCGCGGCGTGTTGGGGGACTCCGGTGACCACCACAGGTCGATGCGCCGGGTCGTCGGCTCCTCCTCCGGACGATCGCCGGCCTCGTCTTCGTCCGGCTGGCGGACGATGATCAGGTTGCGGCGCGTGCGCGCCACCAGCTGGACCAAACGGGCGTAGGGCACGAAGCTCGCCGGCCGCCGCGTCTCGCCGATGAGAATCGTGTTGGGACGCAGCGGCCCGAAGCCGTACGAGCGGATCATGGTGGCGGCGCCCTCGAACGGGTCCGCCGCGGGCAGCGCGCGGATGAACGCGGGCACGCGGCGCTCGACGAGATAGCCGCGAATCACCGACGTGATGTCCCTGATCCGGTCCGCGGTCCAGTTCTCCTCGGGGATGAACGCGGCCACCGTGACGAAACTCCGGCTCTGTGCGATGGCATCCGCCAGTTCGATGAGGTGCCAGCGCGCCAGCGGGCTGCCGCTCAGCACGAGGAGGTTGGGTTTCCACGTGCGCTCGTCGACGCGGTGATCCTCCATCCGGTAGAGCAGCAATCGCGAGAGGAACATCATGAGGCCGAGCCTGATGTCTCCCCATTCGGCGCGCATCCGGCGCCGCTTCATGAGGGCGTAGATGCCGACGGCGACCAGCGCGGCCAGTATCGTCGCGCCCGGCGCGATCATCAGCATCACCACCAGGCACGACGCGAAGCCCGCGAGCGGGAGCCACGCCGGCACCCTGAAGCGCGGCCGCCACGCCGGGTTCGAGATCAGTTCCTCGACGCCGGCTGACAGGTTGAGGATGCCGTACGACGTCAGGAAGAACATCGAGAGGATCGGCGCGATGACGTTGAGGTCGCCGAGCACGATGCCCGTGAACGCGATGGCGAACGACACGACCGTCGCCATGCGCGGGTCGTTGAAGCGTCCGTACCCGCGGCCCACGACACGCGGCACCACGCCGTCCGCGGCCAGCGCCTGGAGGGTGCGCGGCGCGCCCAGCAGCGCGCCCATGGCGCTCGACAACGACGCGGCCCACACGCCGACCAGCACGGCCGGCCCGAAGCGCGACAGCTTCTCCATCACCAGCGGATCGGTGAGCAGCGCGCCGCGGTCGACCTGCTGCTGATGCAGGACGATCGGGATCGCCAGGTAGACCGCGTACCCCACCAGGACCGCCAGGATCGTGCCCCGCGGCAGCGAACGCGTGGGATCCTTGAGGTCGCCCGACATCGCGATGCCTGCCTCAATGCCCGTGACGGCCGGGAAGAACACCGCGAACACGGGCCAGAAGGAGAGCGGAGAAGGCACCGTCTGCGATGCCACAACCGGCGCCGCGTCGGGCCGGCCGAGGAAGAACGACACCAGCGATACGCCGATGGCCGCCATGACCGCGTACTGCGACTTGAGCGCCAGGTCGGCTGACACGATCGCGAGCGCCGCCAGCCCCACCAGCGTCGCCAGTCCGACGACCGTGACATCCAGGGACGGAAACACCTGCACCAGCGACTCCGAGAATCCGGCGACGTAGAACGCGATGCCCAGCGCCTGCGCCAGGTACAGCGGCAACCCGACCGCGGCGCCCGTCTCCAGCCCCAGCGACCGCGAGATGATGTAGTAGGCACCGCCGCCGCCGACTCGCATGTTGGTGGCGAGCGCCGCAAGCGACATGGCGGTCATGAAGGTGATGGCGCTCGCCAGCGTGACAATGACGAGTGTCGTCGTCAGTCCCACGTTGCCAAGCACCCACCCCATCCTTAGGTACATGACCACGCCGAGGATGGTCAGGATGCTCGGCGTGAACACTCCCTTGAATGTCCCGAAGCCGTAGCCCATGACGTGCGCCCTCAGCGCGGCGGGGAGTCGAAGTTAGCTGGCCCGCTCCCGCTCGGCGCGCGATCTTGGGAAAACCCTCGCCCTTGGAGCCATGGCAGGCGACAGACGAACGCGGGGAAGGGCAGTGATCCGGGAACTGACGTCCGCCGAGGATCCGGCGTTCAAGCCTGCGCACGCACTGCTGCGCAAGGAGTTCGAGCGCGACGAGATGGTGCCGCTGGGCGACTGGCGGTACGCGCTCCGCGAGCTGCGCGCCGACGTCTGGACAGACCTGGGCTGGCACCTGCTGGTCGCGGAATCCGGGTCGACGGTGCTGTCGGTGGCGACCGGCCTGTACCTCGGCAATGTCAACGTCGGCGTGGTGGGCTACGTGGCGGTGGCCCCGTCAGCTCGTCGGCTCGGGCTCGGGCCGCGGATGCGACGCACGTTGATCCGGCGCTTCGAGGCCGACGCGCGCCACGCCGGACGCCACGGACTGGAGGCGATCGTCGGCGAGGTGCGGGCGGACAACCCGTGGCTCAGCAGCCTGGTGCGACGCGAGGGCGCGATCGCGCTGGATGTGCCGTACTTCCAGCCGGCGTACGGCCCGAAGCACCGCGCGGTCCCGCTCGTCCTCTACTATCAGCCGCTGGAACGCCGTCGCCTCGTCCTCGGCGCGGCGCAGGTGCGCCGGCTGCTCTACACGGTCTGGCGGCGCGGCTACCGTGTGGCGCGCCCGCTGGAGCACGCCGCGTTCCGCCGCATGCTGCGCGCACTCGAGGGGCGCCGCGTCATCGGGCAGCATCCGGCCGTGCGGGAGTTGGAGGCGCCTCATCCTCGGCGCTCGACAGCACGATGAGATCCGGCTCCGCCACTGGCGCGTGCAGGACGAAGCCCGGAATCAGCGTGTTGCCGATCGTGTAGAGCACCAGGGCCCCGAACAACCACGCGGGCGCCGCCGGAAACCGCTCGCGGATGATCTCCGCGATGACGAGCGTGAACACCAGGGTTGGCAGGAGCGGCGTGGACACGCGCAGCGCGCCATGCCAGTCCTCGTTGAGCGCCACCTTGCGATGGCCGGCGACCACCAGCGTTCGCAGCGGCGCCACGATGACGATCGATGCCCCCGCGGCCAGCAGCGCGGGCGCCGTGAGGTCGTCAATCGACAGGTGCAGTCCCGCGCGGAAGAAGTAGAACGGCACGAAGAACGACGCGAACAGCTCCACGGCGTGGAGCATCTTCTCGGACGCCATGGACGGCAGGTCGCGGCGGAACTGCCGGGCGGCGACGCCCACCAGGAACGCGCCCACGAGGTAGTAGACGCCGAGCCGTCGCGTGACGTAGGCGCACACCAGCGCCACGATCACGACGAACGCGAACTCGGACTTCGGCGCGTAGGGCCGGATCGCCAGCGCGAAGAACCGGAACGCCAGCGGCACCACGAGCACGAGGCCGGCCAGCGTGAGGAAGGAGAGGCTCAGCCGCGTGGCGGTTTCGCTCTGGAGCACCACGAAGAGGACGGTGAGCGCCACCAGCTCGGTGGAGATGGCCTTGGCCTTGACCCAGAACCGCTCGTCGGCCGACAGGCCGAACGAGTGCAGTGAATCGAGGATGAACCCGGTCGAGGGCGTCACCAGGGCCAGCGACACGAGCACGGCGAGACGCAGCGTCGAATCCAGCAACGGCATGAGAGCCAGCGCCACGAGCAGGAGGACGGCCACCTGGATGCCGAGATGCTGCACGATCACGGCGCCTTGCTGGCGCAATTCCTCGAGGTCGACCTCGAGCCCGGCGAAGAGGAACAGCGCCACGATGCCGAGCGTCGCGAACTGTGAGATGGTGGCGTCGTCGACGAACGGCGGAAAGAAGATGCCGGCGATGACGCCGAGCAGCACGCTGGTGACGGCGCTGGGCACGCGCGCCCGCTGCAGGAACTTCGGCACCACGAACAAGCCGAAGACGAGCAGGATGAAGACGATTTCCGTGGGAGCGCCGGAAGTCATGCCCCCGATTATAGTACGTCGTCCCAGCTTGGTGAGGCCGCAAACGCGGCGTGGATCAGCCCGACGTGCGAGTAGGCTTGCGGAAAGTTGCCCTGCAGCCCGTGCGTCCGGATGTCACAGTCCTCGGACATCAAGCCGAGCGGCGAGAGGACCTTGATGGCCTGTTCCAGCGAGCGGCGGGCATCGACCGTCTCGCCAAGGCGCGCCAGGGCCTCCACCAGCCAGAACGTGCATACAAGGAAGGCGGCTCCCGGAACGCCGAAGCCGTCGTCCCGTATGTAGCGCCGCAGCAAGCCGTTCTGCGACAGTTCTCCGCGGATGACGTCGACGTTCTGCGCAGCGCGCGGATCCCCCGGCTCGAAGAGCCGCAGCGTGACCGCCTGAAGCAGTGCGGCGTCGATGTCGTCGCCGTCGTAGGTGGCGACGAGGCATCCGCGTCCACGGTGCCAGGCGCGCGCGATGATTTCCTCCCGCAGTCGCGTCGCAGCTTCGCGGAAATGCCGCTCTTTCGGCGGCTGGTGCCGCTTGGCCAGCAGCGCCATGCGGTCGGCAGCCACCCAGCACATGAGCGACGAGAACGTGTGCGGCTGGTTGACGTGGCGCATTTCCCACAGTCCGGCGTCCGGCTGACCGGCCACGGCGATGGCCTTGGTGGCAAGCCGCTCGATGAGGTCGAACGACGCCGGCACCCGCTCGAGCGCGAACCGATCGTCGAAGAACACGGGCGCAAGCGCAAGCACCAGCTCCCCGTACACGTCGTGCTGGACCTGCGAGGCCGCCGCGTTGCCGATGCGCACCGGTTGCTCGCCGTTGAAGCCGGACCAGTGGTCCAGGATCGTCTCGTCGGGTACGCGGCCGCCGTCGATGGCATATAGCGGCGCGAGGTCGAGGTCCGGCGCGGCCGCGGCAAGGTTGAGCAGGTACTGGAGAAACCGTTCGCGTTCGCGAAAGTGGCCGAGCCGCTCGAAGGCCCGCAGGGCGTAGTAGGCATCGCGCAGCCAGCAGTAGCGGTAGTCCCACGTCCGTCCGCTGCCGGGCTCCTCCGGCAGCGACGTCGTGAGCGCCGCGACGATGGCGCCCGTGTCCTCATAGCAGTGCAGCTTGAGCGCCAGCGCGGAGCGGATCACTTCCTGCTGGTACAGCGGCGGCAGGTTGCACTCCTTGATCCAGTCGCGCCAGTACGCGATGGTCTCGTCCAGGAACCGGCGCGCCAGCGGCGTCAGCGGCTCCTCCACCGGCGCACCCCACGACAGCACGAACTGCACCGGCGCGCGCAGCACGTGCGGCGATCCGTCGAGCGCCGCCAGCGGGTAGTCGGTCGTCAGGCGCAGCGGCGCGCTGTATCCGTTGTACGCCACGTGGTTGGACCCGTTGGTCGCCACGGCCGCCGCCTTGGACCAGCCGAGCCGCGGGCTGCATCGCACCCGGATCGTGGGCGTGCCGCGCAGCGGCTCCACGATGCGCACCAGTTGCGATGGATGGAAGGCGCGCTGGTGCTGCTCGAATCGCGGCGCGAAGTCGATGACGCGAAACTCGCCGTCCGGCGTCTCGAATCGCGTCTCGAGCACGTTCGTGTTCTCGATGTACGCCGCGGCGCCGGGACGGCCGTCTGCCGGACCGATCACGAACTCCCCGCCGTCGGGGTCGAGCAGCGTACCGAACACGGGCTCCGCATCGAATCGCGGAAGGCAGCACCACACCAGCGCCGCGCGCCGGTCGACCAGCGCCGCGAACTGGCCGTTGCCGATGACACCGAGTTCTTCCAGCCGCATCCGGGTCCTTGGTGAATGTGGAACCTGGGCCGCCACGACTTGTACTATTATGGATACCATGGGCTCGCGTCTTCGTGCCATCGCGACGCTCGTGATCGTGGTCGGCGCGCTGGCGTGGGGCGCCAATGCCATCCTCACGCGCGTCACAACTACATGGGTGGAACAGGACGCGCTGCGTCGAGCAGAACTCGCCGTCACTGCCGCCAACGCCTCGCTCGCCGCCGCCTTCTGGCAGTCCGACGTCACCGTGCTGCGTCGCGTGTTGCTGGACATTTCCAGCAACGAACAGGTGCAGGCGGTCGCCGCCTGTGGCGCCTCCAGCGCGCCGCTCGCGCGGACCGAGCGCTATCCCGTCCAGGTGAACTGCGACCGCGCCCGCGCCGGCGCGGCCGAGTCCGCCGCGCGCGACGCAGCCGCCGGCTCGACGCGCCGCCACGTGGACTGGGTCGACAACGTGCCCATCAGCATCATCCCGGTCACCAACGACAGCCTCACCGTCGGGTCGCTCGTGGTCGTGCACGACATGCGGCTCGCCGGCCTTCGCACCGTCGAGATCAAGAGCGTCGTATTCGCGTCGTTCGCGCTGTTCGGCGTCGCGTCGCTCGTGTTCGCCTTCTTCAACCACCGGCTGCTGCGGCAATCGTGGACCAAGGAGATCCGCCTTATCCTCGGCGGGTTCAGCAACGCGACCGAGTTCCAATCCGTGCTCGACGACCTGAGGTCGCTGGCCGCGCGCGTCACCGCGGAGGGGGATGCACGTGACGAGGAGCGCGCGTGGACGCCGGCGCGGCTCAAGACGCTCGTGCGCGAGGTGCTCGAGGGCGCCCGCATCCTCATCCTCGCGAATCGCGAGCCGGTGATCCACCAGCGCGCCGCCGACGGCTCCATCAAGCCCATGCGGCCGGCCAGCGGCCTGGTGTCGGCGCTCGAGCCGATCATCCGGGCGTGCTCCGGGACGTGGGTGGCGCACGGCAGCGGCTCAGCGGATCGCGACGTCGTGGACAAGAACGACCGCCTTCTCGTGCCGCCGAAGGACGAGGCCTACGTCCTGCGCCGCGTCTGGCTCACGGAACAGGAGGAGCAGGGCTACTACTACGGGTTCGCCAACGAAGGGCTCTGGCCGTTGTGCCACATCGCGCACCAGCGGCCGTTGTTCCGCTCCGACGACTTCGACGAGTACCGCCGCGTGAACGAGCGCTTCGTCGACGCGCTCGTCGCCGAGGCGGACGCCAGCGACCCGATCGTGCTGGTGCAGGACTATCACTTCGCGCTGGCGCCGCGCATCCTGCGCGAGCGCCTGCCCAACTCCACGATCGTCGCCTTCTGGCACATTCCCTGGCCGAACGCCGAGCGGTTCAGCATCTGTCCGTTCCGCGACGACCTCCTCACGGGCATGCTCGGCGCGACCATCGTCGGCTTCCACACGCAGCAACACTGCAACAACTTCATCGATTCGGTGGATGCGTTCATCGAGGCGCGCATCGACCGGGAACGCAACGCGGTGTTCTACCGGGGCGCGCAGACGCTGGTGCGCCCCTATCCCATCTCGATCGAGTGGCCGCAGCAGTGGTCGCAGACGGCGCCCGCCGCCGCGGAATGCCGCAAGCTGATCCGGGAGAAGTACGGGCTGGGCGAGCGGGCGCTCATCGGCGTCGGCGTCGACCGCCTCGACTACACCAAGGGCCTCGTCGAGCGCTTTCACGCCGTGGAGCGCCTCCTCGAGTTGCATCCTGGGCTGCAGGGCCGCTTCACCTTCATCCAGGTGTCGGCGCCGAGCCGGACGCGCATCCAGCGATACCAGGACCTCGGCGACGCCGTGGCGCGCGAGGCCGAGCGCATCAACCACCGGTTCGGCGGCAAGGGCTACCGGCCCATAATCCTGCTGCGCGAGCACCACGAGCACGAGAGCGTGGCGATGCACTACCGGGCCGCGCACGTCTGCTATGTGAGCAGCGTGCACGACGGCATGAACCTCGTGGCCAAGGAATTCGTGGCGTCGCGTGACGACGAACAGGGTGTGCTGGTGCTGAGCCATTTCGCCGGCGCCTCGCGCGAGCTGACCGAGGCGCTCGTCGTCAATCCCTATGACACCGACGGCGCCAGCAATGCCCTGGCGCGGGCGCTCGCGATGCCGGCGACCGAACAGCGCGAACGGATGCGCGCCATGCGGTCGCAGGTGCGCGAGAGCAACGTGTTCCGCTGGGCGGGCCGCCTGCTCTCGGACGCCGCACGTGAACGGCGCCGGGTGCTGCTGGCCGAGCGCCTGTCGCGCGTGCCCGAACTCCGCGTCGCATTGTGAGTCGCCGGCGCCTCGACGCGCGGCTGGTCGAGGAACTGCGGGCCGCGGCCTCGGGCAAGCTGCTCGTCGCGTTCGACCTCGACGGAACGCTGGCGCCCATCACGGCGCATCGGTCGGCAGCGCGCCTGTCGCGCCGCACGCGCGCGCTCCTGCGCCGCGTCGCGCTGCGCCACCCCACCGCGGTGCTCACGGGCCGCAGCCGCGCCGATGCCCGCGGCCGCCTGCTCGGCATTCCGCTGGCCGCCGTGGTCGGCAACCACGGACTTGAGTCATCGGCGAAGCACCGCGCCGCGCGCGCCATGGTGCGCGGCTGGCTTGCCCAGCTCGAGGGCGTCCCCGACCTCGACATCGAGCGCAAGGGGGAGAGCTTCTCGCTGCATTTCCGCAACGCGCCCAACCCGGGCATCGGCAGGAAGGCGGCGCTCCACGCGGTCTCGCTGCTCAAGCCCCGGCCGCGCGTGATCGACGGCAAGAAGCTGCTCAACGTCCTGCCCGACGTCGGCGTCGACAAGGGCACCGCCCTCGTGGCGCTGATGCGATCGCTGGGGACACCGGCCGCGGTCTACGTCGGCGACGACCTTACCGACGAGGACGTCTTTGCGCTGCCGGACTCGACCGGCATCATCACCTTGCGGGTGGGGAAATCGTACAAGACGAAGGCGAAGTACTGGATCCCGGAACAGCGCGACATCGACGCGTTGCTCGAGGTCCTGGCCGCCCTCACTCCGTCTCCTTGAGCGGCGTGCGGTACGGCGTCAGTCGCGGTATCCAGCGGCGCACTGCCGCCGTGTAAGCGGCATACTCCACAGGGAACTTCCGCTGCATCGTCGGCTCTTCGTACGCGATGATGAAGATGTTCGTCGCCGCGAACCAGATCGCCCAGTAGAGCGCCAGGCCGCGCGATCCCGTGAGGAGGACTTGCGACGCCACGATGAGCGTCACGGACAGGTACATCGGGTTCCGCACGTAGCGATACAGCCCCTTCACGACGAGCGATTCCGTGGGATCGACCGGGGACAGCGTGCCGCGACCCGACACCGCGAACTCCCAGATGCAGGCCGCCAGCAGCAGCGCGCCGGCGGCGAAACCGGCCACGCCGATCCACTCGCGCACGCCGTCGATCGTGGCGAGCGCCTCGCGGACGCCGAAGTACCGCCACGGCAAGTAGCCCGCGTACAGCCCCGGCAGGAGGAACGTCCACAGCAGGCTGCGGCCCGCGAGCAGCATGTTCGAGCCGGCGGAATGGCGACCGTCACTCATGAAGACATGAATGCCGACCCGGCGACCGCGGGGCAATAGCTTTGTCGCGATGCAAGACCTCACGACGGGCTCGATCACGCGGCACCTGCTGAAGGCCACCGGCTTCACGCTCGCCATGATGGTCTTTCAGACGCTGTATTTCCTGATCGACCTCTACTGGGTGGGGCGGCTCGGCACCGAGGCGGTGGCGGCCGTCGGGATCGCCGGCAACGTCGCCTGGGTGGTGCTGGCGTTGACGCAGATGGTCGGCGTCGGCACGACGGCAGCCGTGTCGCACGCCGTCGGGCGGAAGGACAGGCCGGAGTCGGAGCTGCTGTTCAACCAGTCGTTCGTTCTCGCCACAGCGGTGGGCGCGGCTTTCCTGGCTGCCGCATTCGCCCTGCTCGGGTGGTATGCGCGCGCGATGAGCGCCGACGCCACCACGGCGCGATTGGCGCGCGAGTATCTCGTGTGGTTCATCCCGGCGATGGCGCTCCAGTTTCCGATGTCGAGCATGGGTTCCGCGTTGCGAGCCACCGGCCTCTTCAAGCCGACCATGGTGGTTGGCGCCGTGACGGTGCTGCTCAACATGGCGCTGGCGCCGGTCTTGATCTTCGGCTGGGGCACGGGGCTGGCCATGGGCGTTGCGGGCGCGGCCGTGGCGTCCCTGGTTGCGATCGTGGCCGGCCTCGCCTGGTTCTCGCTGTACTTTCGCGGCGATGCCTGGTTGCACGTGCGGCCGGCCCTGTGGCGGCCGCGGCCGGCGCTCTGGCGCCGGATCATGGCGATCGGCATGCCGGCCGGGTTCGAGTTCGGGACGGTGGCGCTGTACCAGGTGCTGGTCTATGCGCTGGCCCGTCCGTTCGGCGCGTCGGCGCAGGCGGGCTTCGGCATCGGCATGCGGGTGATCCAGGCGGGCTTCATGCCCGTGGTGGCGCTGGGGTTCTCCGTGGCGCCCGTGGCCGGGCAGAACTTCGGCGCCAGGCTGGCTCACCGCGTTCGCGCCACGTTCAAGGATGCGGCGGTGCTGGCGACCGCGGCGATGGTGGTGCTCGCGCTGGCGTTGCACGTGGCGCCCGCGCGGCTGATCGACGCGTTTTCCGACGACCTCGCCACGGTCGCGGTGGGCGCCGAATACCTGCGGATCATCTCGTGGAACTTCGTGGCGTCGGGGATCATCTTCGTGGCGTCAAGCACCTTTCAGGCGATGGGAAACACGGTGCCCTCGCTCGTGGCCTCCGGCGTGCGAATCGCGCTGGTGGCCATCCCTGCGGTGATCCTGTCGCGCACGCCGGCGTTCCGGCTCAGCTGGATCTGGTACCTGTCGATGGGCGCCGTCTGGGTGCAACTGGGGCTGGCGCTGTTCCTGCTGCGCCGCGAGTTCGCCCGCCGCCTCGCATTCTGACCGCGCCGGCGCGCGGCGCCGGCGCGCGTCACGACGCGCGCTTCTTCGCCTTGGACACCCGCGGCTTCCGCGTCGTGCGACGCTTGGGCGCCGCCACCTCGTACTCGCTCTGCACCAGGCCGCTGGCATACATCCGCGTGATGACGTGCGTCAGGCGGATGTCGTGATCGAGCCCGCCAAACAACGGAATCCCCTGGCCGATGAGCACCGGGACGCGCGTGATGATGAGGCGCTGGATCGCGCCGGCCTTGAGGAAGCGCTGAATCGTCACGCCGCCGTCGACGTACACGTGCTTCACGCCGTTGCTCGCCAGGTGGCCCAGGATCGCATCGACGTTGCCGCTCAGGGCCGTCACGCTGCGACTCAGCTCCTTGGGAATGTCGACCTTCTTCGAGCTCAGCACGACGACCGGCTTCTTGCCGTACGGCCACGCCCCGAACGACCGCACCGCCTCGAACGTCTTGCGTCCCATGACCAGCGCGTCGACCGTCTTCATGAACGCGGCGTAGCCGTAGTCCTCCGCGTCCCCGTCGCCGCCGTGCGGCAGCCAGTCGATGTTGCCGTCCGAACGGGCGATGAAGCCGTCGATGCTGGTCGCGATGTACACCGTTGCTTTCACGAGCGCATCAGCCATTCCCAAATGTGCGTGTTATGCTGGGGACATGCACATCATCGGCATCATCGGCGGCATCGCGCCGCCCTCGACCGTCGACTACTATCGCCTTCTGGTCGAGGGGTGGCAGCGCCGGCGTCCGGACGGGTCTCAGCCACTCATCGTGATCAACAGCGTCGAGCTCAAGAAGGGACTCGAGCTTGTCGGCGCCGCGTCCAGGGGCGAACGGGAGCCCCCGTCGGCCTGCCGACCTTCGACACCACGCAGATCCACGTGGACGCGGTGCTGGACCGTGCCCTCGGCTGAGGGTATCATGAAGCAGTGGATTCAGTGGGGGAGAATGCGCGCTCGGTTCGCCGTGGTCCTGGCAGTGCTGGCTCTTGGAGCTGACGTCGTGGAGGCCCAGCGCGTCGGTGGTCGACCCCGCATCGGCTCGCGGCCGCGGCCCGCGCCGCTCCCTCCACAGCCGGCCGCCCTCAAGCGCGAGCTGCGGTACGTCCAGCTGCCGCTCGCGTTCGAGAGTTATCCGTTCACGTCATTCGTGACCTCGTCCGTTGGACTCGGCCCGGGCTCGTCGACGAGCTGGTCGTCCCTCGGATTCGGGAGCCGCGTGAGCCTGCGCTTGACGCCCCTGTTCATGGCGACGTTCGACGTGACGTCGTCCGTGCTGGGCGGCCCGATCGCCAGCGGGTCAGCGGAGCTGGGCCTGCGGGCGCAGCGCGGCGGATGGGACCAGCGCGTGCGACCATTCGCCGACATCCGCTACGGGTATGTTCGCACCGCGAACTCGTCGTTCGGAACGTACGACGATCCGTTCCTAGGTGGCTCCTTCGTGAACGGGTTCCAGTACTCGGATGGCTGGGGCGGCGTCGCCGGCGGTGGCCTGTCGATCGGCCTTGGCACGCGCTGGTTCATGACGACGGGTGTGCACGCGACGCGAGCGGACATGCGGTCGTATCAGGTCACGGGCTCGACGCCGCCGGGCGACGGTCGCTACAGGCTGGACGCCGTCCGCGTGTTGGTCGGGTTCACCTACAACCCGGTTCGCGCGATCGCCAGCCTGTCACAGCCGGCGCGCTAGGTCGCCGACGCGGCCAGGTCGGCGCCTTCGGGAAGCATCTGGGATACCGCGGCCACGAGTTCATCCGGACTGAACGGCTTCTTGATGAACCCGGTGACGCCGACGTCAGTAAAGCGTCGCGCGATGTCCGACTCGTTGTAGCCGCTCATCACGAGGATCGGGACGCGCCGCCGGAGGCGCCGCAGCCGGCGCGCAACCTCCAGGCCGTCCATGTGCGGCATCGTCAGGTCCAGCAGCATGCCGCTGATGTCGTCGCCGCCGGGGTCGAACTCGGCGACCGCCTCGCCGCCGTGCGCCGCCACCCGAACCGTGAATCCGGCATTCTCGAGCACCAGCTTGGCGAATGCGCGCACACTGGCTTCGTCATCCACGACAAGGATGGTGCCGGTGCGGCGCGCCCGAGACGGGCGCGCGAGGACGACTGGCGCGGTGTCGCGCACCTCCGCCGTCGATGCCGGGACGAGAATCTCGAACCGCGTGCCGTGGCCGGGCCTGCTCGAAACGCGCAGCGTGCCGCGGTGCGTCCGGACGATCCCGAGCACCGACGCCAGTCCCAGCCCGCGCCCGGCGCTCTTGGTCGAGAAGAACGGGTCGAACATCCGGCGCAACGTCTCCTCGGTCATGCCGCAGCCGGTGTCCTCCACCTCGAGAAAGCAGTAGCGGCCCGGCTGCAGCTCCTCGGGCACGTACGGCGACCGGAGGGTCGCCCGTTCGCAGAACCGCGCGCCGGTGCGCAGGGTGATGCGTCCCTCCATGGTGCGCAGCGCGTCCGACGCGTTGGTGATGAGGTTCATTACCACTTGCCGCATCTGCGTGACGTCGCCGTCGATCGGCGCGCGACCCAGCTCGAGACGCAAGTCGGCCTTCTTCGAAACGACCGTCGTCAGCAGTTGCGTCATCTCCTTCACCAGCGAGTCCATCTCGAACGTGCGCACCAGGAACCGCCCGCGTCCCGAGTACGCCAGCATTTGCTGCGCCAGGTCCGCTGCCCGCTCGCCGCCGCGCTCGATCTCCTCCAGCAGCGGCACGATCGGTGACGTGGAGGGGAGCTCCATACGCGCCAGGCTGGCGTACCCGAGAATCGCGGTGAGGAGGTTGTTGAAGTCGTGCGCGATGCCGCCCGCCAGCAGGCCAAGACTTTCGAGCTTCTGCGCGTGGAGGAGCTGCGCCTCGAAGCGGCGACGCTCGTCCTCCGCCGCCTTTTGCTCCGTGATGTCGCGAACGTAGCCCACGAACTTCGGCGGGCCATCACCGGGTATTCGTGAAATCGCGAGTTCGACCGGGAACTCCGAGCCGTCCGATCGCATGGCGCGAAGCTCGATGCGGCGCCCGATCACCGACTCGGCGCCCGTCGTCAGGTAGCGCGACATGCCCTGGGCGCGCAGCGTGGGAGGGATGACGACTTCGGTCAGTCGCTTGCCCAGCACAGCGCCGCGAGTGTAGCCGAAGATGCGCTCCGCGGCATCGTTGAACTCGAGGATGTGGCTTTCGTGGTCGATGCAGATGACGGCGTCGATCGCCGCACCGAGCATGGCCGCACGCAAGGCCTCGCTGGCGCCGAGGGCGCGCTCCGCACGCCGGCGATCGCTCACATCGCGATAGTTCACGACCACGGCTCGCACCGCCGGGTCACTGAGTCTGCTCTGGCAACACCCCTCGACGTCGCGGTACGTGGTGTCCTTGTGGCGGACCCGCAGCGCGAACGGCACGTAGCGCTCGGGGTGCGCCAGTGTCTCGCCGAACACCACCTCGGCCGCAGGCACGTCATCGGGATGCACGAGCGCGAATCCCGAGGTGCCCATCAGCTCCGCCTGCGTGTACCCCAGGACGCGCGTCAGCGACGGGCTGGCGTACGTGATCTCCCCCCGGTCGTTGGCGAGGAATATCGCGTCCGAGCTGTTCTCAACGAGCCCGCGAAACAGCTTGTCATCCATGCCACCTGAGTATCGGCACGGACGTCCGCGCCCGCGAGTAGCGAGCGTTGCGCGACCGCCCCCGCGTCGCGAAGCCACGCGTCGTAGCTTCGGGCATGCAAAAATGGCTCGGCGTGCACCCGCTGTACGTCGTCGTGCTGCTGCTGGCGGCCGCGGCCGGCGCCCGGACTTGGTGGGTCACCTCGCAGCGCGCCGCGCGCAACGTCGCATGGACGACGTGCCCGTTCTTCGGGGAACCTGTGGTGCGCATGCGAACCGACCTGATCGCGGCGTGGGACACGGTGGTCGCACGGGTGCATGAGGAGGTCCACGCCGGCCAGTGCCGCGCCCTGGGACCGGTGCGGTACCGCCTGCGGTCGCTCACCGCGGCGGGCAAGCTGTCGATGGAGACGCCGGCGTATTGCGCCTCGGCCGTCGCGCGCCTGACGGTGGACCCCGACTCCCAGTACGCCAGCGATCGGATGCACACGGACATGATCGAGGGGATGGCCAACCTCGTGGACTCCACGGCCGTCAAGGAGGCGTTGCGCAAGGAGTGTCCGGCGATTGCGGCGCAACCGCGCCGCACACGCGCCAGGATCCCGCGCCGCGCGAAGGCATGAGGGCCCGGCTCCCCGCCGCGCTGCTCATCGCGGCGTCGTGCGCCCGACCGGAGCCGCGCATGGAAGCGCTCTGGTACCTGCGCGGCGAGGAGAGCATCCAGGCGTTTCTCGCGCACGCGAACCAGATCGACATCGTGTCGCCGCAGGTGTTCATGATGGACTCGACCGGCCGCATTCGTGGCAGCGTCGACCCGCGCGTCGTGGCGACCGCGCGCGCACAGGGCGTCAAGCTCATGCCGCTCGTGATGAATCCGGGATTCGACCAACCCTCGATTCATCGCGTGCTGAATCATCCAGCCGCGCGTCGGCAGGCGGTCCGTTCGCTGGCCGAGCTGTGCCGCGTCAACCGGTTCGACGGCATCCAGTTCGACTTCGAGAACTTCCATGTCGGCGACCGGGACGCATTCACGGCGTTCGCCCGGGAGGCGGCCGACTCGGTGAAGCGCGCCGGCTGCGGCCTGTCGGCGGCCGTCGTGCCGCGCCTCGCCGACAGCGTCGGCGCGGGCGCCAACAGCTACGACCGCTGGATCCACGACAACTGGCGCGCGGCGTTCGACTACAAGGCCCTGGCGGATACGCTCGACTTCATCTCGTACATGACGTATGCGCAGCATACCGGCGGTTCGCCGCCCGGCCCGGTGGCTGGCATGCCATGGGTGGTGGCGTGCCTCGAGTACGTCCTCGCGCTGGGAGTGCCGCCGGCCAGGATCTCGCTCGGCGTCGCCGGCTATTCGGACTGGTGGTATCCGACGTACGACGAGAAGGACGGGTCGCGACTGCGCGGCAGCGACATCTCATACAAGGAAGGGATGGACATCCTCGCCAAGGCGGGCAACCTGACGCCCCGCTGGGACGACGTCCAAAAGGCGCAGGTGGCGACGTGGGAGGAGCAGGGCGTGTTCCGGCACATGTGGCTCGAGGACGCCCGCGCGTTCATGGCCAAGCGCGACCTGGTGGCGCGCTACGGCCTGCGTGGTTTCTCGGTCTGGCTCCTCGGTTCCGAAGATCCGGCTGTCTGGGACCGACTGCCGCGGCGCTAGAAGTCCTTATGGCGTGAGAACGCGAATCGTGCCGTCGGCCTTGTTGAGCAGGAATACGCGCCCGTCGGAGGCCGAGCCGAAGCGAAGGTCCGCCCGTGACGCGGGCTGCTTGCCCTGCTGCACGTTCTTCTCGCGAATCAGCGCCAGCAGGGTCGTCGGCCGGCCGTCCGCGCCGCGGAACATGATGCGCCGGATGCCCGCGCTGCCGCCCGCCGGCGGCTTGTCCGCGTCGAAGTACATCACCTCGCCGCTCGGGTTGTCGCCGAAGATCACCGTGTTGCGCAGCGCGGTGATGTTCCCCGACCGGTACACGTGCACCCCCGTCACCGCGGCGCGGCCGTCGAGCATCGGGTCGCCGTGCGCATACTCGACGTAGGGGTACAGCATCTTCGCGTCGCCGCGCGGGTTGCTGACGTCCACGCCGCCGCGACCGAAGCCGAAGCTGCCCTCCCAGACGTTCCAGCCGAGGTTGGCGCCAGCGGCCACCGGCGTGATTTCCTCCACGATGTTCTGGCCGATGTCGGCGAGGATCATCGTTCCGTTTGCCGGATCCCACGCCCAGCGCTGCGGATTGCGCAGGCCGTGGGCGTAGATCTCCTTGAGCGCGTTTGGCACCTTGCCGTCCGCGAACGGGTTCGAAGGCGGAATGCCGTACTTGCCGTTCGGGCTGTTGCGGCCCAAGGGGTCGATGCGAAACACCTTGCCGAATCCGTTGGACAGGTTCTGCGCCGTGTTGAGTGGATCTCCGCCCGAGCCGCCGTCCCCGATGCCGACGTAAAGCAGCCCGAACTCCGGAGTGCCGGGCCGCGCCAGCGTGTTGAACGACGCCATGCCGCCGTTGTGGTTCGAGTACGGCTGCTCGAAGCGCATGAGCTCGCGCGGCGGGCCGCCGTCGTAGGTCGCCGCCGACGCGTCCTTCGCCGTCCACTCGTGGAGGACCGTGTGGTGCGTGTTGGATCCGCCCCCCGGCGCGAAGTCGGCCGCCGCCTGGTTGTTCCGTGAGTCGGTCCACGTGTAGAACTTCCCGTAGCCGGGCGCGCCCCGCTGCCCGAACTGCGGATGGAACGCGAAACTCTGCATCCCGCGCTCGCGGCCCTGCGACTGGACGTTCACGCTCCACGTCGAGTCGTTGATGTCCAGGTAGAGCCCGACCGTCCTGCCGTCGTAGCTGACGCTGTAGATCGGCCCGCGCATGTCGTTGACAAAGAGCCGGCGCGTGCCCGGTTCGTCGACCAGCAGCATCGGACGCGCCGCGGCGCCGCCGACATCCGGCAGCGACGCGAACTCCGCGATGCCGACGGTCACCAGTCCGGTGAGCGAGTCGATGGGCGGCAGCGGCCGGTTGGTTTGGGCCGCCAGCAGCGCGGGCAGGCAGAGGAGGGCAAGGGGTCTCATGCCTGATTCTACGCGCGACGCTTCCGGGACGCTCACGATCAGTCGAGCGTCGGCAGGATGTGCAACGGCACCAGGCCGCGGCGCAGGTAGGACGCGCGCAGCGCGGCCGGCAGCAGGCCGA
>Ga0187893_10006065_pt1 | contig 21011 bp, 11 predicted proteins | sample MA1701074metaG_FD_139574 | JGI IMG/M metagenome (GOLD analysis project Ga0187893, IMG submission 139574) | White microbial mat communities from a basaltic lava cave in the Kipuka Kanohina Cave System on the Island of Hawaii, USA - MA170107-4 metaG ...
CGCGGGCGGATCGGAGTCCGCGCTTTTCGGGGCCGACCTGTTCCGCATGTACTCACGCTACGCTGAGTCCAAGGGATGGAAGATTGAAACGCTCGACTCCAACCCGTCCGACCTCGGAGGCTTCAAGGAGATCGTTTTCACGGTGACGGGCGCTGACGTTTACAAACGGCTCAAGCACGAGAGCGGGGTGCATCGCGTGCAACGCGTGCCGGCCACCGAGGCGCAGGGGCGCATCCACACCAGCACGGCCACGGTGGCGGTGCTCCCCGAGGCGCAGGAAGTGGACATTGAAATCAAGCCGGAGGAAATCGAGATCAATGTGTGCCGCGCTTCCGGCAAGGGCGGGCAGGGCGTGAACACCACGGACTCGGCCGTGCAAATCATCCACAAGCCCAGCGGCATGATCGTGCGCTGCGCTGACGAACGCTCGCAACAAAAGAACAAGGCCAAGGCGCTCACGGTGCTCCGCTCGCGCCTGTTGGAGCGCAAAGTGGCCGAAGAAAACGCCAAATACGCCGCGCAGCGCAAGGACCAGGTCGGCACCGGTGAACGCAGTGAAAAGATTCGGACCTACAATTTCCCGCAAAACCGTGTCACCGATCACCGGATCGAAATGACGCTCTACAATCTGGCCAACTTCGTCGAGGGCGACCTGGATCCGCTCATCGAACCGCTCATGGCACATGAACTGGAGGAGAAGCTGAAGGCGGTGAGGGCGTGAGGCGCCCGGAAGAAGTATTCAGTAATCAGTATTCAGTTTGCCGGACGCACTCATCATAAAACAACTAATCCATTGCCTCACTGATTACTGATTACTGAATACTGATCTGCTGATTACCAACTCATGACCATCCGCGGCCTTATCTTCGATTGCGACGGGACCCTCGCCGATACCATGCCCCTGCATTGGCGGGCGTGGAGCCGGATCACAACACACCACGGCATCCATTTCCCCGAAGACCGCTTCTATTCGCTTGGAGGCGTGCCTTCGCGCGACATCCTGAAGATGCTGCGTGACGAGCAGGGCCTGGCTATTGACCCAATTGCCGTCGCCAAGGAGAAGGAACTGGCTTACCTCGAACTGATGCACCAGGTCGGCCCGATTCACGAAGTCGTCACCATTGCTCGCGAACATCATGGCCGACTGCCGATGGCGGTGGCATCCGGCGGCATCAAGCCCATCATCGAAAAGGTTCTGGTTCACCTCGGCATCCGCGAGTTGTTTGCCGCGATCGTGACCAGCGAAGATGTGGCCCGGCAGAAACCCGCGCCCGACATCTTTCTCGAAGCAGCCCGGCGCATCGGCGTGCCACCCGAAGCTTGCCGGGCCTATGAGGACACGGACTTGGGCATGAGCGCCATCCGCACGGCCGGCATGGAGGCCATCGATGTGCGGGTACTGCGGAAGGGTTAAATCGTTAAACAGTTAAAGCGTTAATAGCGGTCCCACGATTCAACGATTCAACGATTCAACGATTCAACGATTCAACGATTCAACGATTCAACGATTCAACGATTCAACGATTCAACGATTCAACGATTCAACGCTTTAACGTACCGAGCCTATTCAAGGGCGTCCGGCCCGGAGATGTCGGTGGGGAAGGTATATTTCTTTCCCACGACCAGCTTTCTCAATGGAGGGTAAAGCCGGAGGCCGTTGGTCATGGCAAAGGTGCGCTTGCGGACGGCGAGCGTGGAGCCGTCGTCTTTGCGCAGGTAAATGGTCACATCCACTTCGGTGTCGGTGCCGCGCTTGGCGGTGTAGTACGCGCCGGAAAATGGCGTCACCTTGATTTTCTCGACGGTGGCCTGGAAGGGAGGCAGTTTCTCGAACGTGGAGAACTTCATTACGCCGGGGCCAGCGCAGGAGACGAGAAACGCGCAAGCCAGCGCGAGGACGAGCGGCGTGCGGAACCAGCATAGCGATGGGAGGAGGGTGGGATTCATAGGTTGAGTGAGAGATCGGGATGCGAAGACGTTTTGGCAATAACAATTTGCCGTTTTTGTCACCTTAGCCATAGCTGGTCGCTGCGGAGAGGGACCGTCCGCGCTCCGTAGCATGTCCTCCCCCGCCGTTGCCTAGAATTTACTTGTCAAATAGTGGGGACCGAACCATTTTAGCGAACCCAATTGTTTTATGAACATGCGCCTTTCAGTTGCGGTTGCTTGTGTGGGCCTTCTCCCGTTTCAGATCACCGCCGCCGAAGCGGTTTCAGGCCCCCTCCGTCTCAACATCGACACCAATGGTTTCAAAACGGTCACTTGGCCACGGCCGCTCGTGCCGACGCTGGAGGTCAATCAGCTTCGCGCGGGATTGCAGGTCACCAACCTGATTCCCATCGCCCCGAATGCCATCACCACAACCACCAACGGCTACACCTTTTCGACCGGCACCTCGCAAGACGCGCTGTTTTTTTCTCTCACACAAGGCCAGATGAGCAGCAACGCCTTACTCACGGCCAACGTGCTCAATCGCCTCACTTATGGCCCCACGCCGGATGAACTGGAGCGTGTGACGGCGATTGGGCCCCAGGCTTTCATCGATGAACAGTTGAACATGGAGGCGCTGGACGAACCAATGGACGAGGTGCCCTCCGGCCTGACGCAAACAACGAACTCGGTCCCGCCGGAGAATCAATTGAAGACCAATTGGATCAACGTCCGAGTGGCGGGCACGTTCAGCAATACGAACCTCTACATGTATCTGACGAGGGCGGGTGACGCCTATGTGGACGATGTCGCGCTTTACGCGGGCACAGGCACGAACGTCAACCAGGCCGTCAATTACGTGCAAAACGGAGACTTCGAATCACCGTTAAGTGGACCGTGGACGGTGTCGGCCAATCACGCCGGCTCGGCCATCGTGACCGACGTGAAATGTTCCGGCGCAGCCAGCCTGCACCTGGTCGCCTCCGTGGGCGGAACGACGCAAGCTTCTTCAATCTGGCAGACGGTCGCGCCAGGCCTGACAAACAACCAGCCCTGCACACTGAGTTTCTGGTATTTGCCTCGCACTAATTCCAGCATCGTCACCGTGCGCCTGTCCGGCAACGGCGTGACGGCGACGCCAACCAACGAACCGCCACCGGTGAATCCGACCTGGATTTACGCCACCGCCACGGGAGTCGCCGGGAGAAACGTCTTGTACTTTTACCTCGACGCTCCGGGCGCGGCCTACGTGGATGATGTCAAGATTGTGGCTGGCAGCGTACCAGAGGTGGGGCCAAACCTGCTGCCCGAAGGTAATTTTGAGTTTGAGGGCCCGTTTTCCGCCAACTGGACGTTCGCACCGAACACGACCAATTCCGGCCTCAGCGGGTTGGTCGCCCATTCCGGCAACAGCAGCCTGCTCATGAATTTCAGCCGGGGTGGATCCAGTGACGATAGCGCCATTGTGGTGTCGAACCTGTCGCTTACGATCAATGCGACCTACACCATCAGCTACTGGTACGTGCCCAGCCAACGCGCCGCGCTCACGGTCCGCTTGTCCGGCAGCGGGATCGTCAGCACGCCGGACGGCACGGTGGCCGCCCTTTACCGGCGGTTGAACACGCAGAGTGAAAGCACGACGCTGGCCGATTTGCGCGCGTGGTTTACGCAGCATGCCACCAGCGCCAACCGGCAACTCCTCGAGGTCCTGAGCCAGTTCTGGGAAAACCATTTCGTCACCTATCACTCCAAGTCGGTGGATTATCTGGACCGTTCCTACGACGACTTCGACCTGATGAACCGGCTGGGGGCGAACATGGAATATCGCGAGATGAAGCGCTGGCGCCAGGCCATGTTGAACCCCAACGGCACTTTCTATGACCTGCTGAAGATCCACGTCGAAAGCCCCGCCCAGATTATCTACCTCGACACAGTGGACAGCCGCGGCGACGGCAGCAACATCGCCAACGAAAACTATGCCCGCGAACTTCTCGAACTGTTTACCATGGGTGTCGATAATGGCTACGACCAGGAGGACATCGTTCGGATGTCGCGCGCGTGGACCGGCTGGACGGTGCGCATCGTCGATCCGCAAAACGAGTTCAATCCTTTCGCCCCGCAATCCACCACCTATCGCGTGTTGAACGGGAACACTTCCGTCTCCAATCTGGTTGGCCTATGGAGCTTCTGGTTCCGCGAAAGCCGGCACGGCACCAATCGCGGGCCAATTTTTCCTGGCAAGACTTATCCCGCGCGGCTGGGTCCCCCGTGGGCCGGCCGGAGTTATCAGTTGAACATCCCTCGCCGGCCCACTGGCGACACCAATGGCATCATGGACGGCTACGACGCTATTGCTCACTTATCCACCAATATTTTTACCGCGGAGTACATCAGCGTGAAGCTCTGCCGGATCTTCGTGCATGACGAGTTTCCCAATCCGACGACGCACACGGACCTTCCGGAATACGCTTATTACAATTACACGGATCCTAATCGTAGCGCCGAGGCGGAACTGGTTCGCCGGTGTATCGTCGCCTGGGACACTCCCGGGCCGGACGGCCGCAGGGGCAATCTGCGCAGTGTGCTGCGGACCATCTTTAATTCGGAACTCTTCCGCAGCCACGGCGGTTCGATGCAAAACGTCAAGACCCCGGTGGAATTCGTGGTCAGTGCAGTGCGAGCGTTGCGCTCGGTTAATCCCACCGGCCCGGCCACTGCCAATACCGACGGCTACTCATACAGCGGCCCCATGGGGCGCATGGGCGCGATGGGCCTCTTCAACCGCGCCGAACCCGATGGCTATCCGGAATCCGGCCCTGCGTGGATCAGTGCGGGCACGCTCGCCGAGCGGTTGCGCTACGTGCAGTCGTTGTTGCTGGCTGGAACCGGTGACGACGCCGGCAGCAACACCACCGACCCAGTCGCGCTGTTAAAGAAGAAATTGCCGCCGGGCAGTTGGAACAACGCGACCGCCGTCGCCGATTATTTCGTGGGCATCCTCTTCCCCGCCGAGGGTAAAGCGAACCTCGACCTGTATCGCAACGCGGCCGTGAATTTCCTCAACACCGATGACACCGGCGCCGGCAGTTCGGCGTTTGCCAGCCTCGGCAACACGACCACCGGCTACGACACGCGGGTGCGTGGGATGGTGTCGCTGCTGATGACGACTCAACGATTCCAGGAGCAATAAGTTTATGCACAAGTGCCATCTTAATCTGATCACCCGGCGCGGCTTTCTCGACCGCGGCTTCAAGTCCGGCCTGGCCGTTGCATTGTCCACTCTCGTGGACATTCCTTTGGTGGTGAAACGGGCTTTGGCGGAAGGCAGCATCGGCTTGAATGGAAAGAAGGTTTTGTTCATTTGGTTGCGCGGCGCCAATGACGGACTGAACTCGATCATCCCCATCCAGGACTCCGCCTATGCGCCAGCCCGTCCGACGCTCGCCATTCCGAAAGACGCCGGTACGGTTTACACGACGACTGGCTCTTGCGATTTCCCGCAGTCGGGAGCGGCGCCCACCTACGGCGATTATCCTTTTGCCATTCGTTCGGGCAACGGGTTTGCCGCGCTGCATCCTTCGTTGAAATTCCTTGCGCCGGCCTACAACGCGGGTGACCTGGCCCTCATCCACCGCGTGGCCTATCCGCGGCAATCGCGCTCGCACTTCGATTCCCAGCGCTACTGGGAAAATGGGCTGCCGAGCAACAACGTCAGCAGCGAGGGCATCTTCTATCGGACGATGGTCGAATCCGGCCTGGCGAACAGCGCGCCCTTGACCGGTGTTTCCATCCAGTCTTCCCTGCCAATGATTCTTCGTGGCTCGGCCGCGGCGATGACCAACCTGACGGATCCGAATCGCTACGACCTGCTGGGTGTTCCTAACAACACGGCGGGCAACCGTAAAGCGACCAATGCGCTTTTCACGGCGAACAGTTTTCCGTTCCCATCCAAGTTGAACCGTGATCTGCTGCAACTCCAGTACAGCAACATGGAGAAAACATTGGGCGTCTTTGCCGGCATCAATTTCACTGATGCGGGAAATACTTTTCAGGACGACATCAAGACCGACGACGATACCACCTGGGTGCCGCCCGCCGGGACTGGCGGTGACTCCACAAAGGGTTACTTTCTGTTTCCCGGGACTATGGCGAATGGGCAGCCCAACAGCGACAAGAACGGGGGCTGGCGGCGACCGGACAACTCCATTACCGCCGGCAAATACGTGGTGCCTCCAAACCAGGCCGGCCTCTTCGATCGCATCAAGGCCACGGCGCTGGTTCTCAACCACACCGACGCAATTATTGCCGGAACGGAATTGGGTGGTTTCGATACGCACAGTACTCAAGGCCAACTCAACGGCGCGCATCCCGAGTTAAACCGCTGTATTGGCTGGGCCATGTATGCGTTGCGTAAGTATTTCATGATTTACGGCAAGAACGGCACCAATCCCAGTCCGGGCGCCAAAACCAGTTGGGATGACGTCGTGGTTGTGACACTCACCGAGTTCGGTCGCACCACTATCGAGAACGCCGACTTGGGCACCGACCACGCGGAGGCAGGCGTGATGTTTGTCTCCGGCGGCGGCGTGCAGGGGTACAACCAGGGCACGGGACGTTCCGGCGTCTTCAACTGCGGCAGTGCCGGCGATCCCATTCCGTGGAACACCGGCACCAGCGGCGCCATGTACGGCGTCACCGGACGTTACCTGAGCCGCACTTGTGACTTCCGGCAGGTGCTTGGCGAACTTATCCGGGATCATCTCGGCGCTACTCAGGGCCAGGTCAACCGCATCATCCCCGGATATGCCAACCCCAGTGAGCGCCTGCTGACGGGCGGCACTTCCATTGACGGCGTTCCGATTCGTGGAGAGTTGGGTATCGTGTAGCTGGTCGCGATTCCTTTCAGCGTTGAACAGGTGAGCGGTTGATCTTGTTCCATCTTTCGCTGACGCATCTCCCGCGCGACAGAGAAAGTGGCCGTCCGCCGCGTGGCATTGGCAATGCTGGGTTCTCCACCCTATCGCAAGCCCGCAGAAAGGATCGTGACTTTTCTGCGAATTTGCGCCGGAATTCCGCAGTTCCAAACAAGACCGACAACCGTGACGTAGCAACTCAGTTGGCTCCCCTGTAAAAAAACATTCCGATGTATTTATGAATCCCCTCCTCATTACCGGACGGCTGCTCTTGCTCGCCGTCTGTCTTACACCCATCGCCAAAACGATAGATGCCTCCGCCGCCGAGGCGAATCCCGCTCCGCCGAGTATCAGGGGTGACGTGACCTCAAACGGCCTGCCGCGTTTCTCATTCCCGTATCCCGCTGCTCAAGGGTACACCGTTTACGGCGCCCCGGAAGTTGGGGGCCCTTACACAACGCCAGTGTCGGGTTTGTTGTCTGGCCCCACCTTCACCGTCACCAACCCCGCGGTGCGGAGCTTTTATCGCGTGAGCGCCACGCCGATGAGCAGCAACGCGCTATTCAGCGCTACCGTGCTGAACCGGCTGACCTATGGTCCCTCGCCGGCGGACGTCGAGCGCATTGCTTCCATCGGCCCGGAACAATTCATCGCCGAACAATTGGCGCCTGAAGGGATCGCGGAAGATTTGGACACCGCCCCGCCGATCGTCAACGAGCCGCCGCCCGCGCCGCCCTTGACCAACTGGATTCGCGTTTCGGCCAACGGCACGGGCAGCAACACGAACTTCTTCCTCTACCTCAGCGCGGCCGGGCGAGTTTACGTTGACGATGTGCGACTCGTCGTGGGCAATGTCCCTGATTCCGGTCCCAATCTGCTGGTCAACGGCGATTTTGAAGATTCCGTGCTCACAAACGGCTGGAGAGTCGCTGCCATCTATTCCGGTTCAAGAGTCACCAATAGCCCCACCGTGAACGGTCAGGCCGCCAGTGGGAATAACTGCCTGCTTCTCGTTGGCACAGGCAACGGCACTGGAGACGGGGCGAGTCTGCAACAGCCGTTCGCGTTGACCAATCCGCCGGGCACTCGTTACACCTTGAGTTTTTCGTACCTGCCCGTGCGCAATGTCGGAACGAATATTCTCACGGTTCGCCTCTCCGGCACCACCACCGTTACCAATCTCACGCTGCCCTCCAGCGGCCCGGTGCCGCCCACACCGCCCGCGTCGGTGTCGCCCATCTACACCAAGCTCAACAGCGCCGCGCCGCCGGTCAGCATCAATACGGTTCCCCCGGTCCTCACGACGCTCGCCGACCTCCGTGCCTACCACAAACTGCGCGCCGTGCAGAGCAAGCGGCAGCTCTACGAAATCCTCGTCCAGTTCTTTGAAAACCATTTCACGACCGAATACCAGAAGATCGAGGACTACCTCGACGGCGCCTACAACAACTCGATCACGAACGACAACATCCGCCGCAACTACGCCGTCGATCTCGAATGGCGCGAGCATCAAAGGTTCCGCCAGACGTTGCTGAACCCCAACTGCACGTTCCTCGACCTGCTGAAGATCAGCATCGAAGCTCCCACGATGATCATCTACCTCGACACCATTCTCAGCACCCGGAACGCGCCAAACGAAAACTACGCGCGTGAAATCCTGGAGCTGCACACCATGGGCGCGGACAACGGCTATGTGCAGCAGGACATCGTGGAACTGGCGCGCGTTTGGACTGGCTGGTCCGTGGCCAAGAAGGATCCTTCCAACGCCGGCAATCCGTTTGCTCCGAGTCAGACCGACCCTACGAATAGCCCGGGCGTATTGAGTATCCATTTCCGGCCCAGTGTCCACACAACCAACCAGGCCAAGCGACTGTTCACGAATGTCGTGGTCGATACGCGCTTCGGCCCGTTCCGCGGCGGCCAGTCTTACGGTCTGACCATCGGTACCAACGCCTATCCCGGGACCAACGGAATGGCGGAGGGTTACGTCGTGGCCAGCCATCTGGCCAATCTCCCGCAGACGATGGAGTTTCTTAGCGTGAAGCTCTGCCAGCTTTTCGTGCATGAAGGTTTTGAGTACGGTATTTACGACTATAGCTCGCCCGCGTCGCTCGAAGCGCAGTTGGTCAAGGATTGCATGACGGCCTGGGACACCCCTGCCAGTGACGGTCGCAAGGGTAATATCCGCTCCGTGCTTCAGGCCATCTTCAGGTCCGCGCTGTTCCGCGGCCATGCCGCCTCGCAGCAGAAAATCAAGACACCGCTGGAATTCGCCGTCAGCGCTATTCGCGCGCTGCGCACACAGGTCACGGACGGCGATGGCTACATCAGCGCCACGGCCGACACCGATGGCTACGCGCTCGCCAGTCCCTTGAGCCGAATGGGCGGCATGGGTCTGTTCAATCGGCCCGAGCCGGACGGCTTCTCTGAGTTCGGCCGCAACTGGCTCAGCACCGCCAACCTCGACGAGCGCTGGCGTTTCGCGCAGCACCTGTCGATGGCATTCAATTATGGCCTCAAGAACACGGACTACGGCACCCGCAATAACACTTCAGATCCTTCCGGCCTCATCCGCGCGAAGCTGCCCAGTGGCAGTTGGAACGATCCAGCGGCCATCACTGATTTCTTCCTCAGCTTGCTCTATCCTGGCGAAGGCACGGCTAATCTTGGCCAGGATCGCCAGGCGGCCATTGACTTCCTCAACACCAACGAGCAAGGCGCCACCTCGGCTTTCAATTTTACCGCGCACGATGGCCGCGTGCGCGGCATGGTCGCGTTGCTCATGAGCTTTCCTCGTTTTCAGGAACAATAATTCACCTCAACCTATTTTTCGTTTTATGCCAAACGTGATTACTCGCCGATCCTTCCTCAAAGCCAGCGCCCAGGCTTCCATTGCCGCCGGGCTGGCGTCCATGGTCAACATCCCGCTGTTTCTCCAAAAAGCTCTCGCCGAGGGCAATATTGGCATCAGTGGCAAGAAACTGCTCTTCATCTTCCTCCGTGGCGGCAATGACGGCATTAACAACGTCATTCCCATCCAGGATCCCAGCTACGCTGCGTTCCGCCAACAAATCGGGATACCGAAAGATCCTGCGCTTTTCTACGACAACACCACGGGCCAGTGCGCCAGCCCGGGCGTGCTCCAACCGTTCGCGCTCCCGCTCGGCAATGGCTTCGCCGCGCTCAACCCAAACCTCTACGACCTCGCGCCGGTGTTCAATTCCGGCGACCTGGCGCTCATCCATCGCGTCGCCTACCGGAGCCAGTCCCGCTCGCACTTTGATTCGGAGCGGTATTGGGAAAAAGGCGCTGACGGCACTTCTGCTCAACGTTTTGTCAACGATGGCATGTTCTATCGGACCATGGCGGAATCCGGCTGGAACCAGAACCACGCGCTCTCTGGCGTGTCGTTCCAATCCAACCTGCCGTTCAGCCTGCGCGGCCAGCAGCCCATGACTAACCTCAGTTCCATCAACCGCTACAATGTCCTGGGCGTCTCCGGCGCAACTTCAAACGTCAACGGCACCACCGTTGCCGCAGATCGGATGAAAATCCTCAATGCCATCTCTGCCGCCAACGGGCGGCCCATGGCCACCAAGGACAACCGTGAACTGGTGACGGGCCTCGGCAATGCATTCCGTGACACGCTCGACATCTTCCAGGACCCCAGTTTCGCCACGAACGAGTTCTACGACACCAACGGCACGACGCACCTGTTCCCCATCAACGCCGCGTCAAACCAGGCTGGGGTGGACAACAATGCCTTTGGCTTCTTCCAAAACGTCAAAGCCGCCGCGCAAGTGCTGGCCAATACCGATGCCATCATTGCCGGCACCGAGATGGGTGGCTTCGACACCCACACCGGACAGGTGACCGCCGGCAGCCCGCACCTCGGGGGTCACGCACGCTTGCTCAAGCGCATCGGCTGGGCTTTTTACGCGCTCTCGAAATTCTTCCAAAGCTACAGCCCAACTGTGCAGTGGGAGAATGTGGTCGTCGTCACGCTGTCTGAATTCGGACGCACCTCGGCGGAGAACGCTTCCATGGGCACCGACCACGCCGAAGCCAGCGTGATGTACGTCGGCGGTGGCAGTGTCAACGGCGGCGTTTATGGCTGCAGCACCACGCCCATGAACGGCATCAACCAGTGGGACCCCGGCACGGGGGCCAAGAACGGCTCGATGTACCAGGCCAACACCAACGTCGGCTACCTCCGGCGCGCGTTCGATTACCGCTCCATCCTCGGCGAAATCATCCGCGACCATCTTGGCGCGACGCAGGCACAGTTGAACCGCATCATTCCGGCTTACGCCAACGAGTCCGTTGAGCATTTGAAGAGCGGCGGTCCAGTCGGCTCAACGCCGATCATTGGTGAGGCCGGAATCGTCTGATTCAGACTGAGCCGGACCTCTGCTCGCATTCCGAGAAACTTCGCGTTGGCTAGGCCTCCGCGAAGTTTTCTTTCTCACCGGCTGCGGAACTACTGGTTTACTGGATAGGGAACGCTGACTACTCTCCCTGTTCCTCATCCTCGTCCCGCAGTTGATTGGCACTCTGGTTCCAGTGATCATGCAGCGACGACAAGCAAAGAAGGAACAGCAGTCCTGACTGCCATGCCCCGGAGCGCCGGCCTCCGGCACGGCGCGTTTCAGAGTGGTGAGGCATTCACGCCGTGCCGGAGGCCGGCGCTCTCATCGGTGCCCGCGGATCGTGCTGATTTGCGGCTTGCCGCGCTGCCTGCCTTCACTACCCTAGCCTCGTGTTTCTGTCCGACAGCGATTACTTCAAGATTGCCGTGGTGCTCTACGGCCTCAGTTCGCTGTACGCGATTTTTCTTCTCCGCAGAGGTTTTCGTGAAGACAACCGGATCAATTACTGCCTCCTGCTCGGCGGGGCCGTCTTTCACACCATCGCGATGTTCCAGCGCGGTTTCTCACTCCAACGCTGTCCGATCAACAACCTCTACGAAGCCACGCTGTTCATTGGCTGGACCATCGTCGCTGCTTATCTGCTCATCGGCGCCTGGGCGCGTCTTCGCTTCCTGGGGGCCTTTGCCTCGCCCATTCTGCTCGCCATCGGCATCTTCGCGCTGATGCCAAGCCTCGATCCACCGCATGGCGACCGTCCGGTGTTCACCGGCGGCTGGCTGAGCCTGCATGCCGCGCTCATTCTTCTTTCCTACGGCGCGTTCGGGCTCAGCGCCATTGCCGGCGTTATGTATCTCACCCAGGAGCATGATTTGAAGTTTAACAAGCTGCGGGCCGTCTTTTCCCTCATGCCACCCATCCAGCGTCTTGAATTGCTGACTGGTCGCCTGCTGCTGGTCGGGTTCGTCCTGCTGACCGCCGGGCTGTTCATCGGTGTCGTTTACCTCAAGGAAACCTACGACGTTTACTTCAAAGGCGACGCCAAAATTTTCTGGTCTCTACTCGTCTGGCTTGGTTGCCTAGCGTTGCTGGTCAGCCGATGGCGTTTTGCGCAGCGCGGACGGCGTCTGGCTTGGGGCGCGGTCGGCATGTTCGCGTTCGTCCTGCTGACGTTCTGGGGCAGCAACCTGCTGAGCGGCATCCACAATCCCGGCGCTGAAACCGTGCCGCGCACGGAGAGTCGCCCATGAATCCCATTTCACCTAACCTCCCGACCATCGCCAGTTCTAATCGGCAATCGGCAATCGGCAATCGGCAATCCTAAATCTCCAATGCCCGTTCTCGTCCTCGGCCTCAGCCATCACACCGCGCCCGTCGCCCTGCGCGAGCGCTTCGCCTTCGCCGAGGCGCAGGTGCCGGAGACGCTATCCCGGTTGCGCGAGCGCGGCCTGGCCGAGGAAGGCGTCATTCTCTCCACCTGCAACCGCGTCGAACTTTATGTCGCCACCAGCCAGGAACCGCGCCGCGCCTTCGATGAACTGCGCCAGTTCCTCGCCGACGCCCGCGACTGGCGCGAGCCACTGACGGACGGATTCTATCAGTTGGCCGAACCGCACAGCATCGAACATCTATTCAAGGTTGCCAGCGGCCTCGACTCGATGGTCCTCGGCGAAACGGAAATCCTGGGCCAGTTGAAGATAGCCTACGATCTCGCGCTCCAGCACCGCCACACGAGCGGACAATTGAACAAGGCGTTCCAGCGGGCGTTTAACGTCGCCAAGCTGATTCGCACCGAAACAAACATCCAGCGCGGCGCGACCTCCGTGGCCGCGGTTGCGGTCGAACTGGCCGAGAAGATTTTCAACTCCCTCGACGGCCGGCAGGTCATGGTCATCGGCGCCGGCGACACCAGCGAGAAAGCCGCCCGCGCCCTGCTGTCCCGCGGCGCCCGGAGCATCATCGTGTCAAACCGCTCCTACGACCGCGCCGCAGCGCTCGCTCAGGAACTGGACGGGCGGGCTGTCCACTTCGACGAATGGGCGCAGGAGTTTCGCCGGATCGACATCGTGATCAGCAGCACCTCCGCCCCGCATTACGTTTTGGATCGCGCCAAACTCACGCCCTTGATGGCGATGCGCGGCAACGAACCATTGTTATTGATCGACATTGCTGTGCCGCGCGACATCGATCCCGAAGTGAACTTCCTCGACAACGTGTACCTTTACAACGTGGATGACCTCCAGGCCATCGCCGACGATTACCTCAAGCAGCGGAAGGAAGAATTGGCCAGGTGCGAAGACATCATCCGCAAGAAGGTCCAGGCGCTGCTCGGCGCGCGCCGTCCGCCGAGTCTGGTATCCGAGACGCGCCCCGCCTTCGGCCACGAATAGCGCGGGCCACCATGGGCACCATCAGTTCCCCCATTTTCATTGCCACGCGCGGCAGTGCGCTCGCGTTGGCCCAGGCCAACATTGTGCTGGCCCAATGCCGGGCCGCGTGGCCCGAACAGAGTTTTGAGATCAAGATCATCAAGACCACTGGTGACAATCTCCAAAGCGCATCCTTGTCCGGCGGCGAGTTGCCGAAAGGGCTTTTCACGAAAGAGATTGAGGAAGCATTGCTCCGGAACGAAGCCGACCTAGCAGTTCATAGTCTAAAGGACCTGCCCACGGAACTTCCTGCCGGACTCAGGCTTGGTGCTGTCACTGAACGCGCTGATGTGCGCGACGTGCTGGTTTACCGCGACCTGGACTATCTGATCAGCCATGTGGATCACACCAAACTCACGCAGCAAACCAGGCGCGGCTACAGGCCCGCGATGACGTTGCGAGCCTTGCCTGGCGGGGCGACCGTGGCCACCAGCAGCACCCGGCGTGGCGCCCAGGCCTTGGAACAACGGCCTGACCTGAAAGTCGTTCCGGTTCGTGGCAACGTCGGCACGCGCCTGAAAAAAATAGCTGAACAATCGGAACTCGACGTGACCATCCTGGCCGCTGCTGGCCTCGAGCGGCTTCACGTTCGCATCACGCCTGCCGGTCAGTTGGAAGGTGAAGGCGTGCCGCCTGGTCTGGGTGCGACACTATTGAGCGTTGGCGAAATGCTGCCCTGTGTCGGCCAGGCTGCCATTGGCATCGAGATCCGCGAGAGCGATTCCCGCCTGGAAGCCATTTGCGCGAAGCTCAACCATGCCGAGACTTTTGCGTGCGTGACCGCCGAACGCGCGTTTCTCAGCGCGATGGGTGGCGGTTGCCAGCTCGCCGTCGCCGCTTACGCCCAACTCCTCGGACAGGAACTGGTGATGCGCGGTGTTTCCTTTCTGGCTGGCTACCCGCGGCGGGGTGAAGTGCGTGGGGCAGCAGACAGCCCCCGTCAATTGGGGGCAAAACTCGCCGCGAGCCTTGCTTCGTAGCGGACAGAACTTCGCTGCGGCGCCATGATTGCAGTATTTGATCCTTGGGCCTAACCTCGATTCGACATGAAATCGACAGGTACGGTTTATCTCGTTGGCGCCGGCCCCGGCGACGCGGGGTTGCTCACGGTGCGCGGCGCTGAATTGCTCGCGCGGGCGGACGTGGTGGTGCATGACGCTCTTGTGAATCCCGAGCTGCTCCGGCTCGTTCCGGCGAGCGCTGAGATCATTTTCGGCGGCAAACGTGCCAGGGACCATGCGATTCCCCAGGAGGAACTGAACCAACTTCTCATCAGCAAGGCGCGCGAAGGCAAATGTGTCGTGCGGCTCAAGGGAGGCGACCCCTACATCTTCGGGCGCGGCGGCGAGGAAGCCGAGAAACTCGCGGACGCGGGCATTCGCTTTGAGGTGGTGCCAGGGGTTTCTTCCATCGTGGCCGGGCCAAACTACGCCGGCATCCCGCTGACGCACCGCGACCATTGCTCCAGCTTCACGGTCATCACCGGACATGAAGACCCGGGCAAAGACGAGGCGGCAATCGACTTTGAACAGCTCGCACACGCGCCCGGAACGAAGGTCGTCTTGATGGGCGTCGAGCGGATCCGGCAGATCGCCGAATCGCTCGTCGCGCATGGGATGGACAAAGCCACTCCAGTCGGCATGGTGCGCTGGGGCACGACGGGCCGGCAGCAGTCCATCGAAGGCACGCTTGGCACCATCGCCGACATCGTCGCGAGGGAGAAATTCACTGCTCCGGCTGTCACGATCGTCGGCGACGTGGTGAAGTTGCGCGGCAAGTTGAATTGGTTCGAGAATCGTCCTCTGTTCGGCCAGCGCATCGTTGTCACGCGCACGCGGGAGCAGGCCAGCCAGCTTTCACGCCAGTTGCTCGAACTTGGCGCGGAGGTGCTCGAAATCCCGACGATCAAAATCCAGCCACCCGACGATCGCCAGGCGCTGGTCGAGGTCATTGAAGGCATCGGCGAATACGACTGGCTCGTGTTTACCAGTCCGAACGGCGTCACGAGTTTCTTCGATTACTTCTTCAAAGCGTTTGACGATGTGCGCGCCATCGGCAGCCTCCGCATCGCCGCCGTCGGCCCGGCGACTGCCGCGAGGCTCAAGGAACTCCATCTGCGGGTGGACGTGATGCCGGAAGCATACGTGGCCAAAAACGTCGCTGCTGCCTTGAGGAAATTCGAGAGTATGGAGAACCTCCGCGTGTTGATCGCGCGCGCTCAAGTGGCCAACGCCGAACTCCCGAAGGCGCTGGAGGATATGGGAGCCATCGTGGATGACATCGCCATCTACAAGACCGTCCCTGAAACTGAAGACCGCACCGGTGTCGCCGCAACGTTGCTCGAAGAAGGCGCGGATTGGATCACCTTTACCAGTAGTTCAACGGTCGAGAATTTTCACGCCCGCTTTGACCTGCCGAAGCTGTTGCAAAAGTTTCCAGGGACAAAGCTGGCCTCCATCGGCCCGGAGACGAGCAAGGCCATCACGGCGCTTGGCCTGACGCCCGCCCTCGAAGCGAAGCAACACACCATCGATGGCCTCATCAATTCCCTAAAAGCTGCCCTGAAAGCAGGGATGGGTCTCCGGCGTTAGGCCCCAACGCCCTCCTTCCAAGCTTGCAGTCACGCCATCGCGTCTGGGGCAAGGTCTTGATGCGCTATAGCGTGCGCCCATTTGTCGCCCGGGGGGTGGTGGTACACTTTCAACCATTGGTGGGGCGAGCGTCCTCGCGAGCCGGCTCGTCAGGGGCCTCTCCCCACCAAACTGTACCACTACCCGCCCGGGATCAAAATTGACAAAAGGCCACCGATTTGTTATGTCCACGTTCAACGAACCCATTGAACGCCGTTGCCGACGGATTCTTTGTGTTCGCGACAGACACACGCCCGTTCGCGCAGCAAGTCGAGTTTTCTTATTCGCAACCACCAACCATTCCAACGACCATGAATGCTTCCACCGCAAAGCTCGCGCCCCTTCTGAGCGCGCTAAGCCTCCTTCTCGGGACGACCATCGCGCACTCGACGCCTATCCTTGTTCCTGGCTTCCTCAAGTTCGAGGTTTACACAAACATTGCCGGAGGGGCGGTAGCCGATCTCGAGGCCTCGCCAAGTTATCCCGCTTCGCCGGGGCGCGTCTTTTATATGCCCTCATTCAACACCCGCACGGTCTATCCCGACGACAGTCATGACAACTATGGCGGGCGAATCTCGGGCTTCATCACCCCGACCGAGTCGGCCGACTACGAGTTTTTTCTGCGCAGCGACGATGCGTCTCAACTGTTCCTTAGCGCGGATGATACTCAGGCCAACCTGCAAAGAATTGCGGAGGAAACAACCGGCGGCGGGCCGTTCGAGGAGCCGGGCGCTCCCGAGACCTCCTTTCCAATCACACTGGTGGCCGGGCAGCGTTACGCCATCGAGGTGCGCTACAAAGAAGCCACGGGGGCCGATCTGTGCCAGGTGGCCTGGCGTAAAAGTGGTGACACGACACCTGCCGCCCAGCTTGCGCCGATTCCTGTCGCCTTCCTCTCCACGTTCATTCCGCCGCGCGGCAGCATTACAATCACCGGGCAGCCAGTCGGTGCCACAGCGGGGGAAAACGAGTTCATTACTTTGAGCGTGGCTTTTAACGCCACGCACGCGCCGGCGGTGGTGCAATGGCAGCGGAATGGCGTGAATGTGCCGGGCTTGACGGGCGGCAAGGCCAGACTCGGCCCGCTAAAGGCGACGGATGCGGGCAGCTATCGAGCTGTGATTTCGATTCCCGGGGCGGTGAGCAGCAGCGCAGCGGCCACCATTGCCGTCACGCCCGATGTCACTCCGCCCGCTATTCGTAGTGTTGTGGGCAGTCCTTCGTTTGACATGCTGACAGTGGAGTTTACCGAGGCCATCACAGCAGAGACCGCGATGGATTTATTCAATTACCAGCTCAACGGTGGTTTGAGCATCAGCGCCGCGACGGTCCTCAGTTCCACATCGGTGAAACTAACGACCAGCCCGCAAACACCCGGCGCCACCTACACGCTCACGATCGACAACATCGAAGACATGGCCGGCCTCCTCAGCGCGCCAGGCACCAGCCGCACGTTCACGGCGTTGGATCGGGTGGGTGGCGGACTCAGGTTCGAAGCCTGGTTGGGGATCGGCGGCAACGCCGTTTCCGCCCTGCTCGCCGACCCGCGCTATCCGGCAAGCCCGGATCAAGCGGCCTACATCACCCAGTTCACGAGCCGCCAGGTGTTCGCAGACGCGGCTTCCGTGAACGATTACGGTGGCCGTTTGTCCGGATGGTTTGTTGCGCCGGAGACCGCGCAATACGAGTTCTTCATCCGGAGCGACGACGACTCCCAGCTCTCGCTCAGCACCGATGCCGATCCAGCCAACGCCAGCGTTATCGCCATAGGCGTTTGCTGTGGACCGTTTCAGGAGCCTGGTGGTACAGCAACTTCGGTCCCGATTTCGCTGGTAGCGGGTAATCGGTATTACATCGAGGCGCTCTGGAAGGAAGGTGGCGGCGGGGATTATTGCGACGTGGCCTACCGCAAAGTCGGCACGCCCGGCCTGGCCAGAGACCTGACGTACATTCCGGGCAGTGTGATGCAGACGTACGCCACGCCGGGCACCTTCACGCCGCCAACGGTGAGCTTCGCCAGCCCCGCCAACGGCAGCACATTCGACGCTGGTGAAGTGGTGACGCTCACGGCCAGCGCATCGACCCCATCGTCGAAGTCCATCGTCAGGGTGGAATTCCTCGAGCAAGGGAGGGTCATTGGCACCGTTTCCAACAGCCCGTACGCGCTGACCTTATACGACCTGAGGGAAGACAATCATACTTACATCGCACGAGCCACGGACAGTGCGGGCCTGGTCACCGACTCCGCGCCGATCACGATTTCCATTGGCGTGCAGCTTGCGACGGTCAAACTCGCGGCCATCGACGCTAGTACGATCTGGCGATTTGACCGCACTGGCCGTGATCTTGGCACGGACTGGCGGCAGCCGGGCTACGACGACAGCGGTTGGACAAATGGGGCAACGCTCATCGCGGATGAAGGCACGACTACGGTGGAACCCATCCGCACACACATCAGTCGGTTCAACGACCAAGGGCAGTACGTGCGAACTTTCTACTTCCGGACGCACTTCAACTTCGACGGTCCAATCTCACCGCTCGTGAAACTTCGGCTGCGGCACGTTGTGGATGACGGCGTCGTATTTTACTTGAACGGCACCGAGATTCACCGCTTCGGCATCGCAGATGGCGTCGTCGTGGATTACCTCACCGACGTCCCCACAGGTCACGAGAACAGATACGAAGGGCCTTACAACATCGTGCTCGACAGTCTGCTCGAAGGCGACAATGTACTGGCTGCCGAGGTGCATCAGTCTGGCGGAAGCAGTTCCGACATGGTCTTCGGCGGCGAGTTAATCGCCACGGTGCCCGTGATCCGTCCGTCCCTGGCGATCGCGCGCACCGGCCCATCGGTTCGAATCTCCTGGACGCCAACGGGCGGCACGCTGCAATCAGCCCCCTCGCCCGGCGGGACGTGGTCTCCGGTGGCAAACGCCACCAACCCGTTCACAATCGCCGCCAGCGGAGCGGCCACATTCTATCGCGTGGCTAGATAAATCCTGACCACGCCGGAGTTCGTTCGCCCGAGGGCGGGCGCACTCCGGCCCCCACAGAATTCCTTGCCTCCTGGCTGTGTTTGGGCATCCATTGGCCATGCCCGTCATCGTCCTGTTGGTCGCAGCGTTGCTGCTGGCGTGGATGCCGTTTGCGCAGGGCGCCGGGGGACAAACCAACATTCACATGTTGGTTCCCGGCTTCACCGCGCGCGAATTGCCGGTGCGGCTCCTTAACGTCAACAGCCTCCGCTTCGCGCCGGACGGACGGCTCACGGCGCTGGGCTACGACGGGCGTGTCTGGTTGCTGCGCGACACGAACGGTGACGGACTGGAGGATCAGGCGGAAACATTTTGGGACCAGCCAACCTTGCGCGTCCCGGTCGGCATGGCGTGGACGACCGCCGGGCTGATTGTCTCGTCGCAGGGCAAGGTCTCACTGCTGCGCGACTTCGACAGCGATGGCAAGGCAGACACCGAAGAAATCATCGCCTCCGGCTGGCCGAAGACGGATGTCGCGTCCGGAGGCGTTGATGCAACCGCGGTCACCCTCGACCGCGAAGGCAACATTTATTTTGGGCTGATGTCCGCGGACTACTCCAACCCGTACCGTCTGCGCAAGCGGAAGGATTTGAAAGCCGAGGAAAAAACCTGGCTCGAAGCGCGCGGAGACAAGGGCGGCGACGTGGACGAAGAAGTTTCGCTCTACGACACGAACGCTCTTCGCGGGACGATTCAGAAATGGAACGCAAAGACGAAGAAGCTGGACACCATCGCCACCGGTGTCCGCGTTCCCTACACACTCGCCTTCAACAGGGCCGGCGACCTGTTCCTGACCGACCAGGAAGGCGAGACATGGTGCCCGAACGGCAATCCGCTTGATGAATTGAACCACATAATCCCCGGTCGCAATTACGGTTTTCCGCCGCGCCACGACAAATGGCTGCCGAACCTGGTCAGCGAACCGCCGGTAGTGGGCTTCGGCCCACAACATCAATCGACGTGCGGCTTCGTCTTCAACGAGCCGCGGGGTCCGGTCAACAATTCTCAATTCTCAATTTCCAATTCTCAATTTGGCCTGCCTTGTTCTCCTGCCCAGGGTTTGTTCGGCCCAGGCTGGTGGGAGGGCGATGCCATCGTCACGGGCGAATCACGCGGCAAACTGTGGCGCGTCCGCCTCACGAAGGGGCCGCAGGGTTACAGGGGCCAGGAGTCTCTCATCGCGCGCCTGGACATGCTCACGACCGACGTGGCCATTTCACCACAGGGCGACCTCTACGTGAGCTGCCACAGCGGCCCGCCCGACTGGGGCACTGGCCCGAAGGGCGAAGGCAAACTGTTCAAAATCTCCTACACCGATCCTAACGCGCCGCAACCCCTGGCGGTGTGGGCCACCAATGCCACGGAAGTTCGAGTGGCCTTTGACAAACCCATCGACACTTCGATGACCAACCTGGTAGTGACGCAGCTCATCGAGTTCAGCGAATTCACCCGGGCGGCGGATCGTTATGAAATCCTAAAGCCACCTTACAAGGCTGTGAAGCAGCAGGAAGCAGCGCCTCGCGGCAAACTCAGGATTCTGGCGGCAACGATCGACACTGACCAACGCATCCTGATGTTGACCACCGAACCTCACTCCCGGACTGCCACCTACGCGCTGGCCATTCCGCGCCTCCGCGCGAAAGGCGTCTCCACGGCCGGCGAAACCATCGACGTGGATTACCGCTTCACCGCCGCGGGTTCGGAGACG
>Ga0187893_10006066_pt1 | contig 21006 bp, 19 predicted proteins | sample MA1701074metaG_FD_139574 | JGI IMG/M metagenome (GOLD analysis project Ga0187893, IMG submission 139574) | White microbial mat communities from a basaltic lava cave in the Kipuka Kanohina Cave System on the Island of Hawaii, USA - MA170107-4 metaG ...
ACTATAGTTCAGCCGACATGTCGCCGATTGCCGCCACTTCGAAGTTCACCGTTCCCCTGTCGGTCATGATGTTCCTGGAATATCTGATCTGGGGTTCCTGGCTGCCGTTACTCGCTCTGTATCTGGCGGACGTGCTCGGCTTCACGGGCGGGCAGATCGGCTTGGTCTTCGCGACCCAGGCGATCGCGTGCGTCTTCGGCCTCTATTTCGGCGGCCAGGTTGCCGACCGGCTGTTCTCAACCGAGAAACTGCTCTCGGTACTGCACGTGATCGGCGGCATCGCCATGTTCGCGCTCGCCTACCAGACCACGTTCTGGTCGTTTTTCCTGGTGATGCTGGTCTACCAGCTGGCCTATATGCCGACGATGTCGCTGACCAACGCGATCGTGTTTCATCACGTGGCCGATCCGCAGCGCGACTTCGGGAAGGTTCGGTTGTGGGGCACCATCGGATGGATCGCGGCGAGCTGGCCGTTCGTGTTCATTCTCGCGGGCAAGACCGGACCGGAGTTGAACGCAGCGCTGTCGAGCATCTTCGCCGTCGCCGGGATCGCGTCGATCGCGCTCGCCGGTTTCTCGCTGACCTTGCCGCACACGCCGCCCGCCAAAGCCGACGCCGGCGTCAGCGCGCCGATGGAGGCCATCAAATTGTTGCGCGATCCGGTGATGCTGGTGCTGTTTGTCGCCACCGTGATGGATGCGCTCGTCCACCAGTGTTACTTCCAGTGGACCAGTCCTTTCCTGCAGCAGGCTGGATTGGCGGCGAACTGGATCATGCCGGCGATGAGCGTGGGCCAGATCGCGGAGATCGCGTCGATGGCGATGCTGGGCTGGGCGCTCGCGCGGTTAGGCTGGAAATGGACGATGACGGCGGGCATCCTCGCGCACGCCGCTCGATTCTTCGTGTTCGCCATCGGCGACCCACTCTGGTTGATGGTGGCGATCAACGCCGTCCACGGCATGTGCTACGCGTTCTTCTTCGCCGCGGTCTACATCTTCGTCGACGAGCGGTGTCCACGCGATGCGCGCGCCAGCGCACAAGGGCTGTTCAATCTCGTCATCCTGGGCGTCGGCCCGTTCGCCGGCAGCCTGCTCTGGGGCAGGCTCGGCGACTTGTTCCGCAACGCCGACGGCAGCGTGGATTTCTCGCGCTTGTTCGTGGCGCCGGCGGTGCTCGCGCTGGCGGCGGCGCTGTTGATGATGGCGGCGTTCAATCCGCGATCTACTTCTTCTGCTCAACCTCGGCGATGAACGCGCGCGCTTCCTTGATCACTTCGTCGGTGATGCCCATGTGCCCGCGATCGGTGTAGTGCACGTAGCGGGTCTGCACGCCGGCCGCTTTCACTTTCGCCGCCATGTCGTTCGCCTGCTGCACGGGAACCGATTTGTCATCGTCTGAGTGAATGATCAACAGCGGCTTCATCGTCGCGCTGACGTGATTCACCGGTGAGGCGTGTCGCCTCGCGTCGTCGACGTTGCCCGACACCGGTGTCCACAAATTGCCCCACGACAACGTCGTCAGCTCATAAGTTGCAGCGACGCTGATCACGGCGCGCACGTCGGTGCGAGCTTTCTCCCAACCGCCGGTCCGCGGGAAACCGGCTTCACCGGCGGTCGCGAACAACGACACCATCTGTCCGCCGGCAGACTGGCCGATGAGATACACCCGCTCGGGATCGATCCGGTATTCGTCGGCGTGCGCGTGGACCCAGCGAATCGCGGTCAGCATGTCGACGTACGGCGCCGGCGCCGGTGAGCCGCCGACGAGTCGATAGTCGATCGACATCGAGAAGAAGCCGAACTCCGCCCACTGCGTGACTTTGATGCTGCTCGCATCGGCGCGATTGCCGGCGCGCCAGCGGCCGCCGTGCACCGAGATAATTGCCGGCTTCAGCGCCGGACCATCGGGGAAGGCGATGTTGGCGAGCAGCGCCGCGCCTTCAACTCGGCCGTAGATGACATCCGTCTTCGTGACGACGGGCGCGCTCGGCTGTGCCGTGGTGGTGGCAGGCAACAGAGCCGAAAGGGTCGCGGCAATCAGGAACGTCCGCATGTGGCCTCCAGGCCGAGTGAAAGCGCTCGGCCCGGAATGATAAATCAGGGACAGGGATAATTGGGGTCAGACCCCGAAATCATCCCTTACTCGGCGATCAGCGCTTCGGAGGGGCGGATGTTCAGGGCGCGGCGCGCCGGCAGCCAGCAGGCGGTGAGGCCGGCGATAGCGAGCGTCAGGAAGATCGTCGCCGGCATCCGGACCCCTGGCGCCGGAATGCTGACCAGGATCACGGCGCGCGCCTGGGCGAACAGGATGCCGAGCGCGCTGCCCAGCAGACCACCGATGAGCAGATAGATGGTGGCGCCGCCGGTGATGGAGCGCAGGACCTGCCAGTCACGGGCGCCAAGGGCGATTCGGATGCCGATTTCCCGCGTGCGGCGCGTCACCATGAACGACAGCAGCGCGTAGATGCCGACGATCGACAGCATCAGCGCCATGCCGCCCATTGCCGTGAGCGCCGTTGCCACGGCCGACAGGAAGACGCGTTCCTCGTATCCGGCCTCTTCGATCGTCCGAACTTCCTGGAGTTGAAGGTCCGGATCCACTCTCGCCAATGCCGTGCGCAACGGCGCCACCAGAGTCATGGGATCGACCGACGTTCGCACCGCCAGAAACCACAGCATCTCGTTGCGAACCGGGATGTAGAAGCCGGCCGTCAACGCCGGATCGCCGACGCTCAATCCAAGATCCGGTACTACGCCGATGATTTCACGCCAGGGTGGCGCCGCCGCGTCCGGTCGTCGATCGTCGATGCGAAGTCGCCGGCCAATCGGATTGCGGCCCCCGAGAAACTTGGCGACGAATGGTTCATTGACGACCACTACCGGAGCGGCACCCTCGATGAAGTCGATGCTCGTGAAGATGCGGCCCATCACCGGCCGGCCGCCGATGGCTTCCAGAAAGCCCTCACCAACCGCATGCCCCGGCGCCGGCTGAGACGCCATCACCGGCTCGCCGGGCAGCGGCTCCACCGCCGTCATCCGAGGCGGCGGATACAGGCGTGGCAGGTGTTCACCGGCACCTGCGGCCACCACGCCCGGCAGCGTCCGCGCCGCGGCGACGACCTTGTCGCGATGTTCGGCCGCTCGGATGCGGCCGAGTTGCGCCGTGAGCACCCGATCCTTCGGCAGCGCAGGGATGTCTTCGACAAACGACGTGAACGCGCGCGCCATGGTCACCGCGCCGTTCAGCAGCGCGATGGACAGCGCAATCTCGACCACCAGCAGCACCGCACCCACGCGGCCGAAGCCGCCGAACGCAAACCCACGCCCTGTCTGCAGCGTGTTGCGCAAATCGTGACGCGTGACGCGTAGCGCCGGAAGCAACCCACTGACAACGCTGACCAACACGGTGAGGAGCACCACAAACACGATCACGCGCGGGTTCGGCTCCAACGTCACCCAGAATGGGATGCCTTCGAACGCGTGCCTAAGGTAACGCAGGGCAGCGTACGCGCCCGCAACACCGATGCTGGCGGCGATCGACGCCAGCAGCAGCACCTCGACGAAGAGCTGTCCCACCACTCGCGTGCGCGGCGCGCCGACCGCCGTCCGCACGACCAGCTCCGGCGCCCGCGACCAGGTCCGCGCGAAGATCAGCGTCGCCACGTTGCTGGCCACGACCATCAACACCATCACCAGCACGAAGACGATCGCTGACATTGCGACGCCGGCCTCGTCTCCTTCGCCGGTGAACGAACGCACCAGAACTCGCTCCTCGGCCGGGGTTCCGGAACGCGTCGCATCCCGGCGAATCTGATCGAGCTCAGCGGACACGGTCTGGTAGGTCTCGCCCGGCCGCAACACGGCGAACACTCGGCGCGCGCTGCCGCCGAGGGTCGCTTCATCCAGCGGCATCCACAACTCGCCGGAGTTGTGGAACTGGAAGGTATCGGGCATGACGCCGACGATGGTGTATGGCTGGGCGCCGATGACCATCGACCGGCCCAGGATTCCGGCGTCGCCGCCGAACCGGCGGCGCCACAGGCTGTCTCTGATCACCACCACGGCTTCGGCGCCGGGTTCGCCGTCGGCTTCGATCAGCGTTCGGCCAATCACCGGAGCCGCCTCCACCCAGGTCATCGACCGCGGCGTGATCGACGCGCCGATGATGGACTCGACGTCACCCGAATCATGGGTCACCGTGAACGGCCGGCCGGCGGCGGCGCCCACGTGCTGCAAGGTCGTGGCTCGGTCACGGATGGCGTGGTAGACCTCAACGGCCGGGTCCAGCCGGCGCGATTCGCGATTGACGAGGTTGATGCGGATGAAGCGATCGCCGGCCTGGTAAGGCAAGGTGCTGTTGACCACCTCGTCTCTCACCGTGAATCCCATCGTCGCCAGGCAGATGCCGGTGGCCAGAGCGAGAATCACGGTGCCGGACAGGATTGGCTGCTTCACGATCAAACGCAGCGCGAGGCGGACCTCGCCCAAGGAGATCAGGCGTCCCATGGGAGTGAGTTACGTAAGGACGCGAGCACGCGTTCCGTTCGTGCGGCGGCGCGGCGGATGACAGGCGCCACGAAGGGGACACCGGGCGTCGCCGAAAGGCTTCTCAAAGCCGCACGCGTTCATCATGCCGATGTGACACATCGAAAAATCAAACTTCGCCGGATCGTCGGGATTCAGCCGGCGCAGCGATCCGGTGATGTCGACGGCCATGCGCCAGCCGGGGCTGCGGTATCGCGTCAGTCGCAGGCAGCGGCCGACACGGATGATGTGCGTATCAAGCGGCACAATCAACTGGGCCGGCCGGACCTTGGTCCACACACCAAGGTCGACGCGATCCTGACGAACCATCCAGCGCAAGAACAAATTCAGCCGCTTGCACGCACCGCCCGACGCCGGCTTCGAAAAGAAGTACGCGACTCCGGGCCGCGGCTGCTTTCGGCCATAGATCGGCCTCCGATCGATGGCGAGGGCGCGAGTCGAGAACGATTGCAGAGCCTCCGACACATCCACCGCATCACGCGCGAGGCCGCCGACAAAGAAACCTTCGATCGATCCGTCGCGCTCGATCATGTGATGCAGGATCCAGATCAACGCCGCGAAGTCGGCGCCGTTGGTCCAGCGATGCACGAGGTGGTCGAAGGCTTGACGATCGCGAGCGGGTTCGAATCCGCGCACGAACGCTGCCGGCGATGGGCCCATCGCCGCCAGGATGCCTTCGATGGAATTGATCACGCTATTGACGCGCCCGAACGCCAACGCCGACGCGATGAACGCAACGACTTCGCGATCGTCGTTGCGCGCAAAGCGATGCACGAACCAGACCGGATCGCTGACGGACTGGTGGGCGTTGAAGCCGTCGTAGAGCGTGTCGAGCGCGGTCCGAAGCGCGGTGTCAGAAGGTCGTAATCGGGACATTGGCCGCGCACAGCGGACACTGCGCCGCCGGGTAGTTGGGCGGCGCCTTGTACTCGACCAGCGACACGTTCGGCACGTCGAGGCTGACGCAGGCTTCGGCGCGATCGACGATCTGCATCGTCCCGATCACCGTGCCGCCGGCGCGCGTCACGAGGTCGGCGCACTGCTTGAGCGTGGTGCCGGTGTTGCGCACGTCATCGACGATCAACACCCGCTGGCCCTTGATGCGTCCGGCGTAGAAGGGGCTCAGTGCGGCGCCCCCGGCTCCCTGACCGAACGGCGCGAACGAATAGGGCGGGTGCGTCATCGGCCGGCGGCTGTCGAGCAGGCCGGCCACGGTGTGCGCGAGCAGCGCGCCACCGGTGGCGGGGCCCGCCACCACTTCCGTCCTGTCGAGGAACTCCGACGGCATCACGTCGATCAGATCCTGCGCCACGCGCCAGATCGTCGACGGCCACTGAAACAACTGATGCGGGTTCAAGTACAGCTGGCCGTGAAACCCGTTGCCGTAGTCGAAGTGGCCGCCCATCACCACCTCGAAGCGCCGCATGTCGTCGAGCGCCCGGGCCCGAACCTGATCGTGACGCGCGTTGGCTATCATCAAATCACTCCTACGGCCGGGTTCGAGTAGACGACTTTCCCGCCGACAATTGTTCCCGCCACTCCGCCTTTGAACGACCAGCCGTGATACGGGGTGTTCTTCGACTTGCTGATCAGCTTCGCGCGATCGATCGTAACCGGTAGATCGGGCGCGAGAATCGTGATGTCTGCCGGAGCCCCCGGCGCGAGCGACCCGCCGGCGACGCGCAGGATTCTGGCCGGGTTCACCGACATCAGCTCCACCATGCGCGGAAGGCCGATCAGCCCGGTGTGCACCAGCTTGTCGATGGTGATCGACACCGCGGTCTCGAGTCCGACGATCCCGAACGGCGCGCGATCGAACTCCACGTTCTTCTCATCGTAGTGATGCGGCGCGTGATCGGTCGCGATCACATCCACGGTGCCGTCGACGATGCCGGCGATCATCGCATCGCGGTCGCGCGCTTCACGCAGCGGCGGGTTCATCTTGGCGTTGGTGTCGTAGGCAATCGGCGCGGCCAGCAAATCATCGGTGAGCGTGAAGTGGTGCGGGCAGACCTCGCAGGTGACCTTCGCGCCACGGCTCTTCCCCTGGCGCACCGCTTCCATCGTCGTCCACGCGCTCATGTGCGCGATATGCACGTGTCCGCCGGTCATCTCGGCTAGCAGGATGTCGCGGCCGGCGGTGATCGCCTCCGCCACACCGGGGATGCCTTTCAAGCCCAACCACGCCGCCACCGGTCCTTCGTGCGCACAACCGTCGGCCTTGAGCGTCTGATCTTCACAATGTTCGATCATCGGCATGTCGAACATGCTGGTGTATTCGAGCGCGCGGCGCGCCAGAATCGCCGTCGCCACGGGCAGACCGTCGTCGGTGACCGCCACGCACCCGGCGTCTCTCAACTCGGCGATGTCGGCCAGCTCTTCGCCTTTCTGTCCGCGCGACACCGCACCGATCGGATAGACGCGAGCCAGGCCCGCTTCGGCCGCCTTCTGCAGAATGAGTTTCGTGACTCCCGCGTTGTCGTTGACCGGTCTGGTGTTCGGCATGCAGGCTACCGCCGTGAACCCACCAGCCACCGCGGCTGCCGCGCCTGTGGCGACCGTCTCCTTGTGCTCCTGGCCCGGCTCGCGCAGGTGCACGTGCATATCGATGAATCCCGGACAGACGACGACACTCGACGGCAAGGTGATCACCTGCGCGCCGTTGGCATTCAGATTCTTGCCGACCTCGGCGATCCGATCGCCGTCGATCAACACATCGAATGCCCCCACACGTCCGGTCGCCGGATCGACGACGTGTCCGCCCTTAAGAAGTTTTTTCTGCGCCATCTGCGCTTTCCGCGGCCCCGCCCGCCAGCAAATACAGCACCGCCATCCTCACCGCCACTCCATTCGCGACCTGATCGAGAATCACCGACGCTTTGCCATCGGCCACTTCCGACGCAATCTCGACACCGCGATTGATCGGTCCCGGATGCATGATGATCACGTCCGGCTTCGCCAGCACGACGCGCGCTTCGGTCATGCCGAACGTCGTGAAATATTCCCGCTGCGACGGGAAGTAGGCGCCCTGCATGCGCTCGAGCTGAATGCGGAGCATCATGATCACGTCGGCATCCCTGACCGCTTCCTCAACTCTCGTCGTGACTCGGACGCCCATTTGTTTCATTCCAACCGGGATCAGCGTCCGCGGCGCGCACACCCACACCTCGGCGCCGAGCTTGGTGAGCAGCAACACGTTGGAGCGGAGCACCCGGCTGTGCAGCAGATCGCCGACGATCGCGATCTTCAAACCGGCGATGCGCCCTTTACGCTCGCGGATGGTGAACGCGTCGAGGAGTGCCTGCGTCGGATGCTCGTGCATCCCGTCGCCGGCGTTGACGATCCCGGCCTTGCAGATGCGGGCGAGCAGGTGACAGGCGCCCGACGAGGCGTGCCGCAGCACGATCATGCTCGGCGACATCGCCTCGAGGTTCATCGCCGTGTCGACCAGCGTCTCGCCCTTGACCACGCTCGACGAGGCAATCGCGACGTTGAGCGTGTCGGCGCTCAGACGCTTCTCGGCGATCTCGAACGACGTCCGGGTCCGCGTGCTCGGCTCGAAGAACAGGTTGATCACGGTGCGGCCGCGCAAGGTCGGCACCTTCTTGATGGTGCGCTGCCCCACTTCTTTCATGGCTTCGGCGGTCTCGAGCACGAGGACGATCTCCTCGGCGCTCAGATCCGCGATGCCAAGCAGATGCTTGGTGCGTAGTGCCGTGAGCGGCGGGGCGGCCGGGGCCTGTTGTGCGACGTCCATGGCTCACTCCTTCCCTTGCAGCAGCACTTCGTCCACGCCGTCGAGCTCGCGCAGCCGGACCTGCACGCTTTCCCGGCGCGAGGTGGGCACGTTCTTGCCGACGTAGTCGGCTTTGATCGGCAGTTCGCGATGACCGCGATCGACGAGGACGACAAGCTGGATTGATGTGGGTCGGCCAAAATCGGTCAGCGCATCCAGCGCCGCTCGCGTGGTGCGGCCCGTATACAGGACGTCGTCGACGAGAATGATCGTGCGCCCATCGATGGAGAACGGAATCTCGGTCTTGCGCACCATCGGCGCGACGCCGACCGAGGCGCCCATCAGGTCGTCACGGTAGAGCGTGATATCGAGCGCGCCGACGGCGACGTCGGTGTCGGTGATCTTCTTGATGTCGTCGGCGAGGCGCTGCGCGATCGGCACACCACGGCTGCGGACGCCGACCAGCGCCAGATCGCCAAGACCACGATTGTGTTCGAGGATTTCGTGCGAGATTCGCGTGAGCGCGCGGCTGATGCGCTCAGCGTCCATAACCACCGGCATCTTCACCTCTTTGCGGACTCGCTGGTCCGCGTTTAAAGAGTCTGGCCGGATTATATCAGGAACGCCGCGTCGACTGCTTGAGCAGCACCTTTCGTTTGGCTTTCGAATCGAGTGGCGGTTCCGCGCATTTCCGCGCCTCGGCGATCAGTGCCTTCACGGCGGGACGGTCGAGGTCGGCGGCGCTGGTCAGTCGAATGCTGCGCACCATGCTGCCGCTGCCCCGCAACAAACCTTCCGGGTCCGGCAACGTGTCGCCTTCGAAAAAGTACAGGTTGATCCACTTCGTATAGACCGCGATCGAATTGATGACGTTCGACGCCCGCTCCGCGGAGCAGAAGCCGATGACGAGCGCATTCTTCTTGTCGTAGACCAGCTCGACCGAGCCTGGCAAACGCTCGCGGACCTTGGCCAGGACGGCTTTGGTCAACTTCGCCATTTCGGGAGGCCGGGCGTCGATGATCGCTGCGAGCTGCGCGGCGGTCAACGATGGAGGGGCTGATTTCGCCATCTCACACCTCGGGCGGCCGGCGGCGGCCCACGCCTGTGGCCTGCTCGAAAGCGTAGGCCAGCTTCAGAACGTTGAGATCGTCGCGATAGCGGCCCACAATCTGCACGCCAACCGGCAGCCCCTCGTCGGTAAAGCCGGCGGGAACCGAAATCGCGGGCCGGCAGGTGGTTGAAATCCAACACGCGGATTTCATCCACGACACGTAGTTGTCCATCGCCACACCTTCGATCGACCTCGGCCATGTTTCTTCGGCATCGAATGGCGGGACCTGATTCACAGCGCAGATCAGGAACTCGTATCGCTCCTGGAATTTGCGGATGCGCTCGAGAAGCTGGCCTTGCTGCACCAGGGCGCGAGCCAGATCTTCACCAGTCACCTGCCTGCCCAGCTCGATCTCCCAGAGCGCTTCAGGTTTCATACGCGATCGGTGTTCGGCCAGCAGCGCTCCGTTGACATTCCAGCTCGCCCACATCCGCAGCGTCATGAAGATCTCGTCGACGTTGCCGAAGTCCGGGCACGCATCTTCGACGCTGCACCCGAGGCTCTCGAAAGTCTTTCGCTGCGCGTCGAGGATCGCGCGCACCCGGCGATCGAGAGGCAGCCCGCCCAGATCGGGGCACCACGCGACTCGTGTATTCCGGAAGTCGCGCTCGAGCGAACCGGCAAACACGCCGGGACTCGATTCGAAGCTCTGCGGATCGCGCGCGTCGGCACCGGCCACGATGCTCAGGAGGAAAGCGACGTCGCCGACCGAGCGCGCCATCGGGCCCTTCACCGCCACGCCGACAAACGGAATCGGCACGGGGGCGTTCGGTACCAAACCCACGCTCGGACGAAGGGCGACGATGTTGTTGAAGTTGGCGGGATTGCGCAGCGAACCACCGAGGTCGCCGCCATCGGCAAACGGCAGCAGGCCGGCCGCCAGCGCGGCGCCGGCGCCGCCGCTCGACCCGCCGGCGGTTTTCGTCCGGTCGTACGGATTTCGCGTCAATCCGTAGACGTTGTTGTAGGTGTGCGACCCCATCCCGAACTCAGGCACGTTGGTCTTGCCAATCGGAATCGCGCCCGCGCGACGGATACGCTCGACGATGACGGAGTCTTCGGTCGCGACGACGTCCTGGTAGATCGGCGAACCCTTGGTGAAGGGGAACCCCAGAGCGGGTTCGAGATCCTTGAATGCCGTCGGCAGACCGTGAAGCGGACCGCTCACCTCTCCGCGAGCCGCCGCGCGATCGGCGGCATCGGCAAGCGCCATGCAGCGATTGTCGTCGAGGCGCGCGACGATCGCATTGAGTTGCGGATTGAGCCGGTTGATTTGAGCGAGGTACGCGGCCATCACCTCGCGTGCTGACACGTGCTTATCGCGAATCTGCCTCGCCAGATCCCGCGCGCCGGAGAAACACAGCGGGGCCGCTACATCCATCTCGCTTTTCTAAAGCGGTAGACCAGATACAGGTCAATCACCACCATCGACCCCACCGCCGCCGGATATCCCCACGTCCATCGCAGCTCCGGCATGATGTCGAAGTTCATGCCGTAGACGCCGGCGATCATCGTCGGCACCGCTACCAGCGCGGCGTAGGCGGCCAGCCGCTTGGTGACCTCGTTTTCCTGGATGGTAATGAGCGACAGGTTGACGGAAATGGCGGTCGTCACCGTGTCGCGCAGGTTGTCGACCGACTGCTTCAGGCGGAGCAGATGGTCATACACGTCGCGGAAATAGTCGTGCAGGCCGGCACAGATCGGCGGCACGCGCCCGCCGTGCAGCTTTCCCGCCACTTCCAACAGCGGCTGCGTGGCATGGTCGAGGGTCATCAGTTTCCGTTTGAGCGAATACAGCGCCTCGATCGTGGCTCGAGTGGTCTGACCGCCGAAGATGCGCTCTTCGACTTCTTCGATTTCCTCCGAGAGCCTCTCGATGACCGGGAAGTAGCGGTCGACGACGTTGTCCATCAGCGCGTAGAGCACGTAGGCGGGACCGTGTTGCAGCAGCTCGGGTTCCTGTTCGCAGCGCCGGCGCACGTCGGTGAAGCCGAGCTGCGCGCCGCGGCGGACCGAGATGACGTACTGCGGCCCGACGAAAATCGCGACCTCACCAGTCTGGAACTCCGAGCCGGTTGGCTCGATCAGCTGCAAGACGATGAACAGCGACGAGCCGTACTCTTCGATCTTCGGGCGCTGATGGCCCTTCTGCGCATCTTCGATCGCCAGCTCGTGGAGGCCGAACTCCTCCTGAAGCTCCGCCAGCTCCGACGGCTGCGGATCCTTGAGGGCCACCCACACGAAGCAGCCGGGGCGGAGATGCGAACGCACCTCATTCAGCGCGATGTCGCTGAGACGTTGCCCGCGATCGTACGCCACACAGTTAACAATCATCGCAGTCGATCACCGGCCGTACGAGGGGATATACGTCACGGGTTTATCGCTGGTAAAGGCCGGGTTGAACAAGTCTATTCGCGCAAAGCCGTCCATGTCGCGTCCAACCGGCAGCCCGAGAAAATACAGGATGGTCGGCGCGAGGTCCACCAGCGACGCCCGCGCCTTGCGGCCCTTTTCCACCGGCGAGCCGAACGCGAGCAGAAAGCCGTCGGGGGCCCCCTCATGCGACCCGCTGTTCAACGGATCGCCGGCGATGATCTGGAGCACGCGCTTGCCCGGCGAGATCGGCTCCATGCCGAACGCCGACACCATCAGCAGCAGATCGTTGGCGCCGAGACGCTCCATCTCGCGCCCGACCAGCGTGTCGAGGAAGCCGTAGTACTGCTGCAGCACTCGGCCGAACTTTTGCGTTTCCTCTTCCGAGACATCGCCAAACGCCGATGGATCGGCATAGCGAAGAAAACGGTGGCCGACCGCGTCGATGCCGGGGAATCTGGCCGCCATCAGCACAGGCGCGTCTGGCGCGAAGGCGCTGAGCAGCTGCTGATGCACGCGATCGGCGACCACGGGCGCGCGATCGGAGCTCATGTCGTAATCGGTGACCGGCTGCGGAAACCCGAACGTCGAGACCAGCGCCACGGGGTCGGGCGAGGCGGCGGCGGCGATGGCCATGCGCGCGTCTGCCAGTAAATCCGGCGGCCACATCAGCGGCGTGGCGTCGAGATTCATCTCGGATTCCGGCAAGCGGTGAAACACGTCGCTGATGGCGAACCCGTTGACGCGCGGGGCCGGCTGCGTCAGCGGCCAGCCGATCAGGCCGACACTGGCGCCGCGATCGTTGAGGATGTTCCAAATCGGCCGCGCCTGCAGATCGTCGACGGTCTGCGGTTCCTCGCTGAGAAAACCGAACGTCACCAGCGCCTGCGAAAAACAGTAGTCGGGCAGCAGCTGAATCGGTGTGCCGCCAACCACCCGGTAGACAGCCGCCGATCGCACGCCGTTGTAGATCGGATAGCGGCCGGTGGCCACCGCAGTCCATACCGGCGCCGCCTGGGTCGGCCGCAGCGTCGCCAGGTGCAGCACCGCGCCCTGATCGATCACGCGGCCAAAGTTGGGAAGGCGCCCGGCCGCAACGTCGCGCAGGATGAAGTCGAGCGACGCGCCGTCGAACATCAACACCGTGATGCGCCGATCCAGCGGCGCCGGCTCCAACCCGGCGATCGCGGTCGGACGGCCGGGCAATGGCGGCTGCCGCGCCGGGCCGCGCGCCACGAGCGGCATCGCCACCGACAGCACCATCGTCAGCGACAGGATGGTGGCGCTCACCCGCCCGCCGCGGCGGCTGAGATGCGCCAGGCCGAGAATCAGGAAGCCGGTGCCGGCGGCGGTGACGAGCGTGGCGCCAACGAACATCCGATCGCGGGTTTCGCGATCGAGAAATTCTTCAAAGCCGAGCAGGTTGAGCCACATCAGCGTCGCGCCGGCGCTGGCGGCGGCCGTGCACAGCCACGACAACAAGCGCACGCTGAGCCATCCCGGCGACAACACTTCGACGGCGAGGATTTGCCGCATCACGATCAACGCGTAGAACAGCACGGTCAGGTTCGCGCCGTACGCAATCGCCAGCACCGTCGCCAGCGGCACCAGCGTTCCGGGATCGATCGACACGGCGGGATTCAGCTGCAGGAAGAGCGTGGTCAGATAACCGGACGCGACAGCTGCGGCGATCATCGAATTCGACAACATCCGCAGGTAGCGCACACCAAGATTGTACCCAGCTATACTCAGTTGATGCCGCCGGTGGATGTCGACGCGCCCGTGATTGCCAACGCACGGCTGTCGCGCGATTATTCGGTGTTGAGCCTGGCGGCGCCCGAAGTGGGCCGCCGTACCAGGCCCGGCCAGTTCGTGATGGTCAAGCCGGTGGGCGTCACCGATCCGTTATTGCGGCGCCCGTTCTCGGTGTTCGAAGTCTTGCGCAACGGCGCCGGCGACGTCACCGGCGTCAGCATCCTCAACAAGCGCGCCGGCCGCAGCACCAGCAAACTCTACGATCTCGAGCCCGGCGATCTGGTGTCGTGCCTCGGTCCGCTCGGCGTGCCGTTCACTGCCGTCCGCCCACCGCGCGAAGGCTGGATGGTCGCCGGCGGCGTGGGCCTGGCGCCGTTTGCCACGCTGGCGGAATCACTCGCCGAAGCCGGCGCGCCGACCACGCTGTTCTACGGCGCGCGCACCGCCGGCGAGTTGTTCTATCTCGATCTGTTCGAGAGGCTCGGTGTCAGACTCGTCCTCTCGACTGAAGACGGCGGACGCGGCGTGAAGGGCCGCGTGACCGCGCCGCTCGAAGCGGGGCTCAAAGCGGTGGGGTCATCGGGCACGATGGTCTACGCGTGCGGTCCTGAACCGATGCTCGAAGCGGTGGCCCGACTCGCGGCCCGCTACGATCAACCGTCGCAAGTGTCGGTCGAACGCGTGATGGGCTGCGGCCTCGGCGGTTGCTATAGCTGCGTGGTGCCAGTGAGGCATGGCGACGAGCACGCGAATCTCGTGCGCTCGTGTATCAGCGGCCCGGTCTTTGACGGCGCCGAGCTGGTGTGGGAATGACAGCCGACCTCTCCGTCAAGCTCGGATCGCTGGCGCTGCCCAACCCGCTGATCGCGGCCTCCGGCTGCTTCGGCTATGGGGTCGAATACGAGCAGGTTGTCGACCTGTCCTCGCTTGGCGCCATCGTGTCGAAGGGCCTGTTCATGAAGGAGCGGCAGGGCCACGCGCCGCCGCGCGTCGTGGAAACGCCGGCGGGAATGATCAACGCCATCGGCCTGCAGGGGATCGGCGTCCACCGCTTCGTGAAGGAGAAGCTGCCGCTGCTCCGCAAGGCCGGCGCGCGGACGTTCGTGAATGTCTGCGGCACCACGCTCGACGAATACGTCGAGGTCACGAAGGTGTTATCGCAAGCTGAGGGCGTCGCCGCGATCGAGCTGAACATCTCGTGCCCGAACATCAAGGAAGGCGGCATCCAGTTCGGCTGCAGTCTCAACGGCACCTACGACGTGGTCCACGCGGTGAAGAAGGCCACGCACCTGCCGGTGATTCCGAAGTTGACGCCGAACGTCACCGACGTCGCTTCCTTCGCGCGCGCCGCCGAAGATGCGGGCGCCGACGCCGTGTCGCTGGTCAATACGTTCCTCGCCATGGCGATAGATGTCGAGACGCGGCGGCCGAAAATCAGCAACGTCATGGGCGGTCTCAGTGGTCCGGCGATTCGACCGATCGCCGTCCGGATGGTGTGGGACTGCTATCAACTCGTGAAGATTCCAATCATTGGCATGGGCGGCATCGTCGACGCGCGTGATGCCACCGAGTTCATGCTGGCCGGAGCCACGGCCGTGCAGATCGGCACTCAGAACTTCGTCGATCCGTTCGTGTGGTCGAAAGTGCTCGAGGGGATGGCGGATTACCTCGCGCGCCACAAGATCGCCCGGGTGAGCGATCTGATCGGCACGTTCGATACGACGCCAATCAAACACGAGCCGGCTCACCATTGAATCCGATTCTCGTGGCCCTGGACGTGGAGTCGGCGGCCAAGGCAGTGGCGCTGGCCGACCAGCTTCGCGGATCCGTCGGCGGCTACAAGATCGGCAAGCAACTATTCACCGCTGAAGGACCGGCCATGGTCCGCGAGCTGACCGGCCGCGGCGATCGCGTGTTTCTCGACCTCAAGTTCCACGACATTCCCAATACGGTTGCCGGCGCCGTTCAGTCGGCCGTGGCGACGGGCGCGTGGATGGTGAACGTGCATGCCTCGGGCGGCAGCGCCATGATGAAAGCGGCGGTTGATGCCGCCGCACAATCCGCGAGCGCGCTCGGTCGCGCGAGGCCGCTTGTGATCGGCGTGACCGTGCTGACCAGCCTGACCGATGCCGCGCTCCAGGAGATCGGCGTGCAGCGCTCGATGATCGATCAGGTGGTGCACCTGGCGGTGCTGGCCAAGTCGTCGGGCCTCGACGGCGTGGTGGCCTCACCGCAGGAGACACGCGCCATTCGCCGCGCCTGTGGAAAAGATTTTCAGATTGTCACGCCGGGAATCAGAACGGCGGATCAGCAAGGAAAGGACGATCAGGCACGAACGTTGACGCCGGCGGAAGCCATCTCCGCCGGCGCAACCTATCTGGTGATCGGGCGGCCGATCACGGCCGCGCCGAACCCGCGTGAAGCCGCGGAGCGAATCGCGGCTACTTTGCCGTGATCACGAAGTGACCGCGGCGGTTCTCTTGCCAGCAGCTCTCGTTTGACGCGGTGCAGAAGGGCGCTTCCTTGCCCTTGCTGACCACCGTGATGCGATCGCCGGGCACGCCCAGTTCCACCAGATACGCCTTCACCGCATTGGCGCGGCGCTCGCCGAGGCCAAGGTTGTATTCCGCGGTGCCGCGCTCGTCGCAGTGCCCTTCGATGTTGATGCGCGTTGCGGTCCAGCGCCGGAGCCAGGTGGCGTTGGTCTGCAGCGCCGTGCGCCCTTCGGGCTTGATCGTCGACTGATCGAGATCGAAGAACACGTCGCCGAGCGGGCGTTCCTTGTTCAGCTGATCGAGCGACTTCTGCGCGAAGATTTCATCTTCGGTCAGCGCACGCGGAGCAGGGGCCGGGGTTGGTGAGGGTGGTGGCGGTGGCGGCGCGGGCGGCTTGGCCGGTGCCGCGGCCATGGGCGGCGGCGGTGTCACTGCAAGCTGCTGGGGCTTTCCGCAAGCTGCAGCGGCAAGACCCAACACCAGGCAGAGTGTGGCAGTGACTGCCGTCTTCTGATACACGGTCATTCTGTCGCTCCTGAGTGATGCGCTGGGAAGTTACAGATTTTGTTTCGGCAGATTAGCGGGGGACTTCAGGGGGTGTCAACAAATTAGACACGCGAATTGCAAACACGCGCAGCCCCAGACGGCGTCGATCGGGGGGTCCATCGCGGTCTGCGGGCACAAAGGTCCGGCTGGTTTCCACCGCGATCGCGCCTCCGGAGGAGGCAAGGTCGGCGGCGGGGACATCAAAGCTCCATTCCCCCGAGGACGAAAGCGTGGTCGCGGCCAGTTCGCTGGTGCCCGCCACCGCCCGGACCATCGTCCCGGCCTCGAAGTAGCGCAGCGGCGACTCAATCCACAGCGTAATTCTGAGGTTCTGCGGCGGTCCGACAATCCTCAGCGTGGCGCGCTCGGTGGTCCAGCGCCACACGCCGATCGCCGGTGAATACTCCGCCTCCTGCCAGCCCTCACCGAACGCCCACATGAAATCGCCGGCATCCTGCAGGTCGAATTGCTCGATCGCCGTCGGAATCGGCGCGCCACCGGAAACCGGTGTCGATTGCACGCTGATGCCGGCGAACCGACCGTCCCCCGACAATTGACCAGCTGGCACATCGAAGACGTGCAGAAAGAATCCGGGCGCGGCTTCCCATTGCTGAAAGGGTGCGCCGTCGATGGCGAGCGTGAACCGGGCGGCGGGATCGTTCGGACCCGCCAGGTTACGGCCGCCAATCAGGAGCCGCGCCGCGCCGGCGCGGCGCCGTACCTTCGCCGTGATCGGCCCCAGGTGCGGACCACGCCCCATCAGCCGCGCCATCCCCGCCGCTTCTGGAGACAACGCCCATCCCTCTTGGGCGAACCAGCCTGGCGGGCGCATGCGATACCAGCGCACCGCTGATGGGCGCATGCCGCCGAAGGCCGGGCGGACCACCAGCGGCCAGCGCAGGTCGGTGGCATCGCCGCGGCTATGCGAATCGATCAGCGCGAGATCACTACGCATGGGATCGGCGAGAAACCAGATCGGATCCGTGCTCCCACTGCTCCAAAACTTCCCGAGCTCGAGCCATTCGAGTCGCGGCGGCGCCGGCACTCGACGGTCGAATGCCACCTGTTCGGCTGCGAGAGGGCGAACGAACGTCTGGTGCATCGCCAGCACAGGTCGGACGTCACGGGTTTCGGCGTGCAGCGCTTGAAGCACACGGACAACCGGGCCTGGCTCGGCACTGTAGGCGACGAGCACCGGACCCGCGATGGCTACCCCTGCGATCGAAATCGCAGCTGAAGCGATGGGGACGGCAGCGGCCGACACCAACGTCACGCCGCGCGCGGCGAGGAACGCTGTCACGGGGACGAGCGGTAACGCATATCGCACGAACGAGGTGTCCTGGAACAGCAGATGGAAAACCAGGTACGGCGCACCCATCGCCACGATCGGCGGCAGCGACCGCCGATCGCGCATCATCAGCTGAACGACTCCCGCCGCGGCGAGCACCAGCATGATTGCGGCGAGCGCGGGCGCGTCCCACGGATCCACGAACGTCCGCATCAACGCAAACGCCGCCGCTCGGGGACTCGGGTTCGTGTACAGCATCTCGCCAGAGGTGAAGTCCTCACCGGCCTGCGTGCCAAGGGCGGCGAGATAGGCATTGAGACCGCCGCTGGCCGCGAGCAATGGCAGGCCCCACGACAGACCACCGGCAATGAACATCACGGTGACGCCGATCAATGCGCCGGCGACACCGCGTCCAACGCGATCGAACAACACCACCACGAGCAACGGCACGGTCAGCCAGACGGTTTGGGAACGCACACCAATGGCAAAGGCCGCGAGAAACGCGCCGGCCACGATCATGCGTCCCGATGCGGCCATCGCCTCGGGAGAGAGACGGCGGTCGCCGCCGGCGTGGGGCCGTTGCCGCAGCCAGGCCAGCATCAGGCACGACTGCGCGGCGAGCGCGAACGCGAGACCTGGAAGGTCGCTCAGCGGCCGCACGGACAGATACCAAAAGAGCGGACAGGAGATGGTGATCGCAGTGGCGGAGATTGCCGACACTTGATCGTGCCTCGTGCCTGGTGCCTTGTGCCTGGTGCCTGGTGCCTCGTGCCTCGGGTCTGGTGACTGGTGAAGACAGGCAAACATCAAATACAGGAGCACGATCGCAAAGAGACCAGCCAGCAACGACAACAGCGACAGCGCCCTTGCCTCGATGGTCGACGGCGCCGCATCGGTGAAGACACCAACGATGGCCGTGGTGATCTTCCCGAGGACGATGTAGACGGGATACCCGGGCGGGTGGGGCCGGTGCTCGGCGACGTCGAAGTCGCGCACACCGAGGGCGAAATTCACCGAGTCGATGTCTTCGAGTGAAACCGCGAGGAAAGGAGCGTGCGCGAGCGCGAACACCAGCGCCAGCGCGGCCAGGACCGCATTCGGCCCGCCCTGAGCGAGAGGACTACGTGTCAACGTGGTCCTCGAGTCGAAGGGTCACGAGACCGGTCGGAGCCGGAGCGCTTCGTTCAAGCTCCCCAACCGGTAGCCCTGCAGGTCGAGGCTCACGTACTGATAACCCAACGCCTTGAGCTGCGACACCAGCCTGGCGTTGATCTCGGGATCGAGCGCGCGCGGCATTTCCGCTTTCGCGATCTCGAGACGGGCCACGGTGTCGTGATGGCGGACGCGGAACACGCGGAACCCGAGATCGCGCAGCGCCGCTTCGGCGCGCTCAATCTGACGCAGGCGCTCGTCCGTCACTTCGTGGCCGTACGGAATGCGCGACGACAGGCACGCCGAGGCCGGCTCATCCCAGCTCGCGAGGCCGGCCTCGCGGGCCAACTCGCGGATCTCGTCCTTCGTGAGATCGGCTTCGTCGAGCGGGCTGCGCACACCGTGCTCGCGCGCCGCCTGCCGCCCCGGACGATAGTCGCCGCGGTCGTCGGCATTGTTGCCGTCGATCACCACCGCCAGGCCGCGGGCGCGGGCCAGCGCGGTGAGCCGTGAATACAGCTCGTCCTTGCAGTAGTAGCAGCGGTTCGCGGGATTGGCGCGGTACTCGGGCCGCTCGAGCTCCGCGGTCTGGATCATCTCGTGGGACAGCGTGAACTCGCGGGCAATCGACAGCGCGAGCTGGCGATGCGTGTCGGGATAGCTGGGGCTGTCGGCGGTCACGACAAGGGCGCGGCTACCGAGGACGTCCTGTGCGGTAATGGCGAGGTATGCGCTGTCGACGCCGCCGCTGAAGGCGATCAGAACGGACTCGCAGCCTGCGAGGAGGTCGCGCAGGCGGCTGGCCTTTTCCCGGGCATCATTCGTCGTCGTCGATGCGGTCGTCGTCCTCGTCGTCATCCGAGTCCTCGTCCAGCTCCCCATCCTCGTCTTCGTCGTCAGCGTCCTCGTCCTCGCGATCGTCCTCTTCCTCGTCGTCGAGGTCGTCGTCTTCATCGCCGATTTCGAATTCGAGCGGGGATTCGCTGGACACACGCAGGAGGGAGCCGCACTCCGAGCACGTCAGCTCGTCGCCGACATCGACGTCGTACTCATCGACATCGATTGGCGAATCGCACTCGGGACAAATCGCGGACATGCGGAAGGCTCCTTGGCGGCGAAAGGCGAACGGACGGTCCAAATTATAACGAGAACCTGATACAGTCTGCAACGAAGCGACCGCGTGTCAGACGCGTAAATGACCCTTAGTACTGCTCAGCACAAGACCGTTCTGGTGGCGGCCGACACGCCGTTCGTGCGCGATCGATTCCGTGCTGCGCTCGACGCGGCCGGCCACCGCGCGATGATCGTCAAGAGCGTGGCACAGCTGCTGGCGCACGTGCGCGCCGACCTCGACGATCTCGATCTGATCGTGCTCGATCTGCGCATGCCCCACGCCTCGGGTGTAGATCTGGTGCGCCGCGTGCGCAAACTCGATCAGGGGCACCTCCCGATTCTCGTCTTCAGCGGCACGGTGTCGAGCGTGGAAGAGGTGCGTGAGCTGGCCGCGCTTGGTGTCGCGGGCTACCTCAACGAATACAGCGCGGTGGAACACATTCTGCCGTCGATCGCACCGCACTTGTTTCCCGATAACTTCAATCGGCGTGAAAGCCAGCGCGTGGTGACCGGCCTGGCCGTGTCGTATCGCATCGGCACTCGCATCAGTGCCGCACTGTCGCTGAACCTGAGCAGAGGCGGGATCGCGATCCGCACCGCGGCGCCGCCGCCGCGCGACACGATCATCAAGATGCGGTTTGCGCTGCCGGGATCGAAGAAGGAAATGCACACCGAAGGCATCGTGTGCTGGAGCGTGCCGAAGTCGGGGATGGGCATCCGGTTCACGAACGTGAAGCCCGTGGATCAAGCCGCGATCGACACGTTCGTCGACGCTCACTTCTTCCGTTCGGTGAAGACCGAGGCTTAAAGGTGCCTCGTGCCTCGTGCCTCGTGCCTCGTGCCTCGTGCCTCGTGCCTCGTGCCTCGTGCCTCGTGCCTCGTGCCTCGTGCCT
>Ga0187893_10006067_pt1 | contig 21003 bp, 11 predicted proteins | sample MA1701074metaG_FD_139574 | JGI IMG/M metagenome (GOLD analysis project Ga0187893, IMG submission 139574) | White microbial mat communities from a basaltic lava cave in the Kipuka Kanohina Cave System on the Island of Hawaii, USA - MA170107-4 metaG ...
CGGCCCCATCGAGAGCTCCATCCGCTCGGCATGGAGGTCCGGATCGAGCGAAGAGCCAGCGCGCGGCTCCCCGGCGCCCGCGGGCAGCGCGACGTCGTTCACCGTCACGGTCCTCTCGGTGATCGGGCTCACGGCGCGCCGCTCCCGACGATCGCCTCGGCGCCGTCGCTGAATCCCGGCGGATCGCCGCGCGACCGGTCGACGGGCGTCCGATCCTGGCCGGGCGGCCGATCGACGTCGAGCTCGCGCGTCATGAGCACGCCTCCCGCGCGCACGTAGGAGATCGCGTTGTCGATGCCGCCGAGCGGGAACTCCTTGCGCAGCGGATGCCAGGGGTAGTCGTCCGGCATCAGGATCCGGCGCAGGTCGGGATGGCCGGTGAATCGGACTCCGAGCAGGTCGTACGCCTCGCGCTCGTGCCAGTTCGCGGTGGGCCAGAGGTCGACGACGCTCGGGCAGGTCGGCTCCTCCTCCGGGACTCCGACCTTCACGCGCACGATGCGGTTGTGGACCAGCGACCAAAGGTGGTAGACGACCTCGAAGCGCGGCCGGCGGCGGGGGAAGTCGACGCCGGCCACGTCGATGAGCAGATCGAAGGAGAGCGCGGGATCGCGCTTCATCACGGCGGCGACGTCGCGCCACGCCTCGCGGCCGACCCGGAATGCGGCGAGGCCGTCCGGCGTCGGCGGCAGGAGTTCGGCCCCGAGCGCGGCCATCGCCCGCGCCATCGGGTCGCCGTCGCCCGCGGGAGCGGCCGCGGCCGGATCACTCGACGAAGGCGGGTTCACGCGGGCGTCGGCCATCGATGGCGAGCTCGTCGATCTTCTTCTGCAGTTCCATCACGGCGCGGATCAGCGTGTCGGGACGCGGCGGGCACCCCATCGTGTAGACGTCGACCGGCAGGATGCGGTCGACCCCGGGGACCACCGCGTAGTTGCGGTAGAGGCCGCCGGAGGAGGCGCAGACGCCCATGGCGATCACCCACTTCGGGTCGGGCATCTGGTCGTAGATGCGGCGCGCCACCGACGCCATCTTCCAGGTGAGCGTGCCCGCGACGATCATCACGTCGCTCTGGCGCGGGCTGAATCGGAACACCTCGGCGCCGAAGCGCGAGAGGTCGAAGCGGGGGCCGACGGTCGCCATCATCTCGATCGCGCAGCACGAGAGCCCGAGCGGCATCGGCCAGAGCGAGCTCTTGCGCGCCCAGCCGACCAGGTCGGTGAGCCGAGCCGTCAACATGTCGGGCAGCTTCTCTTCGACGCCCATCGCCGGTCCTGCGTGGAGGATGGGCGCACAGGCTAGCGCAACCCGGCGCAGCCTCCACGCCCCGGTCGCGGTCGCATGGCCGGCCTGATCGTGCTCACCGCGCATCCCGGGCTGCGCACGCCGCGCCGCCTCGTCGACGCCGGGCGCGACCTGGGAGTGGACGTCCGCCTCGTGCACCCCGCGGAGGCGGGCGCCGCGCGGCGCGTCGCCGGCGCGCGGCTGCTCGCCCGGCCGGGGACCTTCTCGCTGCTCTCCGTCCTGCGCGCGCACCGCCGGCTCGCGGCGGCCGGCGCCGCGCCGCTGCAGCCGCGGCGGGCGCTGATCGCCGCGTGCGACCAGTGGCGCACGCTGGTGCGCGCGGCCGCGGCGGGCCTGCGGGTTCCGGCCACGCTCCTCGTGCGGCGGCCGTCCGAGCTGGCGGCGGCGCTCGCGCGCGTGCCCGGGCCGCCGTGGTTCGTGAAGGGCCGACGCGGTTCGCAGGGCACGCAGGTGCTCCTCGCCGCCACGCGCGACGAGGCGGTGCGCGCCGGCCACCTGTTCTGGGGCATCGGGGCGTCGTGCCTGGTGCAGGAGGATCTGCGGCCGCGCGGCCGCATCGAGCGCCACCTGGTCGTCGGCGGCCGCCTCCTCGCCTCGGCGGTCGCGCGGCCGGCGCCGGGGGAGTTCCGCAGCAACGTCCACCGCGGCGGCCGCCTCGTCCCGGTCGGGCCCGGCTCGGCGCGCGCGGTCCCGCTCGCCGTGGCCGCGGTCTCCGTGCTCGGACTGCCGTTCGCCGCCGTCGACGCCGTCGGAGCGCGCGACCCGCTGCTGATCGAGGTGAACGCCTCGCCGGGACTGCACGCGCTCGAACGGTCGACCGGTCGAGACCTCGCGCGCGAGCTGCTCGGCGCGCTGCTACGCTGACCGTCCATGAGCGAAGCGCGCGACCGCCGCCGCGCCGCGATCGTGCTCGGCCTGGCCGTGGTCGCGGCGCTCCTGCTGCTCCGGATCTGCCAGGGCAACCGGCTCGCCGACGCGCACGCGCGGCTCGCCCTCAGGATGGAGCGGATCGAGCGGTCGATCGACGCTCTCGCCGCGGGCGATCGGCCGGCCGACGGCCGCGCCGCCGCGGCGGCGGCCGACGCGGCGAGCGGCGGCGCCGGCCGGCTCGACACGCCGGAGGCGGAGCGGCGGCTCGCCGCGCTGCGCCGCGACCGCAGCATCGACCTGCTCGCCGGTGCTCACGAGGGCGCGCTCGTCCCGGCCGACCACCCGGCGTTTTCGGGTCGGGGCGGCGACTCGATCCCGCCGCTCGAGCTGGGGCGCCGCGGCGGCACCCTGCGCGCCCCGCTGCGCGGAGACGTCGACAGCTTCAACCCGATCACGTCGAAGTCGCTGGCGAGCTTCGGCGTCCTGTTCCACGTGTTCGACCCGCTCTTCTTCGCCGATCCGTGGAACCTCCAGCTGCTGCCGAGACTCGCGGTCGGCTACGACGTCTCCGAGGACCTGCTCGAGTGGACGGTCCATCTGCGGCCCGGGGTCACCTGGGCCGACGGCACGCCGTTCACCGCCGACGACGTGGTCTTCACCTACGATCTCATGCGGCGCCCCGACGTCGTCTCCTACTCGTCTCGCGAGTACGACTACGAGGTCGGCGGCAGGCGCGTCCCGGTCACGTGGACCCGGCTCGACGATCGGACGGTCCGCTTCCGCCAGCCGCTGCCCTACCCGGCCTTCCCCAACAAGCTGGCCTTCCGGCTCATCGTGCCGGCGCACGCGCTGCGGGACGCCGCGGAGCGCGGCTCCTTCCAGCAGCACTGGGGGATCGGGACGCGCGACTTCGCCGCGCACGTCGGCACCGGTCCCTTCCGCCTGACCGGCTACGAGCCGGGCGTGCGCGTCGAGCTCGAGCGCAACCCGCGCTACTGGGGCCGCGACCGCACGCTGCAGCCGCTGCCCTACCTCGACCGCGTGGTGTTCGAGGTGCTCGAAAGCGCCGACGTGCCGTTCCTGCGCTTCAAGGCCGGGGACCTCGACCTGCTCGGCGACGTGCCCGCCGACCTCGTCCCGCTGGTGGAGGAGCTGGCTCGCCGCGGCGCCGTGCGCTCCTTCGACATCGGGACCGACATCGGCTGGGTCTACGTCGTCTTCAACCAGAATGGCGCCACCCGCGCGGCGACCGGACGGCCGTGCGTGGCGCCGCACAAGCTCGCGTGGTTCCGCGACCGCCGGTTCCGGGCGGCGGCGAGTCTCGCGCTCGATCGCGAGGCGATCGCGGACGTCGTCTATCGCGGACTCGCGCGGCCCGCCGGGCCGGTCTACAACGCGTCGTGCGGCGTCTTCCACGATCCCGGACTCCGCGGGGTCGGGCGCGACGCGTCGCGGGCGGACGCGCTGCTCGGGGAGATGGGGCTGCTCGACCGCGACGGCGACGGCGTGCGCGAGGATTCGGAGGGGCGCCCCGTCGAGCTCACGCTCGGGTGGTACGAGCGCACCCCCGACCTCACGCCGGTCGCGTCGATGATCGCCGACCAGCTCGCCGCCGCAGGCGTGCGCGTGCGCCTCGACCGGCTCGACTCGACGCACTTCTCGAGCCGCCTGTTCGAGCGCCACGACTTCGAGGCGCTCCTCGGCGAGGACTCGAGCGGCCTGGGGCTGCCTTGCGGCGACCACCCGATGTTCTCGAGCTCCACCGAGTACCACATCTGGAACCCGAGGCAGGCGTCGCCGGCGACGGAGTGGGAGGCGGAGATCGACCGGATCTTCCGCGCCGCCTCGCTCGAGCGCGATCCGCGGCGCGTCGTGGCTCTGCTCGACCGATTCCAGAGCATCATGGCGGAGGAGCAGCCGCTGCTCCTGGTGGCGAGCAAGGTGCGCTCGATGGCGTGCCGGGGACGCCTCCGCAATTTCCGGCCTGCCCCGCTCGAGCCGGCGGCGCACTGGTCCGCCCACGAGATGTTCTTCGCCGACTGACCGTTCGCGGCCGATCCCCGCCGGGTCCCGGGCCGGCGCGCCGGCGCGCCGGGCGACCACCCGCTTGATGGAGGATGCGGCGGGAGCCAAGCTCTCTCGCTTTCCCGCCTCCAAACCGCCCTCGAGGTCCCGACCGATGATCGTCCTTCCGCATCCGCCGTTCCTCACGCTCGGCGCGTGGCTCCTGCTCGGCTGCGGCCCGGGCGCACCGTCCACCTCCGCGAGCGCCGCGGCGCCGGCGTCGCAGGAGTCCCCACCGGCCGCGCCGAAGGAGAAGAGCGTGGCGACGACCGGGGACCCGGCGATCGATTCGATCCGGAAGTTCATCGCGGAGCAGAACGTCGACAAGGGCCGGACCGGCTGGAAGACGCGACTCGCCAAGCCGCCGAAGGCGAGCTTCGACGCCGAGAAGGCCTACTACTGGCGGCTGGTCACCAACGTCGGCGACCTCAAGGTCCGGTTCATGCCGAACATCGCCCCGATGCACGTCACGTCGACGATCTACCTGACGGAGCTCGGCTTCTTCGACGGCCTCGCCTTCCACCGCGTCATCGACGGCTTCATGGCGCAGGGAGGCGACCCCCTCGGCAACGGCACCGGAGGTCCCGGATACAAGTACGACGGCGAGTTCAGCGCCACCGCGCGCCACGACCGGTCCGGCCTCCTCAGCATGGCCAACGCGGGACCCGGCACCGACGGCAGCCAGTTCTTCCTCACCTTCGTGCCGACCCCCCACCTCGACGGCAAGCACACGATCTTCGGCGAGGTCGTCGAGGGCGGCACGACCACGCTGAAGGAGCTGGAGAAGCGCGGATCGCGCAGCGGCCAGACCAAGGAGCCGCTCATGATCAAGAAGGCCACCATCGAGTTCGGCCCCGCGAAGTGACGTGACGCCGGCGGCGCGCCGGTGACCGGCCGGGTCCTGCGGCGGCTGCTCCTGGCGGTGCCGCTGGTCCTGGCGGTCTCGTTCCTCACCTTCCTGCTCTCGCGGCTCGCGGGCGGCAGCTGGTACGACCAGCTCAGGACCGATCGGCGCTTCGATCCGGCGCAGATCCGCGCCCTCGAGCGGCGCGCGCGCCTCGACCGGCCCGTCGTGGTGCAGTGGCTCCACTGGCTCCGCGGCGTCTGCTTCGACATCCGGCTCGGGCGGCCGCACGCGACGCTGCTCGACTTCGAGCGGCCTCCGGTGCTCGGGCGCGACGGCTTCGCGACGCCGGGGCTCGCCATCGAGCCGTCCGGGGAGGAGGCGCACGAGGGCACGCGCTCGCTGCGCGTGACCGTGCCGGAGGGGGGCGGCGTGCTCACGCTCGCGCTCCCGCCGGGGGTGCGCCGCGGCGACGGCGAGATCTGGATCTGGCAGCTCGACCCGGGTGGAACCGGAGGGTGGCGATCGCAGCCTCTGCGGCCGCGCCGCGGGCGCGTGGAGCTCCGTTTCGCCAGGGCCGGGACGGTGTACGTGGACCACGTCGCCGTGGTCGCGCGCGGACTCGCGGTCGCCTGGGGACGCCCTGATTTCGGGCGCTCGTTCCGCCACGACGTTCCGGTCTTCGACCTGCTGCGGCCGGCTCTGCGCAATTCCGCGTGGCTCGCGTTGGCCACGCTCGCGGTCACGTGGCTGCTCTCGGTCCCGCTCGCCGTCTGGAGCGCGACCCGCCGCGGCGGCGCGTTGGACCGGCTGCTCGGGGCGGTCTCGTTCGCCGGAGCGAGCGTGCCCGGCTTCTTCCTCGCCCTGATCGCGCTCTACGCCGCCGTCGAGTGGGTGAACGGCGCGGGAGGGCGCACGCTGCTGCCCGTCGGCGCCGACCGCTCCCCGGGGGCCGACGCGCTCCCGCTCGCGGCGCGGCTGCTCGACCGCGCGTGGCACCTGGTCCTGCCGGTCGCGGTGCTCACGTTCGGTGCGCTCGCCCAGGTGCACCGCACGCTGCGGGCGAACCTCCTCGACGCCCTGCACGCTCCGTTCGTGGCCGGCGCGCGCGCCAAGGGGCTGTCCGAGCGCCGGGTCGTGCGGCGCCACGCGCTGCGCAACGCGCTCAATCCGCTGATCACTCTGTTCGGGATCCGGCTGGCCGAGCTGCTCTCGGGCGCCGCGCTGGTCGAGATCGTCTTCCAGTACCCCGGAATGGGTCGCCTCGTCCTCGACGCCACCGTGAGCCGCGACGTCTTCGTCGTCACCGGCGCCGTGATGCTGGGCGCGCTGGTGCTGGTGGCGGCCAACCTGCTCGCCGACGTCGCGCTCGCGTGGCTCGACCCGCGCGTCGAGTCGATCGGGGCTTCCGCGTGAGGGCGGCGTCGAAGGGCACGTTCCGCGCCGCGCTGGCGCAACCGGGCGCGCGCGGCGCCGCGCTCGTGCTCGCGGCCCTCTACCTCTCGGCGCTCCTCGCGCCGTTCCTGGCGCCGTGCGATCCGCTCGCGCCGCACGACGCCGGGTCGCATCTCCCCCCCAACGTGAGCTTCGTCGACTCGGGGGGGCGCGTGCGCGCCTGGCCGGTCGTGCGCACCTTCGAACGGACGCACGCCGGCCGCGACCGTTGGGCCGCACGGATCGGCGCGGACGCCCCGTTGGAGCTCTTCGTGCGCGGGGCGCCCTGGGAGTTCGCGCTCCCGGGCCTGCCGCCGCTGCGCAGCGACCTCCACCTGTTCGGCACCGGCCGCGACGGCCCCGTGCCGCACCTGCTCGGCACCGACCTGCGCGGACGCGACCTCTTCGCGCGCATCGTGCACGGAGCGCGCGTCTCGCTGACGATCGGCGTGGTGGGCGTGCTCGTCTCCTTCGCCATCGGCCTGGCGGTGGGCGGCCTCTCCGGCTGGTGGGGAGGGCGCGTCGACGCGCTGCTGATGCGGGGGTGCGAGCTGCTCATGCTGCTGCCGGGGTTCTACGTGCTGCTCGCGCTGCGGAGCGCGCTGCCCGACACCGCCGGCTGGTCATCGGGGCGCGTCTACCTGACGGTGGTCGTGATCGTGAGCGCGATCTGGTGGGCGGGGCTCGCGCGCGCCATCCGCGGCCAGGTGCTGGCGATCCGGACGCGCGACCACGTGCAGGCGGCACGCGCGCTCGGCGCCGGGACGGTGCGCATCGTCCTGCGCCACCTGCTCCCCGAGACGCTCCCGTTCGCCCTGGTCACGGCGGCGCTCGCGGTGCCGGGCTACGTCCTGATGGAATCGGGGCTCTCGCTGCTCGGGCTGGGGATCCAGGAGCCCGAACCCTCGTGGGGCAACCTGCTGGCGGAGGCGACCCGCGTCTCGCAGATCGCCGACCATCCGTGGATGCTGATCCCGGGCGCCTTCCTGTGCGCGGCGGTGGCGGCGTTCAACGTGCTTGGCGACGGCCTGCGCGCCGCCCTCGATCCGCGCGCCACGCCGCGTTGATCGCCCCGCGCGCGCGACCGCGAGGCGGCCTGGAACAGGGCGGCCTGCCGGAGCTTCCGCCGCGTCCCCACGCGTGCTCCGACAGGCCGCCGATCGGCCGAAGAGATGGCCGGGGTGAGTCCAGGGACGGCGCGACCGCGGCGGTCAGCGCCGGAAGTCCTCCGTCGGGTTGTACATCTCGCCTTCGCGGAACTTGCTCTCGACCACGCGCGGCTTCACGAAGAAGAGCACCTGCGCCTTGCGGAACGTCTTCGTCTCGCGCTTGAAGAGGTAGCCGAGCAGCGGGATGTCCCCGAGCCACGGCACCTTCTCCACGCTCTCGATGTCCTCGGTGAGCACCAGCCCGCCGATCATCACCGTCTTGCCCGACGGGACGTTCACGACGGTGTAGGCGTTGCGGCGGGCGATCAGGGGGTTCTCCACCTCGGCATCGCTGCCGATGCCCGCCTTGATGAAGCCGGTGACCGCCGACACCTCGACCGCGATCTCGAGCTGCACGACGTCGGCGGTGAGGATGAAGGGCGTCACCACCACCGAGATGCCCGTGGGCTTGAACTGCGTGGTGATCTGCTGGATCCCGGCCGGGTTGAAGGCGGGGGTGAAGAAGGGCGTCTCCTGCCCGGTGTCGATCACCGCCCGGTGGCCGTTCAGCACGGCGAGCTTCGGCGAGGAGAGGATCTCCGAGTTGGTGTTGGTCTGCAGGAACTCGATCAGGCCGTTCACCACCGTCTCGTCCTGGACGGCGTGGAACGACCCGAAGGTCCCGCGCACCAGGTCCTGCGCCAGGTTGACCGCGACGTCCTGGATCAGGTTGTCCTGACCCGGACGCGAGATCGACGCCTCGATGCCGGTGAACAGGTTGTCGCTCAGCGCGATCTCGACGATGGTGGTCTCGATCTCGATCTGCGGCACGTCGGCGATCACGCTGGCCAGGAACTCGTCGATCTGGATCAGCATGTCCTCGCTGGCGGTCACCATCAGCAGGTCGGCGACCTGCCCGGCGCCCAGCGCCAGACCGCTCGCCAGATTCTGGCGCCACGTCTCGTGGCTCTCCTTGCGCGGGTCGATCAGGAACTTGTCCTTCACCCAGTAGTCCTGGTCGGGCGCGAGGCCGGAGAAGCCCGGGATGAAACGCTTGAGCAGGTCGACATACGCGCTCGCGCCCGGTCCCGCCGGCTGCGATCGGAAGTAGTAGAGCTTCGTGAGCGTCCCGTCGGAGTTGCGGATCAGGTTCCACTCGAAGCGGTGGAAGGGGCTCGACCCGGCGCTCAGCGGATCGCTCGGCACGTCGGCCCGGAGCGTCTCGTCCTGCGGCGCCTTCGGCGCCTTCACGTCGAGAGCGCGCGGCCCTCTTGCGTGCTCCGCGCCGCGCGTCGGCGACACGCTGCTCGACGGCGCCGCCTGCGAGAAGTGGAACGACCGGGGCGTCGAACGGCGCGGCTCCTCGACGCAGGCCGCCGCGCCGATCCCCGCCGCGAGGAGCGCCGCCGCGTCGATCCGCCCGCGGCGCCTCACGGAACGCGGCCCAGCATCGACCGCGTCAGTTCGGTCAGATCCATCACGTCGATCCCCGCGGCCGACACGCCGCCGGCTTCGACGATGAGGTCGATCTTGCTCGAGCTCGACGCGAGCTGCAGCGCGCGCCGGAACGAGCGGTTGGCCTCGTACACCAGGAAGTGGTACCGGGCCGAATCGGGAGAGATCCGCTCGGCCCGAAGCGCCCGCATGGCCGGGATCGCATCGAAGACCTGGCGACGGTCGACGACGCCGACCGCCCGGAACGACTTCGCATCCCCCAGGAGGACCTTTCCCGTGACGGTGACGCGAGGCATCGGCTTGGTGGCGTGCCCGAACGCGGTGCCCAGCGACGACGACATGACCAGCTCCCCACCGAAGAGGGACATGCCCACGATCGTCAATCCGAGTGTTGCAGCTTTCACGGTTCCCATCGCGCTCCTCCCCTTCGCTGCTGTCCGGCGGACGGAGAGCAATGAATTGGGCGGATTCGAATCAACTTCGATCATGCACGGACAATCCTCATGCCGTGTCTGAATCTCCAACCTCATGGCCGAAACTGTCGACCAGACTCGGACCGACGACGCCAAGCACTTAAGTCAATGAAAACAAAAAAGTTATGGAAGGTACAATTTGCACAAAATATAGGTGGTTGGTGGAATCCGAGAGGTCGATCGACACGTGGATATTCGGACACAATCAGCCATTCGATCGGTGGGTGGCTGAATACGTCCGAATAGGTCGGATTCGGATCAGCTCGCGATGGCCGCCTCAGGAGTCTGCTGGAGATGGTAGACGGCCCCGCGACGGCTGCCGACCCGCTTGAGCAGGCCTCGCCCGACGAGCTCGGCGAGGTCGCGGAGCGCCGTCCGCTGCGATACGCCCACCTTCGCACAGTAGTCGCGCGAAGTGACGGTTCCCCGTTCGCTTGCGAGCTGCAGGAGTTGACGATGGCGATCGCTGAGCCCCGCGGAACGGAGATCCGCGGCGATCGGGGCTGAACCGTGGCGCGACGTCTCCGCCGCTCCCTGGGCGGAGGAGGCGGCCGCGTGCGCGAGCGGCGGCGCGGCACCATCGGCGAGCGGGAACGCGGTGAACTCGACGTCCTCCTTGCGGACGACCTCGCCGTCGCCGAGGACGACGGCGCGCTCGATGACGTTGCGCAGTTCGCGGACGTTGCCCGGCCAGGTGTGGCGGGCCAGCAGGTCGAGCGCCGCCGGCTCGATCCCTCGCACGCGGCAGGTCGGGTCGCTCGAGCGCCGTGCGGTGAGGAAGCGATCGACCAGCATCGGGATCTCGTCGATCCGCTCGCGCAGCGGCGGCAGGTCGAGCGTGACCACCTTGAGCCGGTAGTAGAGGTCCTCACGGAACGCGCCGTCGGCGACCCGCCGCTCCAGCGACTGGTGGGTGGCCGCCACGACGCGGACGTCGACCGGGATCTCGTCGCCGGCGCCGAGCCGCTGCACCTTCCTCTCCTGGAGGACGCGCAGGAGCTTCACCTGCACCGGCACCGGGATCTCGGCCACTTCGTCGAGGAACAGGGTGCCGCCGTGCGCCTGCTCGAACCGCCCGAGGCGGCGCTGGTCTGCGCCGGTGAATGCGCCCTTCTCGTGCCCGAAGAGTTCGGCCTCGAGCAGCTTCTCGGGGAGCGCGGCGCAATGCACCGCGATGAACGGGCCGCTCGCGCGCGGGCTGATGCGGTGGAGCAGCTGCGCGACGACCTCCTTGCCCGAGCCGGTCTCGCCGAGGATCAGCACCGTCGCGTCGCTCGCCGCGGCCTTCTCGAGCTGCCGCAGCATCGGCTGCGTCCGCGGCGATCCGAATCCGAACTCGGGGAATCGCGTCCGGAAGCGTTCGACCGTCTCCTCGGTCGGTGTCGCCGCGCGCGGCTCCGAGTGGGTGTCGAACCGCCGCCTCAGCACGGCGAGCAGGAAGTCGGCGCTGCGGGCGTCGTCCGGGAAGCAGGCGATCGAGCTCTCGATGCGGCTGCCCGACTGCAGCGCCAGGGTCTGCGAGTCGGCGATCCGCTCGCGGACGTCGCGATCGATCTCCTCGGCGCGCGCGCGCCCGCCGTAGGGCGCGAGCACCTCGAACTCGAGCGGACCCGAGCGCGCGAGGAGCTCGCGCTCTCGGCACGCGCGACGAAGTTCGCGCGCGAGCGCCGTCGCGACGCGCCGGTGCGCCCCCCTCGCGTCGGCGTCCGCCTCGGCCGTCCGGATGCGGACGCTCAGCAGGGCGAGGGGCCGCTCGGTGTGGGCGGCGCGATCGATCTCCTCGGAGAGCCGCGCCACGAAATGGGAGTGGACGAAGAGCCCGGTCTCGGGGTCCTCGATCGTGCGCGCCTCGAGACGCGCGCGCTCGAGACCGCTCGCGATCTGCCCGAGCACCCCCGTCACGTAGGCGGCGTCGAGCGCCGCGAGCGGGTCGTCGCCGGCGGGCCTGCACGCGATCACCACGCCGAACGGCCGCTCGGCGCGCAGGAGCGGGAGCACCACGATCGCCCCGGCCTCCCGCCGCAGCGCGTCGAGCTCGTCGCCCGGTGGCCCCTCGGACCAGGTGCGCGGCCGGGACTCCGCCAGCAATCCCGCTCCGACCGGTCCCGAGGCCGGGAGCCGCGCCGGGAACCCCACGGCCGTCCCCTCGTCGCGCTGCGCGGCCAGCACGAGCGCATCCTCCGCCGGCTCGAACACGTAGCACGCGAGCGCGCCCCCGCCCACGAGCTGGTGCAGCCCCTCGAGCGCACGCCGCGCCCGCTCCTTCCAGTCGCCCGGGTGCGCCATGGTCGCCGCCAGGTCGATCAGCAGCGACTGCTGCCGCCCGCGCCGCGCGAGCTCGTCGGTGAGCCGCCGGAACGAGGACTCCAGCGACGTCACCTCGTCGTCGGCGTCGTCGCGCACGGCGCCGGTCGCCTCGCGCGCGAGCCCGGCGACCGAGGCGTGCTCGACGGCGCCGCGCAGCAGGCGGGCGAGCGGCCGCGTGATCCCGTCCGTGACCACCGAGCCGAGGAAGTGCGAGGCGGCCAGGATCACGGCGCCGAGCGCGAGGACGAACCACGACAGCTCCACGCTCCGGAAACCGAGGTCGACCCGCACCGGCTGGGCGCCGATCCCGGCGGCGGCGATGGCGACCGTCTCGCCGGCGGGCGCCCGGAGGAGGTCGAAGCCGCAGGTTCCGCCCCCCTCCAGCGACTGGAACACGACGCCGCGACCGACGTCGAGTTCGTGCGCGGCGGCGCGCGCCCTGTCGCCGTCGATCCCGATGCCGAGCGCGCTGCGCGCGAGCGGCTCGCCGCCCGCGAACTCCTCCCCGCCGCGCCGGATCGGCGGCCCGAGCAGCGCGATCGACTCGCCCTCCTCCGGAAGCATGCGCACCGGCCGCAGCGCCGCGGCGTCCAGCGACCCGGCGACCCGCACCTTGAGCGCGCGGCGGTTGCTCGCCGCCGATCCCGAGAAGACCAACCCGCCCCACGAGAGCGCGAGTCCCTCGCTCGCCGCGTCGAAGCGCGGATCGGCCGCCAGGAGCGAGCGCGCCGAGTGGATCCGCCGCGCCGCTCCTCCCTCGCCGATCAGCTCGGCCACGAGGGCGACCGGCGCATCGCGGTCGGGGAACGACTGCGCCATCTGCGCGAGGCGACGCTGCACCGGGTCCTCGGCGATCGTCCCGCCCGGCGCGGAGAGGATGCCGCTGTCCTCGAGGTCCTTGAGAGCGCGCGCCGCGTGCTCGTTCGCCAGCTCGGTGAGCCGTCGCGCCCGCTCGCGCACCTGCGTCAGCAGCTCCTCGGCGCGACGCCGCTCCGCGCGACGCTGCTCGCCGTTCAGCACTCCCGCCAGCACCACGAACAGCACCGAGAGCGGCGCGAGCGAGGTGACGAGGAAGAGGAAGGAGAGGCGCGTTCGGATGCGGGCGATCCGCGCCAGGGCGTCCACCACCAGCAGGAGGACGAACGGCAGCGCCAGCAGCCCCGCCACCAGCGCCACCAGGTCGCGCTTGGCGCGCAGCGCCTCCCGGGTGGGCCGCTCGGCGAGCAGGAGCACGCGCAGGTTGTCGCCGCCGAAGGTGCACTCGAGCGGCACGGCGAGGAAGCTGCGCCCCACCCGCTGCTCGCGCCGCACCGCCACCACGCCCGGCGCCGCGGCCGACGCCGTGACCCCGGTGCCGCGCAGCCGCTCGGCCACCTCCGCCGCCAGCGATCCCCCGCTCTGGGTGATCACTCCGTCGCGGGCCACCGCGAAGCCGAGCGCGAGGTCGGGATCGCGCAGCGCCTGCGCGACCGCGGGCACGAACGAGAGCGAGGAGCCCTCGAAGGCGAGGAATCGCAGCTTCGGCAGCGGCGGCGGCTGGTCGCGCACGAGCGCCGTGATTCCGGCCACCCACAGCGCTCCGCGCGATCCGGCCGGCTGCTCGATCTCGATGCGACGGACCCGGACCGGTCCCGTACCGGCCGGCGGCGCCGGCAGGGGGATCTCGTAGCCGTCATAGTGCAGCGGCAGCAGTCCCTGGCGCGTCTCGAACGTCGACGCCAGGAAGCTGGTCATCGAGGCGGGGTGCTGGCGCTCGTAGAGCTCGGCGTCGTCGATCTCGAGCCCGGCGCGCAGCGGGAACGCGAGCGGCTCGTCGCGCCCGTCGATCGTCACCAGCAGGGTGGCGCGGACGCGCAGCGTCGCGGAGTTGGCGAGCGCGCGCAGGACCGGCCCCTCGGCGCGGTAGTAGACGCGCAGGCGCAGCGGCTCGATGGGCGGCTCCCCGTCGCGACCGAGCAGCACGGTGCGGGTCGCCTCGTTCCCCGGCTTCACCGGGATGCGCAGCTCGCGCGGCGCCGGCCGGCCGTCGCGCATCGCCATCGGGAAGCCGTTGCGATCGAGCGAGCCGAGCGCGAGCGGAACGTAGCTCGGCGCCGCGGCGCCGCGCTCGAACGTGATGCCCGAGATCCAGAGCGTCGCCGTGCCGGCGGCGGTGGTCGGGAGCACCGTGATCCGCGAGACGAGCGGCTCGCCGGCGGCGGCGGGATCGGCGCCCTCCGGTCCGTCGAGCTCCATCACGAAGTGGTCGACGTGCCGGAGCTCCATCCCTGCCACCTCGGTGGCCAGCCACGGCTCGTCGCGCGGCGCCGCCTTCAGCCGCGCCTTGCCCCAGGTGGGCGAGCTGTGGCCGATCGGGTCGCCGCGCGCGTCGTCGATGGTGAAGCGCTTGACCGCGAAGGGGCGGGCCGGGCGGTCGGCGAACTGCACCTGGACCTCGACCCCCTCGACCACCTGGCCGCCGCGCGCGCCGTCCGGGAGGAAGGCGGCGAGCGCGAGGTGGACGCGGCGCGCCGGTTCTGCCCGCTCGAGCACCACGTCGAGCGACGGAACCGAATCGATCGCTCCCCGCGGCCCACCCACCCGCACGCCGTACTCGCGGAAACGCACGCCCTGCACCGGCTCGAGCGAGAGGTAGTCGCCGGGCCCCCGCTCGCCGGCGGGCACCACGTCGATCTGCTCGAAGCGGTTGGTCTCGGAGATCGGAAGCGCGCCGCCCGCGAGCAGGCCGCCGAGCGCGGCGTCGCCGGCGCCGCGCAGCCGCGCCGCCACCTCGGTGGTCGCGAGCTCCGCCAGCGCGTCGCGCACGGTCGCGCCGTGCCGCTGCAGCGCGGTCTCGGCCCGCCACGTGGCCAGCTTCTCGAGCGCGTCGACGCCGCTCGCCAGCACCAGCGCGACCGCGGCGACCACGAGCAGCCCGACGGTGCGCCAGCGCGGGAAGCGCGGCTGCATCGCGCGCTGCACCCGCTTGGCCGACTTGCCGACGCTCCAGAGCAGGGTCAGCACGAGGAGCGCGGCCGCCACGCCCCACCACCGCTGCGAGGTCGAGCTCGCGCCCGATCGCGCGCTCGCGTCGCGCGGTTCGCCGCGGAAGCGCAGGCGCGGCAGCGGTCCCGCCGCGGCCGAGAGATCCCCGCGGCCGCTCAGCGAGAGTTGGGCGCGCTCGGGAGGATCGCCGAAGGCGTCGGCGCGCTCGTTCTCGTCGCGATCGCGCACCGCGATCTCGAACCCCACCTCGCGATCGCGGGTCGGGACGATCCCGAACGGCCCCAGCGGCACTCGCGCCTCGACGGTGTAGGCGCCGCTTGACTCGGCCACCTCGAGCGCGACGACGTCGACGCCGTTCAGCCCGCCCGGCCCCAGCACGCGACGGTTCGCCCAGGTGATGACGCCGAAGCGGCGCCCCTGATTGAATGGAAGGAGCGTGAGGCGGTGGCGGACCACGCCTTCGCCGGCGCGCGCATCGGTGGAGGGCCGCGCGCACTCGATGTAGAGGTCGATCCCGTCGCCGTCCCAGAAGTTGGGCCGGTCGGCCACCACCTGCTCGTCCTGCAGCCGGAACGCGAGATAGAGCGCGTCGACGTCGAATCGCAGCGCCACCTCGGCGCTGCAATCCTTCTCCGCGAGGCCGGCGTCGGCACGCCCGAGCGGGAGGAACGGCACGAGGTCGGGCTCCCACTCCTCCACGCGACCGTCGAGCTCGATCGCGCGGGTTGCGGCGGCACAGTCGATCAGGCGCGGGCGCTCCCCCGACTGGCCGGGGGCCGCGACCAGGACGGCGATTGCAAGTGCTTGCGGGATCGTCATCTGCGAACGAATCCAGGGTCGCGCGTCCGAATCTTTCGCGGAATGGTAGCGGCCCGGCGCGAAAACGGCCCCCGCTCCGCGGAAGTCACCGCCGACGCCGGCGCCGATCATCCAGTACGATGCGCCGGTCGCCGAGGGAAACGGGCTGGCCGATCGGGCGGCGGGCGCGCGCCGCCGCCCTGCGTTCGTCGCTGCTCGACGGCCTTGGAGCGGACGGGCGCATTCGTTCGATCGGGGAAGAGCCATGTCGAACTGCGACCGAACCAGCCTCGCGGGTGCGGCGGAGCCACGGCTCGCGCTGGCCTGCGCGGCCACCGGACTCCTCCTGATCGCGGGCGGGTGCGGCGGCGGCGGCGGGAGCGGCGGCTCCGCCTACGACAAGTCCGCGTCGCTCCTCGCGATCGAGTTCCCCGATCCCAACGGCGTGAATGCCGAGCCGGAGGACCGGGCGCCAGCCGCGGCCCCGCTGGTGCAGCAGATCGTCTTCTCGTTCAGCGGGAATCCCGATCCGAATCGCGTGAGCAGCCTGACGATGCCGATCCGGGATGCGGTCGGGCTGCCCGTCGGCGGCCGCTACGTCGTGAACGGTCCTCGGGTCACTTTCACTCCGACGCTTCCGACCCGGCCCGTCTCGATCCACGGCGACGGGGTGCTCGACCCGGGAGGCACGAGCCTCCAGCCGGCGTCGGGCTACACGATCCGCGTCGGACCACGGACCTTCTCCTTCGTCGCGAACGTCGAGGGCGGCCTGCGAGCGCGCTACCCCGATCCGCTCGACCCGAGGGGCGTCCTCGTGGCGTTCCGTACAACGGCGGACTCCGCGCTCTTCTTCGCCGGCCTGCCGCCCGTTCCGCCCCGCCTCGTGCGCGTCGATCCCGTCGACGGTGCGACCGGAGTCTCGCCCGGCCTCCACGACGATCCCGACCGGCTCTTCCCGCCGAAGCGCTCCTTCTCGCTCACGTTCGACCAGCCGCTCTCGCCCAGCGTCGCGAACGTCAACGACGGCAACTTCAGGCTGATCGACCTCGACCACCCCTCCGGCGGGCTGCCGCTGGGCGTCGACGTCGCGATCTCGATGAACGAGCTCGATCGCGGCGTGATCACGGTGACTCCGAGCGGAATCCTGCCGTTCGGCTCCCTGCTGGCGCTGGAACACCGCGGTGACGTGAAGGGACTCTCCGAGTCGGGGGTGCCGACCGGGCCGATGACGATCGCGACCACCTTCACGATCGCGCAGGCGCCCGACGCCACGATCCACGACCGGCTCGTCGAGGACTTCCACACCACCGCACGCCGGGAGGAGGACGTCGATCTCCTCCCGACGGGAATCCTGCCCGCCGACTGGGATCGGCTCGACTCCGACGTCCTCCAGGCGGCCTTCACCTTCCAGGGCGACGGCGTGCTCGGACGGTTCGTTCCGCCGGCTCCACCCTCGGGCCAGACGAAGGTGATCACGCTCGACACCACGCGCCAGGTCTTCCCGCTGCCGGACGGCTCGACGCCCGACGCGCCGCCGGGATTCGAGGTGATCGGCGGCGTCTTCCCCTTCACCGAGATCGACCTCCCCGACGGGGTGGTCGTGAAGCCGCTCGGCTCCAACCCGCTCGTCTTTTCTGCGACCGGTTCGATCCGCATCGCCGGCGACATCCTCCTCTCCGGGGAGGACGGGACGCCGGAGAACGCCTACGACTCGGCCGTCACGTCCGTCCCCGGCGGGCCGGGAGTCGCCGGCGGCGGGCGCGGCGGCGAGGGTCACCCGATCCTCTTCTATCCTCCCGATCAGATCAGCTACCTGACGCTCGTCTCCCCGTCGTTCGGCGGGACCGGCTTCGGCATCGATCCGGCCGACGGCGTCATGAAGCGCATCGGAGGTACGGGCGGGAGCTGCGGCATCCTCGACACCGCCGACGGGAGCGGCAAGTACGGCACCGATCAGGATCACCGAGACTGCGGCGAGTTCCGCTCCGAGAGCACCAACGAGAAGGTGCCGGGAGGCGGCGGAGGCTCGATGTACCGCAAGGGCGACCAGCCGCTCAACGACCGGAACAAGCCGCTCCACGGGTTCGGCAACGTGCGCCCCGACGGCACCGGGTTCTTCAACGCCAACGACGACAAGACGCTCCTGTGCGGCGTCGGCGGGCTCCATCCCTTCTTCCCCGACGGGAACGCGAACAACAACTTCTACGGCAAGCGCGGTCAGCTCACGCGGCTCGTCGGCGGCCAGGGCGGGGGCGGCGGCGCGAGCCTCACCGAGTCGTACTACTGCGGAAACTGGTGTTCGCTCGACAGCGACCCTGCCAATGACAAGTGCTGCTGCAACATCTCCTGCGATCCGTTCGTGAGCGCCGGAACGCGTGCGCCGAGCGTCGGCGACGCGCGCGGCGGCGGCGGCGGCGGCGGCGGCGGCGCGCTGCTGATGCAGGCGCTGGGCCCCATCACGCTCGAATCCACCGCTCTCATCGAATCGCACGGCGGCAACGGGCTGGGAGGGGAGCAGCTCGGGTTCTCGAACTGGGGCGGCGGCGGCGGCGGCGGCGCCGGCGGGATGGTGATCCTGCAGTCCGCCACCAGCATCCTCGTCCCGGCGGGCGCCGTCATCAACGTCCTGCGCGGGGATGGCGACAGCGCAGCTGACGGGAACGACTACTTCTCCAACGACGAAGGCGGCCTCGACGGCGCCATGGGCGATGGAGGTCACGGCGGCGCCGGAATGATCCAGCTCCAGGTGCCGGCCGGACAGACCGCGACGGTGGTGACTCCGCTCGCCAGCCTGAAGCCGGACACGTCGTGGGTCGACCCGACCAACACGCTCAATCCCTCCGAGTTCACGCCGGTCAGCATGGCGATCTCGAAGTGGTTCGACCTGGGCCGCGTGACCGCGCGGCCGCCCCCGGGCACCCATCCGGTCTTCTCGTTCGGCGGGCTCGACCTCCAGGGCTTCGTCGTCACCAATCCCGACGGCACCATCGCGTCGCCGGCCACCACCGACATCGTCTGCGGCTACCTCGGCCAGCGCGACCCGCTCACGAATTACAAGCTCTACAAGAAGGGCGAGGAGCCGCGCGGCGACTTCATCCCGACCAACGCGACCGTGCGCGTCGAGTTCCAGGGCGCCAGCGCCGTCGCCGAGGGATCGAAGGAGGTCGACCCCGGCTCGCTCACGGCATGGTCTCCTTCGCCGTCGGTGGCGAGCAGCCGCCAGTTCCTGCGCTGGCGGATCACTCTCGACATCACGGCGGACGGGAGCCAGTTGGCTCCCACCACCCGGCTCCCCGCCATCCACCGGGTGCAGGTCCACGCCGACTTCTGAGAGCGGTCGTCCCGCCCCGGTGCGGCGATCGAAGCGCCGCGCCCGGGAGCTCCATCGCGCCCGCACCCCGTGCGAAAGCGCGCGGGTCGCAGGCGAGTCGACGGCGAAGGCGGCCCGTCCGGCGGGTCCCCGCCTCCCCGGGGCCTCCCCAGGAGAGGAGTCGCCTCCTGCGGCGGAGTTCCTCCCGGGCGCCCTTCGGCCGTGATTTGCTAGGTCCCCTGCGAATCAGCCACCCGCTTCGGTAGAAGGCGTGCCGGGAACGGGGCTGCGAGGCCGGGCACCAGGAAGCCGGCCCGGCCTCGAGGACCGACTGGGACCCAGGAGTCACGACGATGTCGGCATCGCGCGGATTCTCGGCAAGACGACTCCCGGGACTGCGGGCGGGAGGGAGCGCCTCGCTGGTCGCGATCGCCTCGGCGCTGCTCGCGTGCAGCGGCGGCGGCGGCGGTGGCGGTGGCTCCTACGACAAGACCGCGGAGCTGCTCGCGATCCTCTTCCCCGATCCCAACGACGTGAACGCCGAGGCGGAGGATGCCGCGCCCAACCTCGCTCCGCTCGTGCAGCAGGTCGTCTTCAACTTCAGCGGCCGGCCCGACCCCAACCGCATCAGCATCAGCACCGTGCAGATCCGCGACGCTTCCGGTTTCCCGGTGCCCGGGACCTTCACGGTCGACGGCACCTCGGTCACGTTCACGCCGGCCCTGCCCACGCGGCCGTTCACCGTTTCCGGGAGCGGTGCGATCGACACCGGCGGGACCGGGCTGCAGCCGGCGTCGAGCTACTCCATCCGGCTGGGGCCTCGCACTTTCTCGTTCGTGGCCATGGCTTCGACGGCGCTCCGGGCCGAGTTCCCCGATCCGCTCGATCCGAAGGGAGTCCTGGTCGGATTCAAGACGACGGCCGATGCCGCCGTCTTCTTCGCCGGGCTGCCGGCCGTGAGGCCGCAGCTCGTGCGCGCCGATCCGCGCGACGGTACGACCGGCGTCTCCCCCGGCCTCTACACCGACCCTGACCGGCTCTTCCCGCCGGAGCGCTCCTTCACGCTGACGTTCGACCGGCCGATCTCGCCCGGCGTCACGAACGTCAGCGACGGGAACTTCAAGCTGATCGACCTCGACCATCCCTCCGGCGGGCTGTCGCTGGGCGTCGACGTGACGCTCACGGTGAACGAGCTGAATCGAAGCGTCGTGACGGTGACCCCGAGCGGGATCCTGCCGTTCGGCTCGCTGCTGGCGCTCGAGCACCGCAGCGACGTGAAGGGGCTCTCTGAGGCCGGGGTGCCGACCGGGCCGATGGCGATCGCGTCGACCTTCACGATCGCGCAGGCGCCCGCCGCCACGATCCATGACCGGCTGACCGAGGACTTCCACACCGCCGCGCGCCAGGAGGGCGACGTGAGCCTCCTCGGCACGGGCGTGCTGCCGGCCGACTGGGACCGCCTCGACTCGGACATCCTCCAGGCCGCCTTCACCTTCCAGGGCGACGGCGTGCTCGGAAGGTTCATCCCGCCCGCGCCTCCGTCGGGCCAGACGAAGGTGATCACGCTCGACACCACGCGCCAGGTCTTCCCGCTTCCGGACGGCTCGACGCCCGACGCGCCGCCCGGATTCGAGGTGATCGGCGGCGTCTTCCCCTTCACCGAGATCGACATCCCCGACGGCGTGGTGGTGAAGCCGCTGGGCTCGAAGCCGCTCGTGCTCTCGGCGACCGGCTCCGTGCGCATCGCCGGCGATATCCTGCTGGCGGGCGAGGACGGGACGCCGGAGAACGCCTACGACTCCGCGGTCACGTCGGTGCCCGGCGGGGCGGGAGTCGCCGGGGGCGGGCGCGGCGGCGAGTCGCACCCGATCCTGTTCTTCCCGCCCGACCAGATCAACTACCTGACGCTCGTCTCCCCGCTCTTCGGCGGCACCGGGTTCGGCATCGATCCGGCCGACGGCGTCATGAAGCGCATCGGCGGCGTCGGCGGGCAGTGCGGCTGCCTCGACG
>Ga0187893_10006068_pt1 | contig 21000 bp, 9 predicted proteins | sample MA1701074metaG_FD_139574 | JGI IMG/M metagenome (GOLD analysis project Ga0187893, IMG submission 139574) | White microbial mat communities from a basaltic lava cave in the Kipuka Kanohina Cave System on the Island of Hawaii, USA - MA170107-4 metaG ...
GAAGCTGCCTAAACGAAACGTTGCTTGTCGCCGAGACGCTGTGCCGAGCTTACTTCGATTCGGCGGCTCCTTCTACCGACACATCGCAGCTGCCGAACTTAAGTCCGACAGGCTGCTAGCCAGGATGCGGCCACAATGGATTCCAAGCGAACGCGTCCGTGTTCATCTCGAGCAGCCTGCGTCAGCAGATCCGCCTGACTCGCTATCTGGTGCCCTGCATAACGGACAACGCGCGCTGCTGCTGCCCGAGCCCTGTAGTCGTTGGCATGGAGCAGTTGGCGGAGCAAGGTCTCGTCAATTCTGTTGAGGCCCCACGTCACCCACAAGGCCTCGAGCAGGTGATGCTCATACTTGGGATCTTTCTTGTCTAGACTAGCAACCCAGGCCTTGAGCTTGTGGAGGACATCGGAAGTCTTGCGGCCGCGAAGCTCGCGACGAGTCCGGTAGCGCGTCCGGTATTCGGGAAGCTTGAGATTGTCCAACAGCTCCTCGACGCTGGCGCCTGCAACCTTGGCGGGTTTCACCAGAGGACGGGACGGATAGGTGACGCGATAAATGCGCCCGTGTACACGATCCCGCAGTGGATCTCGCGCGTTGTGCTGCATGTGACCGATCAGAACATTGTGCCAGTCCGCCAGATACAGCGAGCCATCGGGTGCGAACTCCATGTCCACAGGGCGGAAGTTCCTGTCTGCTCCCCGCACCAGGTCCAGACGATGTTGGCTCTTGTAGCCGGTCCCGTCGTCGGCTATCACATGCTGTTTAGTTCCCAGGAAGCCGATGGTGTTGTTGATGAGAAGGTCTCCTTGCACCTCGTCCGGAAAGTGGCGGCTCGAAACAAACTCCAATCCAGACGTAGGCCGGACCCTGTGCGCATCTTCGATCAAGTTATGGGATTTGTGTGTTGCCACCCCATATCGAGGCTTGACCGTTCCGGGCATCATCCATCGCACGTCAGGCCCCGAGGTTTCTGCAAAGAAATTCTGCCCCCACTCATCGAAGGCGATGCCCCACGGGTTTGGGATCGCGAGTTGAGCGGTACGCTCCAGATGATGGCGCTGTGGGGCATACCGATAGAAGCCGCCGTTGGTACCCCGCACCGTCCCATAGGAGGTCTCCACGTTGGTATGCAGGAAAGTTCCCTCACCCATGTAAATAGCACCCGACGGATCTGCGCAAAATGCATGGATCGCATGGTGCGTGTCGTGGTCGTCAAAACCGCTCAGAATAATCTCTTTGGCGTCCGCCTTATCGTCGCCATCGGTGTCCTTCAACAGCACCAGATTCGTGCCCTGCGATACATAGACGCCTTCCGGCGCGAACTCAAATCCGACAGGTACGTGCAGGCCTCCCGCAAAGATCGTTTGCTTGTCCGCTCTGCCATCCCTGTCGGTGTCTTCGAGGATCACGAGCTTATCGTCCGGCTTCGCATCCCCTGGCTTGTAATGTGGATAACTGGGCATTGTCGCGACCCAGAGACGCCCTCGATTATCGAAGGAGAGTTGAGCGGGTTTCACCAGATCCTTAAGCTCTTGCTCAGAGGCAAAGAGCTCGATCTTATATCCCGGTGCAGCGGTGAGCCTGTTCAGGGCGTCCTGTCCGTAAAGGTACTGTGGATTACCACTCGTCTCAGTAAGCTGGAAGTTTGTCTTAACGGGCGGAAGCTTGCTTGTCGTTCGATCGGCCGCCTCCAAATCGAACTTTTTCCCCTTCACGGCGCTCCAGATCGCGGTATCTCGCAGAGCCGTCATCTCGCGAATCTTCGCTATTTCCGCGGGATAGTTGTCGGGGCCAAAAGGCTTATAGCGCCGACCGAACACGTGAACCCCATTGGGGATTTTGTAGTCATTATGCCAAAACCAGTTTTTCTCCTGGACGGCAGCATGCACCAGTACCCGGTGTGCCTCGGCCTTGGAACCAGCCTTCCCAAAGATCTGATCGGCGAGCAGCGGAGAGAGACGGGCATAGCCTGCATCGGTAAGTTGTGAGCCATCGATCGTCAACGGCGCATCAATCGTCTCAAACCATCGTTTCGAGGGCGCGAGGAGATCCACAAAGTGGACCTTGGTTTTGGCCGCCACTTCCTTCATCGCTTGTGTGTATAGCGTCAGGTTTTGGTCTTCCCGCTTGCCATCAGGAACGTCGAATTCGTTAGAAAGATTTTCAAATCCGATTGGAGATACGATCGCAAGTTGAGGCGGTGACTCGCCGTTATACCGCCGGCCTAAGGTGTGCCGGATAAAAGCCTCCAACTCCGCTTTGTAGTTGGAGAGCCCTTGTTCACCTTGGAACGATTCGTTATACCCAAAGAAAGCGATGATAATATCTGCCTTGAGGCGAGTGAGCCATTGGTCCGGCGTTTCAAAATGACCTTCGCTCCCTGAATCTCGCGCCAGTTCGGTTTGAAAAGCTTTAGCACCTGGAAAGGCCCACGGCGACGGACGACCTGGATGTGGTCTGAATCCAGGCGTGTCCCCGCCATCACACATATTCCGAATCACGAGCGAGCTGTCAGGATAACGGAGGTGCATTTCAGTCTCGAAATGGCCGTAATTCATCATCCTCGATCCAAGATTGTTACCAATGAGGACAATGTGAAAGCCCTTCTTGACTGTTAGCAAACGGTTGTTTGAGGCGCACTGTGATGCAGCTAACAGAATAGTGATTAGGGCGATACCTAGAGAGGTTGTTGTGGTGAGTTTCGTTGTAGCCGTTGTCATCTCGAGCCGTTCCTTTGGTATCTTTGTGGGTCAGTGCAAACATTAACACGGATGACAGGAAGGATGAGAAGTAAGGTTGACATGTGAAGACGTTCGTATGTCGCCCGAATACCAGCCATTGTACTTTTCGCTGCAATGCGACTTTCGCCGGCGAGGGGACTATCCCGGTTATCCTCGGAGGCATTCCGCTGTTGCCGTCTCCCACAAAGCGGATTAAGCTCAAGCCATCGGTCACAAGATGTACCAGAAAGGTAGTGTGCTGCTGGAGTATTCGGTACTTCTGGCACCTAGCCGAGTAGGTCGAGAATTCGCGTAACAGCGGTGACACTGTTCACAATACTCATCCTCCGGCGTTGAAAGGGGAAAACATGGGCTGCTCGATACGTCGCTCCAAGCGTGCGGTTTTCTTGGCCGCGCTGTTACTTCTTGTCGTAGTCCTGAGAGTAGTTGCCAAAGACTTCTGGGAAACGAAACCGTTTACAGAGTGGAACGAACCCGAAGCGATGAAAATGTTGTCACAGTCTCCCTGGTCTCGGACGCTCTTGGTACTGGGCGGAACGCTGGCCACTGCGCAGGCTGCGAATCGGGTGACCGATCTGCCGAGCCTGTCAACGACAGGAGCAGGCCGGGGCACTGGCGTCGGACAGGCTGGATCAGGCTATGGGAGCGGCGGCGATTCGGTGTCCCTTTACATCAGTTGGCTTTCCTCGGGAAAGATTCGGCAGGCTTTGGGGCGCTTGGCACAGATTCGCAACCACGCACCGGAGTCGGAAGTCAGGAAGTTCGTCGAACAACCGTCCGAGGACTATCAGATCTGTGTTGCCGGGCCTGCCCTCGATGCTTTCAACTCCGTGTCTTTGGCTGACTTCAAGCCTAAGACCTTTCTCGTGTCCAAGAAAGACAAATCAAAAACGCTTCCTCTCAAGAACTATGTAGCACCGAAGGAACGAAGCGACGGCATGGCGGTGTTCTCGTTTGAACGCCAATTGGATGGGAAGCCTGCTTTTGGTTTGGAAGACCAGGAGGTTGAGTTTGTCGCTCAAGGCAAGAAGATTGTCCTCAAGGCCTCGTTCAGACTCGCAAAGATGATGAGTGAGGGAGATCTGGATTTGTAGCTAGTTTGATGGCTTGGTGTCCCGAAAACGGCCTTCCGGAGCCCTGCCGTCTGCTCTCCTTGGCGTGGAGCCTTCCGTGCTGCGCAATCCAATCCGCCTCAACAAACCTCCATAGAACTACTCTGTCAGCGGTCCGGGCAGGAAAAGAGCCACTGCTAGCCGCACGAGCCTTGCTGCCAGCAGGAAGGGTCATGTACACGGTCAGACAACTTACCTTCTCCGTAGCGACGCTGCTTTTGCTCGCAGTCGGAAGCGCTGATTCCGGCTACTCGAGTCGAGACCAGGAAGGACCTCCGCAAACCCTCCGTGTCAACGTCAACCTGGTAACTGTCGGTGTTCGCGTGTCTGACCGCAAGAGTCGTGAGGTGAGTGGACTGACGCGGCAGGATTTCTCGGTCTTCGAGGATGGGAAACAGCAGCAGGTTGCCGTCTTTGCTTCTGAGCAACAGCCGGTCAGCGTGCTCATGCTACTGGACCGAAGTTACAGCATGGGTGAGGCTGGAAAACTGGATCACGCAAAGTTCGCACTAAAACAGCTGCTTGAGAACGGCCATCCCGAGAGCGAATATGCTTTAATGGTTTTCGACGACGAGTCCATCCCACTCGTTGACTTCGTTGCGGACCCGAAAAAGATTGAAATTGCGCTGGATAAGATCAGTTCGCATCGAGCCGGCTCTAGCCTTTACGATTCGGCGGCCATGGGGCTCGATCGCTTTGATCGGGCGCGACATCCTCGGCATGTTCTTGTCGTCATTACGGACGGCGCTGACCAACACAGCCGGCTGCGTTTGGACGACGTGCTTCAAGCGGTCCAGGGTTCCCGCTCTCAGGTCTATCTGGTGGGCTTTTTCGATCCGAAGGAAGACGCCGTCTTTCGAGACAGTGGCAAGACGGTCACTCTGGTGAGTGGACAGGAAATCGACAATCCGCGCTACGTCTTCAAGCGCTTGGCTGAGGAATCGGGCGCCGAGCGATATTTCCCAGCGTCTGGAGAAGAACTCGCAACTGCGGTGCGCACGATTTCGCAGGACCTGCGAACGCAGTACACGCTGGGCTACTACACGTTGCCTTCAGATCATGGAAAGCACTATCGCCGCATTGAAGTAAAGGTGCGTCCCAAGGGACTTAGGGTGAGAGCGCGACATGGGTTCCTGTCGCCCGGAGGCGAAGAGACTGAGCTGCCAATCAGTGCAGTTCCTGTCAGACCGGCCGGAACAGAAACCATTCAGCAGCGCTCGCTTCCCTATGAAATCAAAACCGAACGTCATGGTGAACAAGTGATTTTTCGTGAGGACTTTTCTGACGCGGCCAGCGGCTGGCCTCAGAAACCAGGGTTCTTCCTGAAGGGGGGACGGTATCACTTGGAACAAGTACGTCCCAAGGTTCTGAACGAGGGACAAGTTGCAGCGAATGGGCCCTGGTGGACTGACCTTGAAGCTTCTGTGGTCGTCGAGTTCGGGCCTAGCGCTCAGGATTCTCATTTGAGATTGCCAGGTGAAACGCAGATTCGACAAACAAGCTCACAACCTCCCGCGGCCGGACTGGTGTTTCGTCTCAACGAGCGAGGCTACTATGCCTTGCTTATCAGCCACCCGTTCGGAAAGGCGAAGGTCCATTACAAGCTGGTGAAAAAAGACGTCAGCTCAGGCATGACTCGTGATCTGTTGTTTTGGGAGCAGGAATGGCGACCTGGACCTGGAGCAATCTTCCGGCACAAGCTCGGAGTTGTCTGTCGCGGCAGTCTGATCCAGTTGCTGGTGGAAGGTCTTCAGGTGAGCGAGCTTCGCGATGAGAGCTTCTCAGATGGGTTGGTGGGTACGGGGCTCTTTGGGGAGGGGCATGCGATGTTCGATGATCTGGTGGCCCAATCGATTGATGAATAGGCCGGACTCCTGCCCGAGATCGTCGGCCACGAGCAGGGCATATTCCCTGCAGCAGTCGGCTTCCCAACCCATGACCAAGCACTGCAAATTCATAGTGACGACACTTCTACTAGCTTTCCTTGGTACAGCCCGAGTTGCCAGACTTTCTTTGTGCTTGATTCTTGAGGGAGTCATCAGCGCCACTCTTGTTGTACATGTTGCAGACGCTGAAGCAACCAACACCCTTCCCGTTCCTCGAAACGCAGCTTCCGGCGTTGCCTATGTGGGTTCGGAGGCTTGCGCCGGTTGTCATGCCGTTTTGTACGAACGATATCGAAAAACAGGAATGGGCCGATCCATGTCGCTGGCCTCGGATCCTTCGCAACGGAGCCGGCTCCCAACCCCCGTCACAGTCTTTCAGCAGAACATCAAGCGTAACTTCACGATTTTCCACCAGGGATCGGGCCTCCATCAGAGCCAGTTTGAGTTGGACGAGAGTGGGAAAGAGATTTTTCGCAGCACCCACAAACTCGAGTACGTCATTGGCTCTGGCTCGAATGGTCAGAGCTACGTGGTCCGGCGTGGTGACTCTCTATTTCAGGCTCCCCTGTCCTACTATTCGAAGCCAGAGAAATGGGAACTTTCACCGGGGTTCGAATTGCAGGATGCCGCATTCAACCGCCCGATCGCAGCGGGCTGTGTTGCCTGCCACAGCGGCAGAGCTAACGCGATTCGAGATCGCGTGGCAACGTATGGCGAGCCAGCATTTCATGAACTGGCGATCGGTTGTGAAAACTGTCACGGCCCTGGGCAACTCCACGTCGCCGAGCGTTCCCAGGGCTTGCCCGTGTCAAAGAGTGGCGATGCCAGCATCGTGAATCTCTCGCGACTGTCGCCGTGGCTCGCCGACAACATCTGCATGAATTGCCATCAGACCGGCGGCACCCGCGTGCTGCAGCCCGGCAAGGATCACACGGATTTCCGTCCCGGGACACCCCTCAACAATACGGTGGGAATCTTCCGGGCCAGCAACGAAAAGGTAAACAGTGATTTATTGGAGCATTACTCATCGATGGTGCTGAGCCGCTGCTATCAGCAAAGCAACGGAAAATTGAGCTGCATTCGCTGCCATAGCCCGCACACGGAGCCCTCGCTGGCGGAGGCCCCGGCGTACTACCGCAGCAAATGCCTGAGCTGCCACACCAACCGGAGCTGCGCGACGCCTTTGCCACAGCGGCTGGCCCAAAGTCCGGCAAACCACTGCAGCGGTTGCCACATGCCTCGGCGGGATATAGGAACAATTGCTCATTCGGCTCTAACCAACCATCGCATCCCCGGTCGAGCTTCGCGGCCTGCCTCTGAGTCTGCTTTCCCTGCATCGAGCAGCATCCCCGACGTTGTTCATCTCAACGCACCACCGGGAAAAGACCCTGTCGCTGTCCCACTGCTCACGCAACTTCAGGTTTATGGCGAACTGCTACCTCAATTCCCCGCTTATCGAGATCGCTACCTGTCGGTTCTTGATCAACTGGCAACCGCTCAGCCTAGCCATCCTCTTGTGCTTTCGGCGGTGGCGAGGCGCGAGAAGTTGAAAGCAACAGCCGAGGGAAATGCTCGGGCGTTGGAGTTTCTGTCACAGGCCGTTGCCGACGGATCAACCTCAGTGGTTGATTACCAGGACCTGGCACAACTGCTGGCCCAAGCGGGCCGAAGCACTGACGCTACTCCCGTTCTGGAAAAGGCAATTGCGCTGTTTCCTTTCACGCCTGTGCTGTATAAGGCTCTAAGTTTGCAATTGATCCAACAGAAGGACTACGACAGAGCCCTCCGAACCATGAAACAGCATCTCGACTTGTTTCCCGAAGATGCTTTCATGCGGAATTTGATCCGCCAAGCCGAAGCAGCTTCCAAGAAAAACTAACGAGCCAAGGACGTTGCCCTTGGTAGGGTGCGTTGTGCTTCTTAACGCACCAAAAGGCAATCGGCTTCAGACGGTGCCTCGGAAAGACACGACGCACCCTATGAAACTCCCTCGAAAACAGCCGGCGCAGCGCGGCACCGCGGGTTGTGGCACCCTCGCAGAGCCGGGCTTGCGCCAACACCCAACACCTGGCACCCGGAACCTGCTCCGTTCAGCATTCTGGACGGCTGCAATTTGACCTTGACTGAAAAAAATTCATTTGTCACAGTTATGCCATTCAGATTCCAGGTTCCCTAAGTTCACGAGCAGAAACGGGCCTTCCCTGCTTGTGCAACGAACGTCGCGAAGCCCACTAGCCTAACCTTCACGCAGGAGGTTCCATGTATCCCTTCCAGGTGAACTCCCGGGTATCTCTGAAGGCAAGCGGTATCTTGCTGGCAGTGGTGCTGCTCTTTGCCTTGCCGGTGGTATCCATCGCCCAGACTTCTACCGCATCCATCAACGGTACCGTGAAGGATGCTTCGGGCAGCATTATTCCGAATGCTGAAGTCTTGCTCACCAATACCCAAACGAACGTGGAACGCAAGGTAACCACGAACGACGTCGGGTACTACGCGTTTCTCAGCATCCTTCCCGGAGAGTACCGACTGCAGGCGAGCAAGACCGGTTTTAAGACCAGCAAGCAGTCAGCGTTTACGCTGGTTGTGAATCAGACAGCGACCTTCGACGTAATCCTGGAAATCGGTGAAATCAGCCAGGAGGTAACCGTAGAAGCTGTCGGAGCTGAGATCCAAAGTTCGACTGCCGAACTGGGCGCCGTGGTGGCCAAGCAGCAGGTGGTGGACTTGCCCCTTAATGGCAGGAATTTCACCCAATTGCTGTCCCTCACACCCGGCGTCGCGCCCGTGAGCGTTTCCCAGAACTCTGGAGGTTTTGGAGGTACCACAACGGCTGGATCTGCTTTTGTATTTCCATCCATCAACGGACAAAACAACCGCAGCAATTTTTTCCTGCTGGACGGCGTGAACAACCAGGGCGCCTTCACGAGCACCTACGCCGTTGCGCCGATCATCGACACCATCCAGGAATTCAAAGTCCAGTCGCACAATGACCAGGCGGAGTTCGGCGCGGCTCTGGGCGGTATCATCAACGTTGTGTCCAAGTCGGGCACGAATCAATACCATGGCGCGTTGTGGGAGTTTCTCCGCAACAACGTTTTGGACGCCAGAAATCCTTTTCTGACTACCAAGACACCTTTCCGCCAAAACCAGTACGGCGCTGCTGGTGGCGGCCCGATTGTTAAGAACAAAACCTTCTTCTACGCGGGTTGGCAGGGGTTCAAATTTCGGAGGGCCTCAGAAGGATTGTACCGCGTGCCGACCGAAGCCAATCTGCGCGGCGACTTCAGCGACGATCCGCGCCAGATTTTCAACCCGTTTACGACACGGCCAAATCCCGCCAATCCAGGCCAGTTTATTCGCGATCCTTTCCCGGGCAACATCATTCCTCAGAACTTGCTCAATCAAGGAATGCTGACTTACGCGAGGGCGATGTTGCCGGCGCCCATCAATACGGGCGTGCCTAACCGTAATGCCCGCGACACGACGCCTTTCGTGCAGGATCAAAACGAGTTGACGGCTAAGATTGACCACACTTTAGGCGACAAGGATCAAATCTGGTTCCGCTATACCTGGTTCGGTCTCGATCAGTCGCAATCCAACTCCTCCCGTCCCGTGCTTTCAACCATCGGCGAAAGGGCAGGCTACAACCTGGCGGGCAGTTGGGTGCGCACCTTCAGCCCTACGACCGTGTTACAGGTTCAGTACGGCCGGGTTAACGTTCGGTACGACGACTACACGCGATATGTGAACGCTCCGGCTGACTTCGACAAGCAAGTGGGGTTCGTTGAAACCTTCTCCCGGAACTTTAACGCCGAAGACTCCACGCTGTTCCCCGCTATCGCCGTCAGTAATTACTTCGGTGGTGGCGAAAGCAACTCACTGAATCCGAACATGTCCGACATCCATCACTTCACGGGCAACCTTTCCAAGATTGTCGGAAACCATAACTTCAAGTTTGGCGGCGAATTGAGCTCCAGCAATTTCGAAGCCTATTACAACAACGCCAGCGTCACATTTGCCGTGCCCCAGACCCAGAATCCCTCCAGCCCCGCGGGCACTGGAAATGAGCTGGCATCCTGGATCTTAAGTCTTCCCGACTCTTCGGGTCGCCGTAATGTTCACGAAACTGTGCGTTGGGGCGGTGTGTTGGGCCTGTACTTCCAGGACCAGTGGAAGGTCACGCCAAAGCTCACGGTGAATCTCGGACTCCGGTATGACCGGACTTTCCAACCTCCCTACGGAGCAGACGACTCAGTCGGCGAGAACGGCGGTATTGAGACCGGGGCCTACGACATGTCGCGGGGTAAGTACATCGTTCAGATCCAAACTCCGCTCTGCTCGCAACGTGGGAAAGCACCCTGTATTCCTGACCCAGGACTGCCAGCCAACGTGGAGATTTCACCCACAGGGAAGATCTACAAGGACACAACCGACAACTGGCAGCCTCGCGTTGGCCTGGCCTATCGGCTCAGCAACGAAACAGCTCTTCGCGGGTCGTTTGGAATGTTTTTCGAGAACTGGGCCGGAGTCACACAGACCGCTCAAAACTACGAAGGTGGCTGGCCTGACGTGGCGCAGCAACTCGCGAACAACATGAACAATCAGTTGGCAATAAACCCGCTGCCAAATCGGTCCGGACAGAATCCATTTCCTGAAGGCCTGTTCCCTACCCCAACACCGTTCAACCAGGTGCTGTGGTATATGGACCCCAACTACGAGAACGCGTATTCCATGCAGTGGAACATGGGCGTTCAGCATCAGCTCAACAGTACGACCGTGATTACGGCAAACTATGTCGGGTCCGGCAGCCGCCGGCTGATGCTGGGTGGCTACTACAACGTGGCGCTGACGCCGGGACCCGGCAACCCCAGAGACCGTTCGCCGTATCCATACATTCTTCCCACGTTCTACGACCGAAGCTGGGGGCGAAGCAATTACCACTCGTTCCAGTTCTTACTGGACAAGAAGTACAGCAACGGATTGGCCTACATGGTGTCGTATACCTATGGCAAGTCGATCGATGTCGGAAGTTCCGGCTGGTACGGCGTTGAAGGACATTCGGTTCAGCATCCCTACTCTTTCAACAACGACCGGAGCATTTCCGGTTTCGATCTGACGCAGGTGTTAACCGTCAATTGGGTTTACCAGTTGCCGTTTGGCATCGGCCAGAAGTGGACTCCCAGCAATAAGGTGCTTGGCCACATCATCGGAAACTGGCAAGTGAACGGGATTGTCCTGCTGCGGTCAGGCCAGCCATTCAACCTAACAGTTCCCGGAGATATCGCTAACACAGGAAATGCCAGCGGATATATGCGGCCCAACTACAACGGCAGCGGAGTTACCGTTGACAATCCTTCCCCTGCAAAGTGGTTTAACACGGCCGCTTTTTCGGTGCCTGCCTCATTCACTTTTGGCAACTTTGGGCGGCACGTCTTGCGAACCGACGGTTGGGAGAATTTGGATCTTTCCATTTTCCGTCAGTTCCCAATCACAGAAAGCAAACGTTTGGAATTCCGGGTTGAAATGTTCAACGCATTCAACAACGTGGTTTACGGTACGCCCAACAACAACATCACGAGCGGCGACTTTGGTAGAGTGTTCGGTGTAGCCAAGCAGCCACGGCAGATTCAGATGGCTCTGAAGCTCCTTTTCTGAGTGAAATCTTCTGGCTACCTTGCTCTACGCCACGGCGATCTTCCAAATCGCCGTGGCTTTTTTGTTTTGCGAGTCTTCTTGAGCGCACACGTTACGCAGTAGAATATCGGGCTTCAGGGTAGAAGGGCTTCGCATCCTCGCTTGGAAGGTCCGGGAACTGTGGCAAAGTCAGTTCTGTATTCAACAACGCGCGCGGGAGCGCGGGTCCCGCCGGTGGAGCGGGCGCTCCAGCGCACGCTGGCTTCGCAGCTAGAAACACCTCTGCTGCTTTTCATTGCCCTCCTCTGTTCCCCTGAGAGTGTGTTTTTCGCTGCTCAGAATCGCACAATCTGTAAGGGGCCTGCAGAGCTCGAACGTGCAGTGGCCAGCCAGCCCTCCGCCGGCGCCTACAACGCATTGGGCGCTTACTTCGCCCAGCGCAACGAGTTTAGCTGCGCGATTCCCGTGTTTGACAAGTCCCTGCAACTCGACCCGAAGTCTTGGGAAACCCGCTACAACCTGGGTCTGGCCCTTCTACAAAAAGGCGACCGAACACGCGCTGCGCGCGAACTGCGTGAAGTGGTGACCCAGAAGCCTGACTTGCTGAATGCCCGCAACGCCCTGGGTACTCTCCACTACGAAAGCGGCGAACTTCAACGGGCGGAGGAAGAATTCCGGGCAGCTATCAAGCTCGACGCGCGCTCGGGTTATTCACTCTTCTATCTCGGACAAGTTCTGGTGGCACAAAAGCGCTTCGCCGCCGCCATCACTTACCTGAAGCAATCAATTGCGATCGATCCGCAGCAGTTCGCTTCACAACTGGCGCTCAGCGTTGCCTACTCTGAGAACGGCAGTCTTCAAGAAGCCATCGGCGTGCTGAATCAATTGCGCCGGAATTTCCCGAAAGCGGCGGAGGTTCCCTTCAATCTCGGCACCGCACACGCCCAGCAAAAGCGCTTCAAAGAGGCCGCAGCCGCTTACAAGGAAGCCCTGCAACTGGATCCGCAGAATTCCCTGGCCCGCCTTTCTTTGGTTAAGGCGCTAGTGTCCGACTTTCAGTACGAAGCCGCACTTCCCGAGATCCGTGAATATGCGCGGCAACATCCCGGAGACTTCGAGGCGCGCTATATGTACGGCCTGGCTTTGCGCGGTGTCGGGAACTACACCGAGGCTGAGACGGAACTGCGTCAGGCCGACAAGCTGGGGCCGGATCATCCGGATGTGACCTACAACCTCGGCTTTGTTTATGCCCGGTTGGGTAAGTTGGAAGAGGCCCGGCAGTATCTCGAAAAAGCCAAACGCTTGAACCCGGAATCGGAAGATGCCCGCTACCAACTCGCTTCGGTGCTTCGTAAGCTCAACGAATCGGAGCGGGCGCGGCAGGAGTTTCAGGTCTTCGAAGAAAAGAAGCGGCAGAGTCAGGAAGAAAACGCAGGCGGCGCTAAAGGCAGCGAAGGCAACAAACTTCTGGAAGAAGGCAATCCGCAGCGTGCGGTTGAGCTCTATCGCGAGGCGCTGAAGCTGGATCCGAATAATCCCAAGACACACTACAACCTGGCCTTGGCTCTAAACCGGCTGGGCGATCAACGGGCAGAACAGCAAGCGTTGGAGCGAGCAGTTCAGCTGGACTCGAAGTTTGCGCTCGCTCGCAATCAGCTGGGTCTCCTCTACATCGGGTCAGGGAAGTTTCAGGACGCCGAGACTCAACTGAAGGCGGCCATTGACCTCGACCCACAGTTTGCCGAAGCCCAAAGCAATCTGGGCACTCTTTATGGACAACAGAACCGCCATGACCTTGCTGAGAAGCTCTTCCGCCAGGCTGTAGAAAACAATCCACGCTATCTTCATGCGTATCTGAACCTCGGACTGACGCTCGCGGCCACGGGCCGTTTTGCGGAGTCGGAGAAGGAACTACAGACGGCTCTGGGCTTGGACCCAAAAGACACCGGAACCCTGACCGCTTTGGGAATGGTTCAAGCACGGCGTGGCAAGGCTTCCGAATCGGTTTATTTGTTCCGACGAGTGGTGGCATTGCAGCCCGGCTTTGTAGAGGGACATCTCAACCTTGGAATTGCACTGGCGGACAGCTATGACTTGGAAGGCGCGTTGAGTTCGTTCACTGAAGCTGTGCGTCTCGCACCCAATGCGGCGGCAGCCCGGTACAACAGAGGCCGGGTTCTTTTCGATCTGCATCGCTACGACGAGGCGCGCACCGAACTCAGCCGGGCCGCTGAACTCGGACCCGACCAGGCACCCACGCTCTATAGCCTCGCACTGCTGGAACGCCAGTTGAATAACAGCCAGAGAGCGGCAGAGCTTTTGCAACGCGTCGTGGCGATGGAGCCGCGCAACGCCGTGGCGTTCCATCTGTTGGCCCAGAACCTGTCCCGGCTTGGGCGGAATGCCGAGGCGATTCAAGAATGGCAGCGGGCCGTAGAGATCGATCCCGAGCATGGCGAAGCGCTGTACAACCTGGCCCGCAGTTTGCAAAAGGAGGATCCAGCCAAAGCCCGCCATTACCAGGAACGGTTCTCTGCGTTACAGCAGAAGCGTCAGATGACCGACCAGGCCGATACTCTGGGAAATTTTGGCCTGGCGTCGGCCAGCGCGCGCGACTGGCCGCAGGCCGTGGCCCATTTGAAGGAAGCGCTCCAGGCCTGCGGACAGTGCAAGTCGCTCGGGAATATCCACAAAAACCTTGGGCTCATCTATTGCCGATCCGGTGATCTGCGAAATGGCGAACAGCAGTTGCGACTGGCTTTGAAGATCAAGCCCAATGATGCCGACGTACTCAAGGCCTTGCAGATCATTGCCGGTCTCACACAAAAAGGGACTGCGACCCAATGACCTCGCCCTGCGGGTACAACGGCAGAATTCTGCACGTCGATCTCACTCAGCGCGCGGTTCGCGAAGAAAGTCTGCCTGATGAGATCTATCGCCTCTACGTCGGCGGAGGACTGCTGGGAACCTATCTCTTGCTCCGGGACACGAAACCCGGCCTCGACCCGCTGGGCTCGGATAACCTGCTGATTTTCGTCTCCAGCGTGATCGCTGGCTTAAAATGGGTTGGCCTTGCCCGTTTTTCCGTCGTTACGAAGTCGCCGCTCTCCGGAGGCATCGGTGAAACGCGCTGTGAAGGCCCGTGGGGCGGTGCACTGAAAGCATCCGGCTACGATGCCCTGATTGTTCACGGGCAGTCGGCCGGTCCGGTCTATCTTCTGATCGAGGGCGGCCGTGCTTCGCTGCAGCCGGCGGACGAGCTTTGGGGCCGCGACACGGCATTCGTCAGCGATGTGTTGGAGAAGAGCTATGGCTCTCAGGCACACGTAGCCGCGATCGGGCCTGCTGGCGAATCGAAAGTGCGTTATGCCAGCATTGTCGCGGATCGCCATTATCAGGCCATGCGTCTGGGAGTTGGCGCTGTCATGGGCGCCAAGCGGCTCAAAGCCGTCGCGCTGGTAGGTGGAAGCCTGCCGCCTGCGGCCGATCCAGAAGCTCTTGCCGGTATCACCACTCTCAATGCATCGCGGCTTGAAGGAAATGATCTCACCCGCTGGCAGAAGGATCCACCAGGCTTTGCGGCTTGGGTGGACACGATCATCGATCCCGGTTATCTCAGCGTCGAGAACTTTCGCAGCGGCACTCCGCCAGACCGCGAGGCTTTTGCTTCGCGGCACTTTCTAGAGTTCTACCGCGGCGAGGCTCCCTGCCCCGGTTGTCCCAATGACTGTATCAAACAATTCGAAGTGGACGGGGAACCAGGCTCTGGCGGAATGCATCAGGAGATTGTCGGTGCGCTTGGGCCGAACGTCGGCCTGACGGACCTCGGAATCCTGGTTCGCGCGAATCGATATTGCAACCTGCAGGGCCTCGACCCGGTCTCGGCTGGATTCTCAATCAGCTTCGCCATGGAGTGCTTCGAGAAGGAGCTGTTGAACCGGCGCGACACGGATGGTTTGGATCTGACGTTCGGAAATCAAGGAGTCATCCTTCCGCTGCTGGAGCAGATCGTCACTCGCAAGTCTCTCGGGCGGCTGCTGGGCGAAGGCACCCGTCGCGCCGCCGAATCTCTGGGTGCGGAAGCCGTTCCGCTGGCGATGCAGGTGAAGTCGGTCGAGATGACTTGTTTCGAGCCGCGCGGGCAGACCAACCTGGCCCTCGGCTTCGCAACGGCGCCGATTGGCCCGCGCTACGACATCTGCGAGCATGACTGGGATTTCGACACACGCAGCGGGTGGAGTCATACCTTGGAGCATTCTCGAGCGCTGGGCATTCTCCGCCGCATCCCTTCGGATTATCTAGGCCGGGACAAGGTTCGAAATTTCAAGGTACTCAACAACCTCTGGAGTGCCTGTGATGCCCTGGATTTCTGCATCTTCGCCAGCGCGCCAACGCGGGCACTGACGCTCAACGAGATGACTGAGATTGTCGCAACGGTCACTGGCTGGGAAACCAGTGCCTATGAGTTTCTGCGCTGGGGTGAACGGCGCAACCACCTGATGCGCATCTACAACCTGCGCGAGGGTTTCTCAGCGGCTGACGACACTTTGCCGGATCGGTTCTTCAGCGAATCGGTGCCGACGCGGCATAGCCCTGCCGCTTCGCTCGACCGCGAGAAGTTTCACGAAGCCATTCAGACCTACTACGGCATGATGGGCTGGGACGAGGTGGGGCGACCCCGAGAAAGCACGCTGGTTGACTTCGAGCTGGACTGGTTGTTGGGTGCAATGTAGAGAATTTCAGTAGGTGAGTGGCCGCGACGATCGCGCATTCAGAGCTTGTCGTGAGCAGTTGGATCAGATCACACCGCGTTTCTGCCTCATGACTTCTAGTCTTTTGCCATTAATAGCGATTCTTAGCGGCGCGGCACTGTGCCACCTGTCATATCTAGGAGCTACACAGAGTACTACGCCAACCAAGACGGCGTTCGTTGGTTCTGAGACGTGCAGAGAGTGCCATGCCGACAAGCACTCCACCTGGCTGACGACAGCACACGCCTACGCTCTGCGCGAAGCCTCTCCACAAACTATTGCTGGGCAATTCGACGGCAAGGCAGTTAAGACGCCCTTCTTTACTGCCACACCCTACCGTCGCGAAAGTCAGTACTGGATTCGGGTCCAGCGTCACGACGGCGGGCTCTCTGGAGATCATCCAGTCTCACGGGTGGTCGGAAAATCCTTCGAGCAGGCTTACCTCTTTACCGGGCCGCGAGGCGAGTGGCGAATCCTCCCCATTTGCTGGAATCTGGAGCGCAAACAGTGGGATTGGACGCACAGGGTCTTGGCAGACATCAACGGAGACCCCAACAGTCTCCCCGAGTCCTATGACAGTCGCGAGAAGGTTTTCAACGATGGATGCGGACAGTGTCACGCCACACAGTACGATATCGGGTACAATTCCCACCAAGACCGATATGACTCACAGCTCCTGGAAGGAGCTGTGTCTTGCGAATCCTGCCATGGTCCCGGGAACGAGCACGTTCTCTGGCATCGACGAAAAGACCCTGGCCGCAAACCTTCGCCCGCGCCTGCGCGACTCCTGCATCCGGCCCGGGATCTCAAAGCGCCCGGCGTATTGGCAAGCTGTGGCCGCTGCCACTACAAGCACGACTGGCGCTACGCCATAGACGAAGATCCACGTGTTGGATTTCAAGAGATCGCAATCACCCGAAATTTTGATGGGCTTGGATTCTTTGCAGACGGGAAGGTCTCTGGATTGAACTACCACGGCACGACCCAGTCGCAGAGCGCCTGTTTTCGCGGTGGCATGAGCTGTCTAAGCTGTCATCAAATGCACAGCGGCAAAGCGTACGCACTGAAGTGGGAGGAAAGGACAGACACATCCTGTGCTTCCTGCCATAGCTCCATCGTTGGCCGTCCTGAACTGCACGGTCATCATCAGACTCTCCGGTGCGTCGATTGCCACATGCCAAAGTTCATGTCGGGTGTCCTGCACTTTATGCGCGACCACTCGCTCAGCAGCCCGGAGCCTGAGCTGACTGAGAGGTTTGGCAAGGAACAAGTTCCCAATGCCTGCGGACAATGCCACTCGCAACCTGCCTCCTGGGCCCGTCAATGGAAGGAAAAGTGGTGGAAACCGGCAGACCGCGACCTCGTTCAGAACGTGGGAACGGTTGTAGCTTTGCGAAAGAAGATGCCGGTCGAAACGAAGAGACTGGTGGGTATGGCTGAACACACGGACAATCGGTTGTTCTTTCGGTTGTCAGCGATCGACCAGCTAGCTCGCCGGCGGACTGCCGAGTCGCGAGCTGCCTTACGACGCTTGTTGTCCGACTCCCATGAAGAGGTGCGCCAGCTGGCTGCCTTAGGAATTGGTTCGGACCCTCATCCGGAGGCGGCGGCCAACCTGGTTGGGATTCTTGACGATCCCTCCAGGATAGTGAGACTGGAGTCAGGGTTTGCACTGGCGCGTTGTGGCTGGCGCGGTTCCAGCCCTGCTATGGAGCGCGTTTATCGCGATGCCCTTGCGATGCTCAATCGCCAGCGGCGCTTCGATGATGTAAGCGAACGACTGGTGGTACTGGCCGACGCCTTGGAACGCACTTCCGAAATGGCAGACCACCTGGCTTATCTGTCCGGACGGAACACAACCCTTCAAACAGCCGGAGAATTGCTGCACCGTCATGGGCGAAACTTGCTGGAGCAGAGAGACCTCGAACAGGCTTTGCACTACCTTCAACTGGCGCGTGAACAATACCGGCAAGCGCCGGAATCCGTGAGCCCCGAAAGACGTGAATGGATTTCACTAGACCTGGCCGAGATCAGTGCCTCAGTAGGGCAGCTCTCGGAAGCACAGTCCTTGTGGCGAGAGGTTGTCGCACGGTCGGGATCGGATTCCCTGAGCTATCAGATTGCCGATTTCCGTTTGAGCCGGGCAGCAGAATCTGACGTTAAGCGTCGGCGACTGATGGCCCGAATGGAAGAACTGAAAGACGATCCGGCTTCGGGCGAACTCCGTCGTCGCGCAATGTGGAGCGCGAGCAAAGGGAGATAGCGGTCACAATGACCCGACCCTTCGAGCGTGAGCAGTGAGACATGGCTGACGCCTGCATTCATAGGTCCGCGGTCAGGGGTACGAGCAAGCGAGTGCTTATCGCTTCCATCTCCGCTATCCAGCCCCACAAACATGGTTCAGCGCCTCCAGGCCGCCAGGGCAGTCCTCAGCCAGGCAGAGCTCTTACCCTGGTGGCACTGGAGGCAGGCGTTCGGGCTTTCGTCCGGCCCGAAGCGTTCAAGCATTGCAGCGTTCGGAGTGTCATCAATCTGGTGGGTTCTGGCCCGAAAGAGCATGCTGTTCATGATCGCGGGCATGTGGCAAGACACGCAGCGACTCCCATCCGACTCGGGGGCGTGTCGCGTATGTGTGGACGTTCTCAGTGATTCATTCGAGTGGCACTGCGTGCACATGGAGTCGGAGTTTGTCGCAAATCGCAAGGACTTGGGATTGTTTGCGGCTTCCTTCCCATGCACGTCGTGGCAATGACCGCAATTGACCTGACCCTTCTGAAAACAAGCTGAACGCTGCAGCGACTCCACAATGAAGGTCGTTTCTCTAAAGCGTCCATCTTTGTAGAAAGCCTTGCGAGAAAACTCTCCGAAGGGCCGACTCTTATTCGGGGGATAGAACGCGGGAGTAGACGGCCAATAGTTGAGTTCTCCGTGTGGCCCGGCATCGCGAACAGCCGACTGGCGGTGGCACTGGCCGCAGATAGCGAGATACTCGCCGTTGGTGATTCTTGTGAAGTCAACAGGCGGCTCCGCTGCCGGCTTCACGTAGGGTTTTCCACCACGCCTGGCGCTGACATGGCGACCTGACGGTCCGTGACACATCTCGCAATTGATGCCTGGCTCGCGGAATGCGAGATGGTCCACTTCGAAACCACCGCCCTTCGTATTTTGCAGCTGACTCGTGTGGCAAACGGCGCAATTCGCCTGATAGCTGGTTACGGAACTGAATTTCTCAAAGGTTGTGACATCGGCGCGTGCAGAACCCTCCGGATCGATAATCTTCCAGAAGTTCAGCCACCGCTTGTGGATGACGTTGTATTGGATGGGAAAGACTTGAATCTGCCCATTGGGCAGGCGCGTAGCGTAAGCCTGCTGCCACTTGGACCCGATTGTGTAGTCGACGGGATAGCGAACCCACTTACCCGTGGAGGCTTTGATTTCGAAGAAATGCCTTCCTTTCTCTTTCAACATCCGCGCATATGGAAAACGACTGCCTCCCTCAACCAAATCCAAGCGCAACCCGCTCCACGTTAGCCGATCTCCAGCATAGAACGGTTCCCTGGAACCAAAATCTCCTATGATGTTGGCCGGATCATAGGCGCGAAACATGCGGGCCATGCCCGTTTGCTGCCAGTTATCGTGCTGCTCTGAATGACAAGGGCGACAGCTCTTACTGCCGGCATAGTTCGGCGAAGCGCTAGCATTTCCGTCGGTTGTCGATTCAGCCTTGGAGGCTTTGAGTTGATCCTGGTGCTTGCGGGCTCTTGCAGACACTTCCTCAGTGAATCGCTCGAAGTCCTCTGTGCTGCCTGCGTTCTTGTTCTGATGAATTCGCTTCAGTTGCTCCAAAGCCTTGCCTTGCAACGGGCTGCTCAGTTCCTGAACCACGGCAAAGTTCAAAGCGGCGTCCTGGCTCTGTCCGCTGGTGAGCAGGCCTAACCCGAGCAGGTAGGTAATCTCTGCATCTGCAGGATTCAGCCGTCGTGCGATGCTCAGAGAATTCACTGACTCCTTGAGGAGTTGCCTTTGCCGCTCACCCGCGACCAGCGAAAGCGCTTCAGTCATGCCTGCCCTTCCGAGTGCGAAGTAAGACGATGCCTTCAGTTGACGAGAAGTCGCTGGCCAATCATGCGCGCCTATCGAAAGTGGAGGCGCAAACTCGTCGAGGAACTGCAGTGCGAGTTTTGCATTCAGTTGTGCCTCTGCGAACTGCGATTGCTGAATCTGAACATTGGCCAGCGGCACAAGCAGCAGAGGATTTTCGGGAAGCAGCTCCAGCGACTGACGGCCATATCGCAGTGCTGGAGGGTAGTCGCCAAGGTCGATGAACGCCTTCGCGGCAATCTCGAGGGCTTGCGGCAGAAACCAGGAGCGAGGGAAACTCGTCAAGAACTCTTCAGCGGCGCGCGCCCTCTCGGTGGCAACACTTGCAGAGAACAGGGCCGTCAGCGCGCGACGTTCCTGTGGATCTTCAATTTGATCAGCGACGCTATAGGCTCGCCGGTTGTGGCTGGAAATGACGGTATCGAACTCTTGTCCTTGGATCTGCCAAAACAGCGGAGACAAGGCGACCGTGCCGGCTTCCAGGACGCAAAGAAAAAATCGCTTGAGTCGCGGTCCGGCACCGGAGCTGGAAGTTCGGTCTGTTCCAATTGAAAGCATGCCCAACTAGCATTAACCGTCGCGCGTCAAGATTCCAAAGCGAGACAAATGAGACTATCGGGACCCAAGCGGAAAATCAATGTGAGGTTCCTGAGTGGGTGTGCGACAAGAATGTAGGTAAATAGTTGCGAAATGTGAAAGGATGGAGGTATTCTGATAGTATATAGACTATCAGAAAGGAGCCCCCATGCCGGAATCGTTGTCGCAGCTGGAAGTC
>Ga0187893_10006069_pt1 | contig 21000 bp, 20 predicted proteins | sample MA1701074metaG_FD_139574 | JGI IMG/M metagenome (GOLD analysis project Ga0187893, IMG submission 139574) | White microbial mat communities from a basaltic lava cave in the Kipuka Kanohina Cave System on the Island of Hawaii, USA - MA170107-4 metaG ...
ACCAGCCTGCTGATCGCCCACGGTGCCCACCCGAAGTACATCCAGGCGCAGCTGGGCCACGCGTCGATTCAGACCACGCTCGACCGGTATGGCCACCTCATGCCGCAGCTCCACCAGGCGGAAGCGCAGAAGCTCGATCAGCTGGTGTTCGGGCAGCAGGCCGCGTCGCCGGCGCGCCGGCTCCAGGCGGTACGCGTCGGACGGCCGGCGCGCGGGAGCAAAATGGAAGCAGTAGCTGTTTCTGTGGGACGGCGTGGGAGCAAAATGGGAGCAGAAAACACGAAGGGGTTAGCGACCTGATCGCTAACCCTTCGTATTGTTTGGTTGCGGGGGCTGGATTTGAACCAGCGACCTTTGGGTTATGAGCCCCTCGAAAACGGCCTAACCAGGCCGAAAACGTAGGCGGCGTCGAGCATTTCCGGCCTAGGAAGGCCGATTCCTTCCCTTGGCGAAACCCTGGGCGGCTAAGCTAGCCTCATGGCGAAGAAGCTGCTGGCTCCGAAGGACGAGGCTCGTCTGCGGAGGAAAGTGAAGCGGAGCCCGTTGGCCCAGATGCACGCCCTCCTACGCACGCACGGCTGGAAGCCGAAGCTGAGCAGCTACAGTCCCGTCATTGATGCCTGGAGATGGACCCTGCGTGGGTGCGACGAGATCATCATCACCAGTCGGATCAGTCCCAGCCACGCGGCTCGGAAGAGCACCCCTCCGAAGTGGTACGTGGTACCGAGGATGGGCCTGCCGAGGCAGCGCCAATGGGCCGGCAGCCCAAGCGTCGCTGACCTAGAGCAGAAGTTGAAGGAGCTCGCGCAGAAGAAGTAAGCCGTCGCTACGCCGACCGCCCCCGCAGCTTCGGCCACTGTTCGTGCACCAACCGGTACACGTCGTCCCAGGTATCGGCTCGAGGCTCGTCAATCAGTCGGTTCGTACTGTTAACGAAGCAGATCGCATACAGGTCCCTCGCTCGTAGAGTGTTCACATTGTCTGGCGTGTCGTCGACGTAGATGTCAGCACCAACCTGTTCCTTGCCCTTCATGAAGCACAGGTCCCAGTACGGAATGCCGTTCGCATCGAGCCACTCGGTGGTTTGCGTCACCGCCAGGTTGTGGAAGTAGCGGATCTGCAAACGACTGGTGATGATCCGAATTCTCGCGCCCTCATTCGAGAGCTGACGCAGGCAGCGCCGCGTGCCAGGAATCATCGGGGCCGTCTTGAACAGGCCTCTTTCGGTAACGGCAAACCTGTGGAGGCTGTTGTACTCGTCGTCGCTCGTTATGCCCCACTCCGGCAAGCCGTACGAGACGTCTGTCGTCAGTTCGTGGAGCGGCCGTTCGAACCACTCCGCTGCAATCTCGCGCATGCGGGCGTAGAAGTCAGCGCACACGCCATCGAGATCCACCCCGAGAATCAGCCCGTCGAGAACCTTCGATTTATCTGTCATCCAAACGGTCTTACAGCCATTCGGGCAGCCCGAGCTGCGCCCGCATTTCGAAGGTGCGCGCAACCGCAGCCCAGGAAAGTTGAACTTTCGCTCATTTCTCTTCGTGTTACACTAAGTGTACAACGGTCAGCTAGGTCAGACGTTGCTCGGCGTGACCGCCCGGGCATGGCCGTCAGCGAGGGGTAGGTTTGGCGCCCGAGCCTCCAGGATTCTACTGGAGGCTTTTTGATGTCCACCGAGCACCGTACCAAGCTCCCTTCCCCCGCAACTCGCGAGCCAGAAATCCTCGCGAAGTTGACCAACGTGACGCGCACCAGCGACGGCTGGAGCGCGAGCTGCCCCGCCCATGACGACCAGACACCCTCTCTGTCGGTGCGGGTCGCTGAGGACGGCCGCGTGTTGGTGAAGTGCTTCGCGGGCTGCATGGCCGAGGCGGTCGTCGCCGCCGTAGGGATGCGCATGGCGGACCTGATGCCGGCCACGGACTTCGTGGCGACCTACGACTACCGCGACGAGCACGGCACCTTGTTGTTCCAGGCGGTGAGGCTGTCGCCGAAGACCTTCCGCCTCCGTCAGCAAAACGAGAAGGCCGAGTGGTCGTGGAAGGTGGACGGGGTGCGGCGCGTGCCGTACCGATTGCCGGAGTTGTTGGGGCAGCGGCTCGTGCTCCTCGTCGAGGGCGAGAAGGACGCCGACAACGTCGCTGCGCTCGGGCTGCCGGCCACCACGACGCCGATGGGGGCTGGTGCCTGGCGTGACCAGTACGCCCACGACCTCAAGCAGTGCGGCGCAGAAAAGGTGGTGGTTCTGCCCGACAACGACGAGCCCGGGCGTCGGTACGCCGTGCAGGCCGGGACCGCGCTCACGGCGTGCGGCATCACCGTGCGCGTCCTGGAGCTGCCGGGCGTGCCCGAGAAGGGCGACGTCAGCGACTGGCTCGAGGCGGGGGGCACCGCCGACGCACTGAGGGGCCTGATCGCGCAGGCACCCACCTTCGATGCGTGGCGGGGTACGGACGCCGTGCGTCCGGTGATCGACACCCGGGACGGCGACTGGCGGCGGATAGTAGAGGAAGCCTACGACGCGGTCGTGCAGAGCAATCGCCGCAACGGCGGGCCCCGTATCTTCGTGGGCCCGGAGACGCTGGTGCGCGTGGTGCAGCGCGGGGCGGAGCGGTCTGCCATCATCCAGGTCGAGACGGACGACACGCTGCGCGGCTACTTGATGCGGAACGTGACGTTCCTCGCGGGCAGCGAGAAGGCGGCGAGGAGCATCGTGCCGCCGCACACGGTGGTGCGGGACATCCTCAGCCGCCCGACCTGGGAGGGGCTCCCCGAGCTGCGCGGCGTCATCGAGACGCCGGTGCTCTCGCGCGACGGCGAGGTCATCACGGCGCCCGGGTACCAGCCTCAAACGCTCCTGTGGTACTCGCCGGCCCGGGACCTTGACGTGCCCGCGATCCCCGAGCAGCCGACCGCCAGCGACGTGACGGCGGCGACAGACCTGCTCACGGAGATGATCTGCGACTTTCCGTTCGACAGCCCGGCCAGTCGGGCCCACGCGCTGGCCTTGCTCCTCCTACCCTTCGTTCGGGAGTTCATCAAAGGGCCGACGCCCCTCCACGTCATCGACGCGACGACGGCGGGCTCGGGCAAGGGGTTGCTGGCCGACTGCTGCAGCGTCGTGGCGACCGGGCGGGAAGCCGGCAAGGGGCCGGAGCCGAGGGACCCGGAGGAGACGAGGAAGTTCATCACGAGCGTCTTGGTGGCCGGCGCGAGCATGGTCGTGCTGGACAACATCGCCAACTACGTCAACAGCGCGCCCCTGGCGCGCGTGCTCACCGCCGAGATCTGGGAGGACCGACTCCTCGGCTACAGCCGTCAGGTCCGCCCGCTCAACCGCGCCGTCTGGGTGGCCATCGGCAACAACGTGGCGCTCAGCACGGAGCTGGCGCGCAGGGCCGTGTGGGTTCGCCTGGAGCCCGACCATGAGCGTCCAGAGCTTCGGACCGGTTTCCGGCACCCCGATCTGCTGCGCTGGGTGCGTGAGCAGCGCGGCAGTCTCGTCGCCGCCTGCCTCACCCTCGCCCGGGCCTGGTTCTTCAAGGGCCGCCCGCTCGGGTCGGAGGTCCTCGGGACGATGTTCGGGTCGTACGAGTCCTGGCTGGACGTCGTGGGCGGCGTCCTGGCCGTGGCCGGCATCGACGGGCTGCTGACCAACCGAGAGAGCATTACCGGTCGAGGCGACGACGAACTCAATCAGTGGAGGCTATTCATCCACCTCTGGCAAGAGGCTGTTGCCCGGAACGAAATCCCGCAGGAGGCTGCTGCTCACCAACTTCTCGACCTCGCCGTGCAGGCCGGGCTCGAGGTCGAGGCGATGGGCTTCCAGTCGCAGGTGAAGCGGCTCGGCAAGGCGCTCTCGAAGATCGAGGGGCGCGTGCTCGGCACGGTGAACGGGGCCGTGAGGATAAGGTCACGGTTGCTGAGCGGCCGCAGGCTCTACCGCATCGACCGCACCTCATCCACCGGAAGCCCCCCGGCGTAAGCGACTGAAAGGGAAAGGCGCGGTGGGTTAGGTGGCTTTCGGTGGGTTGCGCGGTCCCCTTGGGCCTCGTGACCGCGTTCCTTGCAGGAGCCCCGGCGCGCCGGAGGCCACGCGGGGGAGCGAGCTGGAGGGAAAACCACCTAACCCACCGAACCCACCGCCGCCGCCCCCTTCGCCGGGGCACCGGTCTGTCGAGGGTCCCCGAGCCGACCGCAGGGTAGGCCTCGCGGAGGACGTCAGCGCGTTGGGCGCCGGCCTGCACGGGCGCCCCGCCCAGCGCGCCGGAGAGGTTGGCCCCGCTGCTGCCGTCCAAGGGTGGACGAGGACCAGCCCTGCCCTCCTCGGCGAGGCAGCGAGCGGCGGCGGCACCTCGCGGCACGCGAGACCTCCGCGCCTTCGAGCCCGGGCCCCCGCCCGAGCCGCGAGGGGCTCCCCGTGGGGCTCACGAGAGGGGTACGGCGTAGTACGGCGCACTTCCCGTCTGCGCTTAGGGGGAGGTAGAGGCTGGAAGGGTTTCTAAGAAGGGGTGGGCGCCCTCGCCGTCCCGGGCGCAGCCGACGCCCTCGCCCGGGGGCGGGGCCTGAAACCGAGGCCTGAGGTGAGGGCGCGCGGGGTCCCGAGCTGCACGTCTCCGTCCCGGAACTGCACAAAGCCGGCGCAAGGCCCCGGTCCCAAAATGACGCGTGCTACGCTCGGTGCAATGGCCTACGGCCCGGAGTTCCAAGAGATCGCCCATTGCGGCGGGAAAGTCATCGTGACCGTCGTCACGGACGCGAACGGGCGGCGGGGCGTCAGCTTCGGCGTGGAGGGCTCCTCGCCCCACCCCGCCGCCTGGTTCGCCGTCTACGCCCTACCGCAGGGTATCCCGGTGGCTATGATCCAGCTGGGGGGAATCGGCCAGCCGTGGAATCCGGCCCCGTACCAGGATTGCCTTCCGGTGTTCATTGGGTCCGATTCCCACGGGCTGTTCGGTCATCAGTGCCCGTCGTGCAAGGGGTATTGGCGGTCGAAGGCGGTACCGGCCCTATGGAACCTCACCTGCCCCTACTGCGGCGTGAGCGCCGAGACGCACCAGTTCCTCACGCCAGGGCAGCGGCAGTTCGTAGAGGCCGTGTGTGGCCTCACCATGAAGGCGGTGCATCCCGATGCGGATGGGGAGCATGTCATCGACCTTGACCAGATCGCCGATCAGGTCGCGAAGACCGGCGAGCGGCCGAGCTTCTACTACACGGAAGAGACCCAACAGAATCACTACACCTGCGGTGCCTGTGGCGGAGACGACGACATCCTCGGGCGATACGGATACTGCTCTTGCTGCGGGACGCGCAACGACCTGCAGGAGTTGACGTCGACGATCGAGACCATTAACGCGAAGACTCGAGAGCGCATCAAGGCAGGCGAGCCGCTGGAGTCGGCTGTGCCTGATACCGTCAGCGCCTTCGACGGCGTGGCTCGGCAGTACGGAAAGCAGCTGGCGAAGCGGGTGCCGATGAGGTCCGAGCGGCGCACGTCACTCGAAGGTGCCCTGTTCCACAACTTGAAAAGGGCCGAGGACCTCAAAGCCTGGTTCGGCATCGACCTCTTCGAAGGCCTCGACGCCAACGATCTGGCCTTCATTCGCCTCATGTTCCACCGGCGCCATGTGTACGAGCACAACGGTAGCGAAGTGGACCAAAAATACCTCGACGATAGCGGTGATACCTCGGTGCGATTGAAACAGGCGCTCCGCGAGACCCCGGACAGGATCTTCCGCATGACAGCGCTCATCCTGCGCATGGCCCGCAACCTCCACGCGGGCTTCCACGAGTTGTTCCCGCCTACGGAGACACCGGTAAAAAGCCACAAGGCCAATCAGGAGAGATTGCAGCGGCTTCACCAGGGGCGATGAGGGGCGGGGTCGGTCACCGAAGCGAAGAGACCGGCCGCGCTTTTGCTACACCACAGCCCCTCTATGCACGGGAGGACAACTTTTCCGACCTGGATACCAAGACGGCGTCGGCGCAACGGCCCCAGCGATGAGGAGCGGCAGGCCCTGGAGGACTGGGTGCGCCTCCGATTCCAACTCGCCGCGTCCGATCCAATGATCGCGATCATCGGGGCCGTGGGCCGCCTCACTGATGCAGGCATGACGACCGACGAGGCGCTGGAGACAGTGCTCCGGATTCTGCATGAGGCGAATCCGATGGACCGCGCAACACTCCCTTGAGACGGGCCCGTCAGGCGTCCGCCGGGGCTCGCCGTGCCTACGGCTTCTTCGTACGGAAAGCGTCCTTGCCCTCTTCGGGACCGCTCTAAAGTCCTCAGAACCTCCCAGACCTGCCCACGCCGGCGTGACCTCTGGCTACTCCCCAACCCGCGGCTGAGGTTTTGCAACGGCCTCCCTCCAATGGGCATTCCCCGACACTTGGCCGAAAAGGACCCAAATCGGGAAAGTCAGCTGTTATCAGCGGCGCGCCGGCCGGTCCTCGCGCTCGTTCGTCAGGTCGGGCCGACACCCGAAAACGGGAAAGTTGCCCCGCCCCGCCGCCTCACGAACCGCGAGCGCCGAGCCCGGGAGCACCTGACACAGCCCGAGGTCGACAAGCTCATCAAGGCGGCCGCCCGGATCGGCCGGTACGGCCACCGCGATGCGACGCTCATCCTGCTCGCCTATCGCCACGGCTTGCGAGTCAGCGAACTGGTGGCGCTGCGCTGGGACCAACTCGACCTTGACCAAGGGCTCCTGCACGTCTCTCGGCTCAAGGGCGGCGTGCCTTCAACCCATCCAGTTCGCGGGCCGGAGCTACGGGCGCTCCGACGGGTTCGTCGCGAGCAAGAGATTTCGCCTTACGTCTTCACGACCGAGCGCGGCAGCGCCATAACCGACTCGTCGGTGCGCAAGATCATCGCTCGCGCTGGTGAGCAGGCACAGCTTGGCTTCCCCGTCCACCCGCACATGCTGCGTCACGCGTGCGGCTTCAAGCTCGCCAACGAGGGGCACGACACCCGGGCCATCCAACACTACCTCGGCCACCGGAACATCCAGCACACCGTACGCTACACAGAGCTGGCTGCCGACCGATTCAAGCGGTTCTGGAGCGATTAGCCGAGCCGTTCGGCACCGAGCTGCCCTTCTCCCCTCCACCACGACGGCCAAACCGCGCGCGACTTTTGCAACGCAGTCGCCCATCGTCACCGACGAAGAGGAGGCTGCGTATGGACGACATGGTCATTCGGATGGTCGGCAACAAGCTGGTGTTCGAGGTCCCGCTGGCCCAGGTGCTGGAGGCGGTGGCGGGCAAGGGCAAGCTCACGTTCGAGGTCAGCTCGGCTGAGATCATTCAGGCAGTGCGCGATGCCGGTGCGAAGACCCCGGCCGCCCCGTCCGGGGTCAAGCCAGGGCCCAAGCCCGGGCCGAAGCCCGCCCCGCCGGCGACCACGTAGCTGTGTCGCTGATGACCCCGCCGCCGGGCGAGCGGCTGATCTATGGCTGTGTGGGAGCGGCCAGGCCGGAGGCCGAGCCGTTCATCGACGAGGTGAACGGCGTCCTCGTGTACACCTGCCTGGCGTGTCGTCAGACGCTCGGGGACCTCGCCTCCCCGCCGCCGGGGCAGTACGGCTGCTCTCCCCCGGCGGCGGGGACCGGACCGTCCCCTGCGTAACGTCCGCCCTCTGTCCCGAACCCCCGAATCCTCCCGATCGCCGTGATCGGTTCTGCCTATTTCCCCAAACTTTGGCGAATTGCGACAAAGGGCACTCACGCTTAACTACATGTGAGACCCGAAGAGCCCGGAACCGAGACAAACGGGGACGACGCGCTGGCGGACGTGCTCCAGAGGCTCGTCCGTCTGCTGTCGGGCCCCCGCCCCTGTGTCCATCACGCCCCCGAACCCGACCGAGCCCTTCGTCTCGATGAGGCCGCGCCTCTTCTCGCCATGTCCCATGACTTCGTCTACCGCAACTGGAAGCGCCTGGGTGGCTACAAGGACACCGATCACCACATCAAGTTCCGCATGAGTGACATCCAGCGGCACCTGCAACGGAAGGCGAAGGGGAGCCGACCGTGAGGGTGGTCGAGAAGGTCACATACGGCGAGCGCGGCCAGGGCACCCTGGTCCGGCTGGAGGGTCGACCCAACTGGTTCAGCATCTTGTGGGCTAACGGCAAGCAGGTGGAGTTCAGCACCGGCACCGACGACCTGAAGCTGGCCCGGAAGTTCCACAAGGCCAAGCTGGAGCAGTTGGTCCTCGACAAGCACGGGAAGGGCGAGTTCCTGACGCCGGCCCACCAGCGGCTTTCCATCGGTTCTCTCTTGGACGACTTGGTCAGTGACTACCAGGTGCGTGGGCTGAAGTCACTCGGTACCGTCTTAAGTCACCTTAAGCCCCTTCGAGCCGCCTTCGGCACGTGGCGCGCGGTCGCGCTGAAGCCGAAGGACCTGAAGGCGTACATCGAGAGCCGCCGGGCCAAGGGCAAGAGCAACGCGACCATCAACCGTGAGCTCGAGCTGCTTCGCCGTGCGCTACGCCTCGCGCATGAGCAGGGCCAGCTGCCAACCGAGATCAAGCTGCCGATGCTGGAGGAGAAGAACACCCGTGCGGGCTTCGCGACCCGGCCGCAGATCGAGGCCATCATCGCAGTGCTGCCCGACTGGCTCCAGGACTTCACCCGCTTCGGCTACATCACCGGCATGCGCAAAGGTGAGATCGCCAGCCTTCGCTGGGAGGACGTGGACCGCGAGGTCGGCGCGGTGCGGCTCAAGGCCGAGAACGCCAAGACGGGCGAGGCGCGCACGCTGATGCTGGTCGGAGACCTGGCAGAGTTGATCGAGCGGCGGTGGAAAGCGCGCCCCTACGCCCGCATAACCGGCAAGGTCTTCGTCTCCGACTACGTATTCCACCGCACCGGGCAGCCGATTGAGGACTTCCGGGGCCCCTGGGAGCGGGCCTGCACCGCAGCCGGTGTTCCGGGCCTGCTCTTCCACGACCTGCGCCGCTCGGCTGTGCGGAACATGGACCGGGCCGGGGTCTCGCGGCACGTGGCCATGAAGATCTCCGGGCATAAGACCGAGTCGATGTATCAGCGGTACAACATCGTGAGCGAGGCGGATCTCAGAGCGGCGGCCGAGAAGACGCAGCTGTACCTGGACACGCTCCCAGTGCGGGCCCGAGGAGCCTGATCCGGTGCCACCAGCAGAACTCGTGGCAGACAACCACCCCGGCAATCGTCACTCCGGGCGCGAGAGACTTCCCGTACTCAGGCGCACCAGCGGGATCGCAGGGCTAGTTCCTTCGTTGCGCGCCCTTTCTGCGTAGTCGCCCAGTCCCCGCATCGACCTCCAACCCACGTTTCTCCAGCGCTGCTAAGATGTCTTCAAGATGAAGCGGCTCAAGATCCCAATGCCGCTCGATGTACCGCCTGACGACACCGATGTAGACGTGACTCGGCGTCGCAATCTTCGGGTCTTCCTTCAAGCCGACGACCCTCGCAACCGATTCGTCAACCGATTCCTCGGCGCTCTTCACCGGTCTCGCGCGGTGATTCCCCTCCGGCTTTCGGGCCGTGAAGACCAGATCCGTAGTGACGACGCCTTCCCAGCCGCTAGCCAAGCCCTTGACCGAGCGCTGACCTTTGTCGAGTGAGGAAAGACGTTCAGGCACAAGCTCGAGTCCCGAATCCTTGATCGCGCGCTGAGCTATTCCCCAGATGTCGCCCCGACTGTTCGAGAACACCATTGATAGCCAACCACCTGGCTTGAGGACGCGGTGGCATTCGCGAAGTGCATCAGCGAGGATGCGTTCGTAGCGCGCAGACGCTTCGCCGTTGCTGTCGTTCGTCGGGATTACGGCCTCGTTCGAGCGGTCAGTCAGTTCTCCGAGCCACGCCTCCTGGAAGAGGTTCATGTCGCTGTAGAAGATGTTGCTTCCAAAGGGAGGGTCAGTGAAAACGTAGTCAACGGAATTCGAGTCGAGATGGGCTAGGTTGTCGGCGGACGCAGGATGGTATGTCACTGATCCTGTAGAAGAGAAGAGAGGGCGATCGTTTCCGACCATCACGTCAGAGGCGATTGCTGCCTCGACCTTTCGCTCAAAGAGGTCGAACACGTTCCACTCATAGAAGATCGGGGCGATGTAGTAGGTCTGGTTCTGGGCGTTGAGCGGTCGCTTTCGACTCCACTGATAGCGCTTTGAGGCTCGAGGGAGGACCGCGGTGAGAGCGAAGAGAAGCTTGCTACGAAGTGCCAGATCATCAACTTTAAGGATCGAATCACGGAGCGACACCAGTGCGGTGAGGTTGCGGATGGAGAAAAAGGAGGCGGTGGTCTTGAGGCCGTGCTTGCCGAGGGCCGAGCGGCGAAACATTTCCCGGTCTGGATCGATTGCGACGTCCGGCCAGCGTTCGAGCTCGGGAAAGCGCGGGGGTACGACCCCGGACGGCGCTTGCTCTCTCTGCTTCCGAGAAGTATCGCAGTCGACCCACTCAAGCACCATGGCCTCGCCGACGTGCACCTGGCCCCGGCGCTCGAATTTGGCCTTGCACTGCGGGCACCGAGTTTGCTGCCAGTTCCCTGCCTCAAGCGCCTTGTAGTAAGCCACGTTCGCGCCACACTCAGCGCACGCATACTCGTAGCTCCAGACAGCCTTGACGAGCCGTGACGCCCGCCCGCAGTGGGCGCACGGGACCGCGTAGAGGGCCGGCACCCGCAGTTGCGCCTCGTGAAGCACGCGTTCAGCCGTGCGCCGCAGCCGCTTGGGATCGACGAGGTTCACGTAATTCAAGCCGATGTGCTGCCCGAGACGGCTGATGTCCGAGAGGACGGCTCGGCGACCCGTCATGAACGCCGCCACCCCGGTCATTCCTGACCCGGCGAACGGATCCACGACAACGTCCCCGGGCTGCGTGAAGGCTTCAAGAAAGGGGATGATGGCCCGGACCGGTACTTTGGTCAGGTAGCCGTGCGCCATGTAGATGGGATCTGCCGACCGACGAACGCGGATCTCGGACGGCAGCGCAGGCATCTCCGCCCTCATCGAATGCTACTTATAGTCTGTAGACGGATAGTCGTCAAGGAAAATATGTTCGCCGCATGGCGGCGTCGCGTGAGGCCCAGCCCAGGTTCGACGCTGGGGAGCTCTTCCTTTCATTTGGCCAAGCGGTTCGGGAACGCCGGAACTCTATGGGACTCTCCCAAGAAGAGCTCGCGCATCTGGCCGGGCTTCACCGGACCTATGTCGGTTCGATCGAACGCGGTGAGCGCAACCCCTCTCTCCTCAACATCGCCCGCATTGCCCATGCTCTGAAGCTCAGGCCGAGCGAGCTGATGCCTGAGCTGCCGCGCGGAGGCCGGCGTGGCGCTTAAGCGAGACGACAGCTTCCTTCAGTACCTCACCATGGGTGCCGCCGGCTCTGCGCGGGCAGCAGACGACCTCAACGGCCACGGACATCAAATCATCGAACTTGAACGATACACGACTTCTAACAAGATCTGGGCCACGAAAATCAAGCGGTTGCGGTTGCCCGATCTCCTCTGCCTGCGTTGCGGCCTCAGGGTCGAGGCCAGGGCCAAGTCCAAGCTCGAGGTGAAGCTGAGCGACAGCCCCACGGTGGCCGGGCGCCAGTGGGATGCGGGACTCAAGGACGACGACCTCGTCGCCCTCATTCACGTTGCATGGGATGGCCGTGTCGCCACCCCCTCGGCGTGGGTTGAGTACTTCCGCGTCGCCGATCTGCGGGCCACGGTCGGCGCTTCCAAACTGGGCCCGCCGAAGTCGGCTAGCGAAGGGGCTGAACGGGACCGTACCTGGCCCGCTTCGGTGGCCTCGCAACCCGGGACCGTCACTGCCGTAAGCGCGACGCACGTCACGATCAACTGGCACAATGGTCCGATCCGTCGCTTGCCCATTCGACCTGGATTCCATGTGTACGTAGCTCCCGGTGATACCTTGACGGCAGGGCGGATTATCGCCGGGATCGCCCCACGCCCCGCGACCGTGGTATGTCCTGGCGACGTCTGGAATCCGATGGTTCAGAGTACAGATGCCGATCCCGGCGCTCGCTACGCAGCGCTCAAGGCGCTGGCGTTCCGCGGCGAGGCGGCTACGGCTGTCGCGCGCCTTCGTGCCGTCTGTGAAGACCAAACGGAGGACGTCAGGGTCAGGCTCGAGGCACTCGCCGGTCTTGCACGCCGCCAGCCTGAGGCATGGGTTCCCGTCCTTGCGGAATTCAGGAGGACCCTCGAGGCCGATAAGGCAATGGAGGCAGTGTTCATTCTATCCGAGGTAGCAGCGCCCGCGGCCACCGACGCGCTTGCCGCGATGCTCGCAGACCAGACCCTGGCCGAGGAACTTCGGGCAGCAGCCGCCTGGGGATTGGGCGTCGGTGGCCACGGCCGACCTGAATTGCTTCTGGACTATCTGGCGGATCCATCGGATGACGTCGCCATGCACAGCCTGGTGGCGACGGGTTCTGAGCTGGTGGATGCAGCTCTTGATCAGGTTGCCGGCCGGATCGCGAACGGGGAGCGGGCTGCTGCCGCCGCGGTTCAGGTCTTGGCTCGTCACGGGGAGCGCGGAGCCCGGGTACTCCTCGGGCGGGTTGGGACGTTCGAATCAGCCAAGGCGAACGCATGGGTACTCTTCGGTCTCGGTCTTGTTGGCCGCGCCTCCGTAGCCGCGGCAGCCGGAGGTGAGGTAGCAGCGGGGCTCAGTGATGCCCTCGCACCCCTCTGGATCGGCTTGACCGAAAACTGGCTCGCCGGAGATCGAGCAGCCGTACTCGATTTCTTGAAGCGGCAGATCGTGCGCGAAGTCATCGCGGCCCCGGCACACTAACAGTACATTCCCGTGAAAGCGGCAGAACTGCACTTGGACACCCTGCCGACACGGCCGGCACCCCTGTGACTTTGGTGTAGCCTCCTTCCAAGCCCAGCCACCTCAGTGGTTGCCACGTAGGGACTCCAGAGCTCTGCGCTCGAGAAGCCAGAGCTCCCAGACCACACCAGGCCCTACTCAAAGTTTTCCTTGACGTATAGCCGGAGCTCTGGCAGATTAACTCACAATTTGGACCAGAGCTCTGATGTTACGTCATTAGGAGCTCTGGATTGGAGGTGGCCAATGAGAAGAGTTTGAAGCCGCCTGAGCCAAGTACGAGCAGACGCACAGCGTCTTCTTCCCCGCCTCCGCCGAGTACTTCATCACGGATGGCCAGCACCGCTTCTGCTCGCTCATGGACTTCGTGCGGCAGTACCCGGAGTACGCGACGAAGTTCACGCAGGCCGTCGCGATCTCCGTCCTGCCCGAGGACCGGCTCGGCAAGTGGGCCGGCCAGAGCTTTCACGACAAGAACTATCTCCGCTCGCAGGTCAAGATGACGAAGGCGCTGGCCGTCGACAGCCGTGATTTGCACAACGTGCTCGCGAAGGAATTGCAGGAGCACCGCGTAGTCAAGGCCGGCGGCGGCGTCAACGAGCAAAAGGACTCGCTCGCGGCGAAGGCGAGTGAGTTCGCAACTCACGCCGTGCTGTACCGCTTCACCCGCGGCTTCTGCGAAGGCCGACGGGGTCTCGACAAGGCGCCGATCAAGAACCCCAACCTGACGAGCGAGACGTACGACATCTGGAAGACGCGCATCAACGAGTACGTCACCGAGCTTCACCGTGCGCTACCACACTGGACGGCCGACCCCGATACCCGAAAGGACTACCTGGGTCGCGCCAGCGCCGCACTCCAGGCGCTCGGCCTCATCGGCAACGACTTGACCAAGGTGAAGGACGTGACCACTCGCCGGGAGATGGTGCAGCGGCTGAGCGAGGCGCACCTCGACTGGCGTCGCAGCAACGTCAGTGTCTGGGGCGACGTGATTGGCACGGTCGTCACCGACGAGAACGGAAGGCAGTCGGTTACGCCCAAGTCCAGCCGCCAGGCCATCGACGGCACGATCCGGTTCCTGCGAGAGCGGACGGGTCTGGCTGAGTTCCTCGCGCAGATGGCGCAGCAGGCGCACGAGGCGATGGTGAAGGCGCTGACGGCCGAGGACACGGACGGCACCGACGAGGAGGAGTGATCGCCGGGGGGGACCCTGGGCGAACCCTGGGCGAAACGAAAGGGCCTTGGAGAACGCAACCTCCAAGGCCCTGTTTTCCGTGGTTGCGGGGGCTGGATTTGAACCAGCGACCTTTGGGTTATGAGCCCTTTGCGATTCGCCACGAGAGCCATGGCGCCACAAACAACACGTCGTAAATCAGCGCTTCTGACGTAGGTGGGCTTGGCGCCCTTTGGATCTCGTTGGCAGCAACTTCCTGGGTAATTCCTGGGTGAAGTCTGGGTGACAGCTCAACGCGGCCTCAAAAAACAACGGGGCGGATGCCAACGGGATTCGGCGAGGGGGTGAGTCCGTTCCGTGTTCCCTTCGCGGTGCTTGTGCGGGCCACCTCATATGATTGCGGAACGCCTCAGCTTTGGGGTCAGCAGAAGGCTGATGTAGGCGCCGACACCGTCGTGCATGCGTAACCCGTTTGACGATCCTCTTGGGCCCCCCCAGCCCGTTAACCGGCCCGCGTGTCGGCCGGAGGGCGAGGCGCGAATCACGATATTCGGGGGACAGCTGGTTCAGTGCGGTTCAGTCTCTTCCAGTGGTGGACGTCGTCCCAGCGCGTGGTAGACCTCGAGGACGGGTTCCGCGGCAAGCAAGCTGTGGCGGAGTCTCGGTGTCGTCAGGGCAGCCCGCGATCTCCCTGCCCCTGCACTGGACTCCGGATGGGCTCCCGGTCGCGGCCCAGCTGGTGGCTGCCGCCGGCCGGGAGGACCTGCTGCTGCGCGTCGCCTCCCAGCTCGAGGTCGCCTGCCCGTGGGTGGGGCGGTGGGGCGACGCCCTGCAGTCTGCCCCTGAACCGCCAGCGCCCAAGGGGATCGCCGGCCTTGGGAGCCTGAGCCTCAGGGCTCCAGAGGCCGCCAGGAAGGGGGTCACGCCCCACAAGACTCGTTGTTCTGGGACTACTTACGACATATCGTGCGTCTATGTCTACTAAGATATGTTTATGCCATCTATATGGTTTACTATTGCTCATATATGCCGTATAATTATGACACTCAGGAGGAGCTGGGCAATGAAACCGATCTGGAAGCAGAAATACGGCGATAACGGCCATGAGCTCTGGCTCGGAATTCCAACGTGGGATCCCGGCAACAAAGAGGGCCGCCTCTCGATCAAGTACGCCTATCGACTCGAGGGGGGTCGAATCCCACGGACCGCACCGGAGGTTCCCGAGCGCGTTATCACGTCCATGCTGCTGATGCTCGGCGAGCACGGGCGCCTCAAGCCGGAGGAAATCGATCAAATCGAAGCGCTGATCAACCGGCTGCGAGGCAGGATCATCTCACCCGGTCACGTTCAACACCGAGGGCGGCGAGAGACACCGTGAGAGAGGTCAAAGAGGATCCGCTCTGCGTCATCTGCCGGAAGCCGGGAAAGTATCTCTTCTTCGGGCAATGGCCGCTCAGCAGGAACGGTGAATGCAAGTCGTGCGTGAATCGGAGAACCATGCTGCGCCGCTGGCGTCTCGAGCACGGCGTAATGGATGAGTATCGGCGGCGCGCGGTAAAGACACACATTGGCGTCCCGCTCACAGCGGAGATCCGCGCCAAGGTCGGCGCCGGGCTGCGGGGCCGAACACGGCCCCCGATGCCCCGGCAGGTGATGGTGGCGATGACGCTGGGGCTCCTCCGGCGAATCCATGAGGGAGACCCTGTCGCCCCCCGGGTGACGCCGGCCGCGGCCCTTGGCCTTCTTCGTCGGGCCGGCGTGAGACCAAGTGATGTGTGGAGGAGTCCAAGAAGTTGACCGGACCTGACGATCACCGGTCTAGGGCATTCGGTCAGCGTCATCTTGAGGAGGCCGAACGGTCGTGAGCAAGAAGGCCCAGGGGAAGAGCGCGGCTTGGTACGGGGAGTGGGAACGGAACTTCCCCGACAAGGTGGTCAAGCACAACGCGCGGGCCAGAAAGGCCCTCGAGTTCGTGCGCGAGGCCGGCGTCCCTACTGTCGGGGTGGTGGAATACTTCGGAGGGACCGGCAACTACAGCCGGATGATCCAGGAGCTGTGGCAGCCGGAGTGGCACGTGGTCTTCGACATCCACCCGGCCGCCTGCGAGGCTCTACGCGCACTCCCTCTCCCCCTGAAGGTCCTTCAAGAAGAGTTTGCCCTTTCCGCCGGGCGGGACCTGGACCCCGATGTGGTGGTCATGGACTCGCACAACTTCACCCTCATGAAGCTCCAGGAGGACCACCGCACCTCGCTCGACCTCATCTTCGCGCGTCGCCCAGCGGCTCTGGTAGTGAACGATCTACTGGGCGAGTACTTCTGGTGGACGAGGAAAGCCTACGCCGAGCACCTGGGAGTGGACAAGCTCTCCTACGAGCAGTACATCCACTTCCTGGCCATCTGGTGGCTAGAAGAATTCGGCTACGGTATGCGCGCCTACTGGCACGGGGCTCCTCAAGGCTCCCTCCGCCCTGGACCCGGGGTATATGTCCTCCTGCCTGGCGAAGCCAAGCCGATGATCCACCCCAACGTTGGGATGCCACCCCGCGACAGCACCCGCTGAAGCCTGCTCCCCAACATGGCTCGCATGGACCTCGATCAACCCGTAAGCACCTTGGCTGCCGAAACCGTCGCGGAAGCGGCGCGGCTCGCGCTCGCGGCCGGCTACCAGCCGGTGCTCGTCCATGAGCGGAGCAAGCGGCCGGTCGGGCGGGAATGGCAGAACAGGCGCTACACCCCCACCGAGGACATCGAGGGCATCTTCACGACCGGCCACAACATCGGTCTGAACTTGGGGGCCTCCAATCTGGTGGATGGTGACCTCGACTCGGTCTGGGCCCGGCAGCTCGCGCCGGCGTTCTTGCCGCCCAGTGCGATGGTCTGGGGCCGTGCCTCGGAGCGCGCCGGCCACTGGTGCTACCGGCCGGTCGGGCTCGTGACCTACAAGAAGTATCTCGGCGTCGGGCGGAGCGTGCTGCTCGAGCGCCGGGCCGGTGACGGTCTGCAGTCGGTCATCCCGCCGTCCGTCCACCAGGACACGGGCGAGGCCATCGAGTGGGAGCACCCGGGCCCGGCGGGAGGAGTTGATGCCGCCGATCTGATCCGAGCCTTCGATCGCTTAGCGGCGGCGTCCCTCCTCGCGAGCGTGTATCCCGACGAGGGTAGCCGGCATGAGTTCTGCCTGGCGATGGCAGGCTACCTCGCGAAGAACGGGGTGGACGCGGTCCTGGCTTCCGAGCTGCTGGAGCCCGTCGTGCGGCTCCGCGATGAGCGGACCGAGATCAAGGACCGGCTCGACGCGATTCGCTCGACCTTTGCTCTTGTCGATGACTCGGACGCTCCCCTGGCCGGCTATCGGAAGTTAGAGGATATCCTCGGCGCCGACACGGCCAAGGCCGTCGCCGCGAAGCTGACGGAGTGGTTGGGGCTCGTTCCGCGTGGGCCCATCGGCGACGAGCAATTTACGGATTCGGCCAATGCCGAGCGGCTCGCGGTGAAGCTGCAGGGCCAGGCGGTGTACGCCTTCGAGATGAAGAACAACTGGTACCTCTTCGACGGAACCCGGCTCGTCCTCCGTCCCCGGCAGGTGTTGTATCCCTACATCAAGGGGATCGCCAATGACTTGCGGGCTCGGGCTGGTCGGGTCGGGGACAAGGCGATGCTGGCCGGGGCCCACCGCCTCGGGAACCAGGGCGGCGTCGACGGGTGCATCGAGCAGGCGAAGGGCATCCCGAGCCTCTGGGTCAAGATGGACGATCTCGATGCCCACCCGATGTGGCTCAACACCCCGAGCGGGACCCTCGATCTGGAGACCGGCGAGAACTGGGCGCCCCGCTTCGAGGACCTGCTGACCAAGCTGGCGGGCGCCCCCTACGATCCCGCCGCGACATGCCTACGCTTCAAGCAATTCCTCGCCGAGATCATTCCGAGCCCGGAGGTACGGGCCTTCCTCCAGCGCAGCGTCGGCTACTCGTTGACCGACGAGACCCGGGAGCGATGCTTCTGGATCCTCCACGGGATCGGCCGGAACGGGAAGACCACGCTGATCAACGCCATCCGGACGGTGCTGGGCGACTACGCGATGGCGACGCGCGCCACCACGTTGATGGTCAAGAAGCACGGGGACGACAAGCGGAACGACGTCGCCATTCTGCGAGGAGCGCGGTTTGTGTCGGCGACCGAATCCGAAGAGGGCGAGCACCTCGCCGCGGCGCTGGTGAAGGAGCTGACGGGCCAGGACCCAGTGACCGCTCGCCTTCTGTATTGCGAGAATTTCTCCTTCGTCCCGACGTTCAAGATCTGGCTGGCGACCAACCACAAGCCCACCATCCGCTCCGGCGACCCCGCGATCTGGGACCGCGTCTTCCTCGTCCCCTTCGAGGTCCGGATTCCGGAGGAGCGGGTCGATCACACCCTCGCCGACCAGCTCGGGCGCGAGGCCCCGGGCATTCTGAATTGGGCTATCGCGGGATTTGAGATGTGGAGGGCCGATGGCCTGCAGCCGCCGGATGAGGTCCGGGAGGCCACGGCCACCTACCGCGAGGAGATGGACACGCTGCGGCAGTTCTTCGAGGAGTGCACGGTCATCGACCCTCAGGCGCGGTGCAAGGCCCAGGACCTGTACGAAGCCTACCAGTCCTGGGCGGGGACGGCGGGCCTCCGCTTCCCGATGTCCAAGAACACCTTCGGCGCGCTGCTGAAGGAGCGCGGCTTCACCCCACATAAGGACGGCGACGGGACGCGCTGGTGGGTGGGCATTCAAACGGCCGTCAAGCTCGGTGGAAGGAACGTCGCGTGCCCGCCGGACTGGAGGCGCCCAACGTCTACTGGCGGGTGAACTCAAGGGCCCGAGGTAGACGGCGCGCGCGTGTCGTCGGCCTGCAGGGGCATGCCGCCCAGCTCGCCGGAGAGCTTCGCGAACGCGGTTGCCACCCAATTCGACAGCACGGAGGCGCCCCCCTCGGCGAGGCGGCGGGGGCGCCTCCAACCCGACCCGCGGGGCGCGAGACGGTGGTCACCGCCGGGCGCCGAGGCGAGCCCCGCACGACCGGCGAGCGGTCCCCAGGGGGAACCCGAGAAGGCTACGGCGCACCACGGCGCACTTCCCCGTCTGCGCTTAGGGGGGAGGAGGAGGCTGAAGGAGTTTCTAAGAAGGGGCGGGCACCCTCGCCGTGTTCGCCGTACAGAAGGGCCAGGCGGGAGGCGGTCCCTCCAGAGAGGACCCGCGAGGGCGCCGGCCGGCGCCCCTGCCGGCCCGGCCCTGGATGGGGCTACGCTGGCCCGGCCCTCCACTTCATGGGGCCCGGCCTGTCAGCGCCGATGGTAGAAGTCTAGAGAACACCGAAATAGGAAGTCCCCCAACCACCAGCGAGAATGTCCCTTCACCGATCGCCATCGGGAGGAGGGACACGATGCTAGGACTGGAGGACTTCATGACGATTCAAGCATTGGCCAAGCGCGGTGTCTACCTGTGCGACATCGCGTCGCAGCTCGGGGTGCACCGGAAGACCGTGAGTCGGGCCGTGAAGCGGGGCGGGCCGCCGGCGCCGTGCCGGGGCCGACGCGGCAGTCTCTTGGATCCGTACCGGCCGGTGATCGACGGCCTCCTGAGTGAGGGGGTATGGAACGCGGTGGTGATCTGGCGAGAGCTCCAGGCGCGCGGGTATGGGGGCGGCGTCTCCATCATCCGGGACTACCTCCATCCCAAACGCCCGCTGCGGGCGGGCCGGGCGACGGTGCGCTTTGAGACCGAGCCCGGTCGGCAGCTGCAGACGGACTGGGGGGTGCAGCCGACGGTGATCGCGGGGCAACCCGTGGCGGTGCACGTCGCCGTGAGCACGCTCAGCTATTCGCGGCGGTTCCATTTCTGGGGCACGGACGCCGAGGACGCCGAGCACACCTACGAGGCCCTGGTCCGCGCCTTCGAGTGGTTCGGCGGCGTCCCAGCCGAGGTCCTGGTCGACAATCAGAAGGCGGCGGTCATCGCCCATCGACGGCGCGGGGAGGTCCAGTTCCATCCCCGCTTCCTCGATCTGGCCGGCCACTACGGCTTCCGCCCCCGGGCCTGTCGCCCGGCCCGGGCCCAGACCAAGGGCAAAGACGAACGCAACATCGGCTACGTCAAGCACCACTTCTTCGTCCGCTACCGGGCCTTCGAGAGCTGGGCCCATCTCAATCAGCTCGCCGAGCAGTGGCTGCGGGAGGAAGCTGACCCCCGCGTGCACGGCACCGTGCACGAGGTCGTCGCCGAGCGCTTCACCCGCGAGGCCCCGACCCTGCAGCCGCTGCCGCCCCGGCGCTACGACACGGCGTACTGGGAGCCACGCCAGGTCGGCTGGGACGCCTACGTCGAGGTCCGAGGCAATCGCTACAGTGTGCCCGGCCCGCTGGCCGGGCAGCCCGTCCGGGTGCGGATCACCCTGGACGGCGCCGTCGCCATCTACGACGGCGAGCAGTGCGTGGCCCAACATGTCCTCCAGCCCGCCACCCAGGGCTGGGTCACGGTCCCCGATCACCATGTCGAGCTCTGGGCCGACACGCTCGCGGTCGAGCGCCGGCCCCTGGCGGTGTACGAGGAGGTGGCGACATGGAACTGAGCACCCTCCTTGAGCGCATGAAGATGGAGCACCTCCTGGCCCAACTCGACGGCGTCTGCGAGCACGCGGCCAAGGACGACCTCGACTACAAGGGCTTCCTCACCCAGGCCCTGGAGGCCGAGTGGCGCGGCCGGCACCAGCGCGGCGTCGAGAGCCGCCTGAAGCTGGCCCGCCTACCGTGGATCAAGAGCCTGGACCAGTTCGACTTCGACTTCCAGCCCTCGATCGACCGCAAGCAGGTCCGGGAATTGGCCGGCCTCAGTTTCGTCGAGCGCGCCGAGAACGTCGTGCTGCTCGGTCCGCCCGAGTCAGCGACATAGTGCCCACCTCGCTATGTGCGTGAATCTTCAAGGCTCAACTGCGCCGTCGTCGGAGTTGGCGGAAGTGCTCCGCCCCGTTTGA
>Ga0187893_10006070_pt1 | contig 20997 bp, 10 predicted proteins | sample MA1701074metaG_FD_139574 | JGI IMG/M metagenome (GOLD analysis project Ga0187893, IMG submission 139574) | White microbial mat communities from a basaltic lava cave in the Kipuka Kanohina Cave System on the Island of Hawaii, USA - MA170107-4 metaG ...
GCCGACTTTGAGCACGCGGCTGTAGGCCCGGGCGCTCAGCCCCAATTTATTGATGGCCGTTTCCAGGAGTTTGTCGGCCTCCTCTTTCACGATGCAGTAGCGTTTGATGTCTCGGGTGCCCATGTGCGCGTTGGCGTGGATCGGTCGCTTGGCAAAGCGCTCCAGTTGAATCTGCCGCGCGCTATTGACCCGCTGGCGAATGTGAGTCGAAGGCTCGCCCTGATCCCTGCTCGCCAACTCTTGATAGCGCAGCGTGGGCACTTCCACTTGGATATCGATGCGATCGAGCAGCGGGCCCGAAACCTTGGTGCGGTAACGTTGGATCTGCAGCGGCGTGCAAGAGCATTCTTTTAGCGGGTCGGTAAAAAAGCCGCAGGGGCAGGGGTTCATGGCGGCAACCAGCATGAAACTCGCCGGATAATTGATCGACCCGACGGCGCGTGAAACGGTGATGCTCCCGTCCTCCAGAGGTTGGCGTAGGACTTCCAGTACGTTGCGCTTGAACTCCGGCAGTTCGTCGAGAAATAGCACGCCGTTATGGGCAAGGGATACCTCGCCGGGTTTGGGCACCGTGCCGCCGCCCACGAGTCCGGCGTCGGAGATGGTGTGATGGGGCGAACGAAACGGGCGGGTGGCGATCAGAGGGTGGCCGTTTAGGGTTCCCATCACGCTGTGAATCTTCGTCGTCTCGAGTGCTTCGGCAAGTGTCAAGTCGGGGAGAATGGTCGGCAGTCTCTTGGCGAGCATCGTTTTGCCTGAACCCGGTGGTCCTACGAGAATGACATTGTGGCCGCCGGCGGCCGCCACTTCCAGAGCCCGCTTGACATGCTGCTGACCCTTGACATCGTTAAAGTCCGAATTGTACTGCGCGTTTCGCTTGAACAAATCGTTGAGGTTGACATGGTAGCGCTGCAGAACCCTGGCCCCGTTGAGGAACTCGACGACCTGGGGAAGGTTCTGCACGCCGAGAACTTCGATTTCCCGAACCACGGCTCCCTCCGAAGCATTATGCTCCGGCAAAATAAGCCCTTTGACGTTCTCTTTTTTTGCCGCCATGGCAATGGGCAACGCGCCGCGCACGGGCTTGATCGAGCCGTCGAGGGAAAGCTCCCCGATCAGGAGATAGTCGTCGAGAAGTTTTTTGTCGATGAGCCCCTCGGCAGCAAGAATGCCCACGGCCATCGGCAGGTCGTAAGCCGAGCCTTCCTTTTTGATATCCGCGGGGGCCAGGTTGATGGTGATGCGCTTGGCAGGAAAAGTGTAACCGCAATTGTTGACCGCGGCCCGGATACGGTCTTTACTCTCTTTAACCGCACCTTCTGGAAGACCCACGGTGGAGAGTTGCGGCAGGCCGGAAGCAAGATCGATTTCCACTTCGACGCGTAGCGCATCGATGCCGTAGAGAGCCGCGCTATTGACCTTGGCCAGCATAAACGGGCGGGGAAAAAGCTGCCGTACGCTAGCAGAGGCGGTGCGGAATGACAAGCGAAACCAAGCTAAATTTTCTTCGTTCAGACAGTTCAAATCGTTCAAGCAGTTCAACCCGTTCAAACCGATGAAACAGTTAAGACGGATCGAGATGCTTTGAACGGCTTGAGCGGTTGGAACGGTTGGAACGGCTGGAACAGGGCTTCGCTAGAACTTGTCTTTCTTCAGCGATTTGAGAGAGGAAGGACGGCCGCGCAGTGCATCTTCTTTGGTGACGCGGTCGAAGACATGGATGCCGCGATTGTGCAGGAGCGTTGGCTGGGAAATGGCTCGGCGGACAGCGGCTAAACAGATCGCACAACGCCTCAAAGGTTTATCCTTGACGTTTTGGATCGTCTCGAAGCGATGGCCGTGGCGACATTCATACTCATAGAGCGGCATAATCGATGATCACTGCTGCTATCATATTGAGCTGCGAGGCACAATATGGGATCGCCTTGTCTCACCAAAATTTTCCTGGTATAAGATTTTATGTTTGCTGTGACACGACCAAGCAACATCAAAAACCCAGGCCCGAGTCTGGGTTTTTTTTTAACCTGCTGCGGAGGTAAGTCATGTTAGAGCAGGAAGTCTTACCCGTTGGCTTAACTTTCGATGATGTTCTTTTGATTCCCGCCGAGTCTTCAATTTTGCCCCGCGAGATCGACGTGTCGACTCGTCTGACGGAGCGCATCGCCTTGAATATTCCACTCGTCAGCGCCGCCATGGATACGGTTACGGAATCCAGGACCGCCATCGCCATGGCGCAGGAGGGAGGAATCGGCATAATTCACCGCAATCTCTCCGTAGAAGCGCAAGCGGGGGAAGTGGGAAAAGTCAAGAAGTTCGAAAGCGGCATGATTTCCGATCCTATTACAGTGGCGCCTGAGCAAAAAATCTCGGACGCGCTGGACATCATGCGCCAGTACGGCATTTCGGGGTTGCCGGTGACGAGGAACGGAAAACTGGTCGGCATTTTAACCAATCGCGACTTGCGTTTTGAAAAGCAGCTCGACCGGCCGGTCTCCGATGTCATGACGAAAGACAAACTGGTGACGGTAAAACCCGGTGTGACTCTCGACGAAGCCAAAGAGATTCTGCATCAGCATCGGATCGAAAAACTTCTGGTGGTGGACGATGAGTTTCAGCTGAAAGGGCTCATCACAGTCAAAGATATCGAAAAGAAAATCCAGTTTCCCAACGCCTGCAAGGACGAGAGAGGCCGGCTGCGGGTTGGGGCGGCGGTGGGGGTGGGCACGGACTGGGAAGAGCGAGTGGAGTTATTGGTGCGGGGAGGCGTGGATCTCATCGCCGTGGACACAGCGCATGGTCATTCGAAGAACGTGATCGACGTCGTACAGCAAATTCGCCGGCGCTATCCGGAGCTTGATCTGGCGGCGGGCAATGTTGCTACCGAAGAGGGGACGACGGCGTTAATTCATGCAGGGGCGAATTCGGTAAAGGTCGGCGTTGGGCCGGGTTCTATTTGCACCACTCGTGTCGTTTCCGGAGTCGGCGTGCCGCAGATCACGGCCATTGGCAGCTGCGCGAAGGCGGCGGCGCGTCACAACGTGCCGATCATCGCCGACGGCGGGGTGAAATTCTCCGGCGATATCACCAAGGCTTTAGCTGCCGGGGCGCAGTCCGTGATGATAGGGAGTCTCTTTGCCGGAACCGAGGAAAGCCCTGGGGAGACCATTCTCTATCAGGGGCGCACCTACAAAGTGTACCGCGGTATGGGGTCCATGGGCGCCATGGGGCAGGGCAGTCGAGACCGCTACGGCCAGGCCGACGTGGAAGACGCTAAAAAATTGGTTCCTGAAGGCATCGAGGGGCAGGTTCCGTACAAGGGATCGCTTTCTTTTAATATTCATCAACTCGTGGGCGGGCTGCGCGCCGGCATGGGATACCTCGGATGCCGTGACGTCGCCACGCTCAGAGCGAAAGCGAGATTCATGCAAATCACCGCAGCGGGGCTCAGAGAGGGACATGTGCACGACGTTTTTATCACCAAAGAGGCCCCCAACTACAGAGCGGAATGATCGCTGTTCGTTCCTCGTACTCGTGGCTCGTTCAAGATTCGGAATGTCTCGCGCAAAGACGCAAAGCTCGCAAAGGCCGGAGAATAAAGAGCCTAAAACTTTGCGCGCTTGGCGCCTTGGCGGGAGTAAATATCCCATCCCCTTCTTCGTTCTAGGAGTAGCAACCACGAGTCACGAAACATGATTCTCGTCCTCGACTTCGGCTCCCAGTATACCCAGCTCATTGCGCGCCGCATCCGTGAAGCGCAAGTTTACTGCGAGATCCACCCGTTCAACGTGGCGTTGGCGAAAATCGAAGCGCTCAAACCCGAAGGAATTATTCTTTCCGGCGGGCCGGCGAGCGTTTATCAAGAAAACGCGCCCAGGCTCCAGGAAGCAATCTTCCGGCTTTCGGTTCCGTTTCTGGGTATTTGTTACGGTATGGGTATGATCAACCTGGCGTCGGGCGGGGTGGTGGCACGGGCCGCACAGCGCGAGTATGGTCCGGCGGACTTGACCGTCGATAGCGACCGCGACTTGTTTCATGGATTTTCCGGAAAAGAGTTGGTTAGGGTCTGGATGAGCCATGGCGATAAGATGACGGTGATCCCCGAGGGGTGGAGCATCCTGGCGCATAGTGGAAATTCCCCCATCGCCGCATTCGCCGACCCGACCCGCCGGTTCTTCGGCGTGCAGTTTCATCCTGAAGTTGCGCACACACCCCGGGGCAAGGAAATCTTGGACAATTTCATTTTTCGCATCTGCGGCTGCCGGGCCGACTGGACTATGGAGCACTTTATCGAGGGGACGGTTAAGAAAATATGTCGCGAGGTCGGCGACGGACGTGTCCTTTGCGCTTTGAGTGGGGGGGTTGATTCCTCCGTCGCCGCGACACTGGTGTATCGCGCGATCAAAGAAAAACTTATCTGCGTCTTCGTCAACAACGGCTTGTTGCGCCAAAACGAAGCGGAACGAGTCTGCCAGTTGTTCGCAGGGCGATTCGGGCAAAGCTTTCGCTATGCAGATGCAAGGTATCGATTTCTTTCGGTTTTAGAAGGCATCGAAGATCCGGAGGAAAAACGGCGCCGGATCGGCCACCAGTTCATCGAAGTCTTCGAAGAGGAAGCAAAAAAAATCGGTGCCATCGATTTTTTGGCCCAAGGCACTCTTTATCCGGACGTCATCGAGTCGGTCTCTTTCGTCGGACCTTCGGCGACCATTAAAACCCATCATAACGTCGGTGGACTGCCGACTAACATGAAGTTCAAGCTGATCGAGCCGTTGCGCGAGCTTTTCAAAGACGAGGTGCGCCTCTTGGGGAGGGAGCTGGGCTTACCCCTTGAGATGATTCAGCGCCAGCCCTTTCCCGGTCCCGGGCTGGCGATACGCGTGCTCGGCGAGGTGACCGAGGAGCGGCTCAAGATTCTCCGCGAGGCCGATGTCATCGTCCTCCATGAAATAAGAGCGGCAGGGCTTTACGAAAAAGTCTGGCAATCTTTCGCCGTATTGCTGCCGATTAAAACAGTGGGCGTCATGGGGGACGAGCGCAGCTATGAGAACGTTATCGCGCTCCGCGTGGTGGACAGTCAGGACGGTATGACCGCGGACTGGGTGGCGCTGCCCACCGAAGTTCTTGCCCGAATTTCCAACCGTATCATCAACGAAGTGCGCGGCGTCAATCGAGTGGTTTACGATATCTCCTCCAAACCGCCGGCGACCATTGAGTGGGAGTGAAACTGTTTAGGTTATTACTTGACTACAGGCGTCGTTAGTTTGTCCTCGCTCCTGGGTTTATCTGTGGCTTTCATTTCACTTGCTAGAGCGCCCTTATATCGCGTAAAATTCCCGGCAATCAAAAGTCTTCATAGTCTTGACTAGCGCTTCTGCTCGTTCGCTGAGTGTTGGTTCGTTCTTATGGTTAATAACCTGACAGGGTTCCTAGATATTGATGTGACTCGGCAAGATGTTCAGTCGCTGAGTAGCCCTGATGCCGTTACCGCTTTCTTTGCGCGCCTCGGTTACAACACCGACGCGCGGACAACGCAGACCGCCGGTAACCTTGGGATTGCGGCCGACAGTACCATACGGCCGATCAAGAAAATTGAACTGATTGCCGATCAGGAGGGCTTGCTTCAAGTCTATCTGTTTGAGCTTCAAAGCGTCACCATCGCCCATACACGAGCCCTGGCGCGGGCCTTCCGGAATCGGGCGGGAAACTATCTACTCGTTTTAACGAGCGATTATGACCGCCTGGACTTCGTGCTTTTGGAAAAATATCTCCCCACGGAAGGTTCGAACGGAAGCGGCCTCGGACAAAAGCAGGTTGGCATACGCCCACGCATCCTCACGGTGGAGCGGCTAAAACCACGGACCGTTCATCTCCGCGTTCTCCGCCGCCTCACATGGACGGAATCAGATCCATTCGGCCAGTATGACAAGCTTCTTTCGGCCTATGCCCTCGCTGATTGGTCCGAGGAATACTTTAACAACCGGGCTCTTTTTTCCGACTACTTTGTGAAAGAGCGGCTCCCGGAGTTCCCAGTTTGGAAGGAGGATCCAAAGCCCGCCTACCTAAAGCTCCGCGAGATTTATAAGGGAGCGGCTTCACGGTGTGCCGGTAAAGAGCGAAAGATTTTATGCCGGGAACTGGTTGAGCCAACGCTGCAGATATTGGGCTTTCAACCTAAAGCGGGACGAACGAGAGACACCGACTCAACTGAACCCCACTATCGGCTCTATTCGGCTCGGACAAAGGAAACTCCTCTGTCTCTTTGCCTCGTCTATCCCTGGGACCGGTCTCTGGACGGGAAAGACGACAGGCGTGATTCAGAGACTGCGGAAGAAAACCCCGGCGCGGTGGTCGTAAGCCTCCTCGAAAAGGGGGAATCGCCATGGGTCGTGGTGACAAACGGCAGATTGTGGCGGCTTTACGCAAAGCGGACCCACGCCCGGGCGACCAATTACTATGAGATCGATATTGACGAAGTGCTCTCGCAGTCGGGACCCCATGCGCCGGAGCTTTCAGAATCTTTTCGCTACTTCTGGCTACTGTTTCGCAGCCAGGCGTTCGAACTCCAGGAGGTTGAGCGGGAGGGCAAGAAGCAATCGCTATCTCTTCTCGACCAGCTTCTCCTCTACAGCGAGGACTACGCTAAAGACCTCGGCGAACGGCTGAAAGAAAGAGTATTTGAAGAGATTTTTCCGCATCTCGCCGCTGGTTTTATCACGTTCATCCGCCAACGCGAGGGAGCCCACACCGACATTTCTCAAGAGACTTTAAATACAATCTATCAAGGGACTCTTACGCTACTCTACCGCTTGCTGTTTCTTCTCTACGCGGAATCACGAGACCTTCTTCCGGTCAAAGAAGTACGGGGCTACTTCGAAGTGAGCTTCACGAAATTGAAGCAAGAGATCGGGGAGGCGGCGGGGACCATCGAGGACGAGGTTGAGGGTAAGCTCAAGAAACATTACCGCGAAGATGACTGCCAGCTTTACGATCGCCTCGGCCGGCTCTTCCAGATCATCGATAAAGGCGACCCAACCCTAAACGTGCCTGTTTACAACGGCGGCCTCTTTCTTTCGGAGCCGGAAGAAAAGGACGACAGCCCCGAGGCGGACGCAGCCAGATTTCTGACCCGGACGAAAGTCCCTGACCGTTTCCTGGCTCTAGCCATCGATCTCTTGGCAAGAGATGAAGATCAAAAACGGCATGACCTCGTGTTTATTGATTTTAAGTCGCTTGGTGTACGCCAACTCGGGTCGATTTACGAGGGTCTTTTGGAATTCAAGCTCCGTATTGCCGAACGCAAACTTGGCATCGTTAAGGAAAAAGGCCGCGAAATCTATGTGGACTTCAGCAAGCTAGAGGAAAAAGTCCGTGAACGGGCTGAACGCCAGGACCGGATCAAGAAAAAAGGAGAGGTCTATCTCGAAAACGACAAGCACGAGCGCAAAGCCACCGGCTCCTACTATACCCCGGACCACATCGTCAGCTACATCGTAGAACACGCTGTCGGTCCTGTCCTGAAAGAAAAGTTTGAAGCCATGCGCCCGAAGCTCCGCGAGGCGCAGCAAAGGCGCCGGGCATTTTTTGACAAGCAGGAAGCGCTGCGCAAACAGGGGCTCAGAACGGAGCCGGAAAGCAAGGCTGAGTTTATCGGGCAGGAACTGGTAGATGAACTCTTCAACATCAAGGTGCTCGACATGGCCATGGGCTCGGGCCACTTTTTAGTCGAGACTGTGGACTATATCACCGACAAGACCCTCGACTTCCTAAACGCTTTCCCGTGGAATCCAGTCGTCGCGCATCTGTCCCGCATGCGCGAGACGATCCTTCAGGAGATGGACGATCAGGGCATTACCATCGATCCCAAGCGCCTGACCGATGTCAATCTTCTCAAGCGCCACGTTCTCAAGCGTTGCATCTACGGCGTGGACATCAACCCGATGGCTGTTGAGCTTGCCAAAGTCTCGCTGTGGCTCGACTGTTTCACCCTCGGCGCTCCGCTCTCTTTTCTCGATCATCACCTCCGCTGCGGCAATTCGCTGATCGGGGCCACGGTAGAAGAGGTTGACAAGATCCGCGCCGCCAAAGGTCAGCTTCTTCTTTCCGCTTCATCAGATTGGCAAGGCCTGCTTCAAGCCATCCAAGGAATGATTGAGGTTGGAGGATTGCCGGACGTAACCTCCGCGCAGGTTGCCAGATCCCGAACTACCTACAAATCGGCGCTTTCAAACCTCGAAAATTTTAAGAAGATCTTGGACGTTCATACAGCCCGATGGTTTGTCGAATACCCGAACGGAAAAGGTAAAGGAAAAAAAGCCAAGCCAAAAGAAGATCCTTTCGATTACATCCTCAAAAGCGGCGACCTCTTCGAATGGTCCCACGGCAAAAAAGCTCCCCTTTTGGACGTCGAGCCCTACCGCAGCCTCCTTTCTGACTGCGCCCGCGTCGCCAAAGAAAAACGCTTCTTCCACTGGGAACTCGAATTCCCCGAAGTCTTCTACGGCCCACGGGCAGGCACAACCCAAGCCATAGAGCGACTTCAAGGCGGTGGTTTCGATGCAGTGATCGGAAACCCGCCATATGACGTTCTAGCGAGCGAGGAACTCGGTTACGACGTGTCAGATGACTTGGCTTTTTATGAAGCTGCACCAGTTTATGAACCAGCAATTCGAGGAAAGAAGAACCTCTATAAGCTTTTCATATGTCGAGCTATTGCTGAGGCCGGTAGCGGAGGTGCATCTTCGTTCATCGTTCCGATGCCGCTTTTAGGAGACGATCAGGCAGCAGGCGTCCGAAGGATGCTGCTCGAAGAGACTAGCCTGGTAGCTATCGAAGGGTTTCCGCAGAAGGACGATCCCCACAACAGAATTTTTCCAGAGGCCAAACTTTCAACAACCATCTTTGTAAATCGTAGAAAACCGTCAAAGGCACCTTTCATAGTCCGCACTCACCCTGAGCGCTATATAGAAAACATCTCTCCAGCGCTTAAATTGTCGCCCAACGAAATCTTGGCGTTTGACCCAGAGAACGGGGCTGTACCTTCCTGTACCCAAGATGATTGGGACCTAGCGGTGCGAATTTTAAATCACCAAGGAATTTGTCGTCTAGGAAGGTTGGCAGAGTCTTTCCAAGGAGAAGTAAACGAAACAAACGAGAGAGCGAAAGGCTGTCTTACTGAAGCGAGAAGCTCACCGTTAGTTCTTCGCGGTTCCAATGTTTGTATGTACGCAGTCCGAGAGGCATCTCAGGGTGAAGATATTCGGTTGAATGTAAAGAAATTTCTCACAGGAAAGGACAGGAGTTCAAAAGCTTTCGCTTTCGAACATGAACGGGTAGGATTCCAACGCAGTTCACCGCAGAATAATTTTCGAAGAATAATCGCCTGTCGTATACCCAAGGATAGTTTTTGCTTTGACACGGTTAGTTTTGTTACTGACGAATCCTCCAAGTTCAAATTGGATCTGCTCGTCGCATTCTTGAACTCAAAAATTTTGGATTGGTATTTTCGACTCGGCAGCACGAATTCGAAGGTCAACGAATACCAATACAACGCGTTGCCGATTCCGGCATTATCGGATTCCGGTCTCAAGCTTGATTGGCGTCCTGAGTTTGAAAAAGCGGACTGGAAAAGCCTCGGTGAGCGTCTTCGCAAAGCGTGTGATCAGCCGGGGTCAATGCCAAAGCCAGTCGCCGGAGCTTTGGCAGAAATGAGTCGCCGCATTCAAAAGATCGAGGCTAAGCGTGTACTCAAAAATCGCTCCGAACGTTCCCACTTAGCGCCTGAAAGCCAACCGATCCAAGACGTTATCGATACCGTCCTTTTCCGTTGTTACGGGCTGTGCGAAGAGGACGCCCGCTATATTGAAAAGCGGCTGGAGGAAATGTTGTAAACAAGCGTCGTGCTTGCGGGGCCGTATCGTTCTGATCAATGGGCTACTTTCGAAGGGTTTCAACCACGGCAGAGCAGCTCTATTTCTCTGAAAAACTCATGAGCTTCGTCGAATTAAACCGCTGCTTCGTTCCGATCGGAAAAGATCAGGAGCCGAGTCTCGACATCGGGCAGGCTTGGGGTCGCAAGGTCGGCGGATGGCTTGAGTGGTCCGAGCTTCGCGAGCATCGACGGGTCGTTCTGTTGGCAGAGGCTTCGAGCGGCAAATCGGCGGAGTTCCGGAATCAAGCAGATAAGCTCTCCGCAAAAGGCTATCCCGCATTTTGTGTCCGCATCGAAGAGTTGGCCGACCAAGGATTCGAAGCCTCACTCGAACCGAACGCAGTAAGAATTTTTGAGCGATGGCGGAACGGCACGGGCCAAGGATGGTTCTTCCTCGATTCGATTGACGAGGCACGACTCAACCGGAAAAGCTTCGAGACTGCGCTGAAGCAGTTCGCGCGAGACTTGGATCGATCGTTGGAACGGGCACGAGTTTTTATCTCGTGTCGGGTTAGTGATTGGAAAGGGCGCGAGGATCGCGCCGTAATCGACCGGCTTCTTCCCGGTTGGGAGCAACCGGCGGCAAAATCTCCCGACGATAACGAGAGCAGTGCGCTTCTTGATCCAATCTTCAAAGCTAAAAACCGAGCATCGACCCCTTGGAACCCGCAACCAGAGCGAAAACCCAATGAACTTCTCGTGGTGCAAATCGTCCCGCTCTGGACTGAACAGTGCCGCACCCTCGCGGGGGCGCTCGGAGTAAACGACCTCGACTCCTTCATTGCTAGTATTACCCGGAACGGCCTTGATGCCTTTACGGAGCGGCCGGGCGACCTTATCGATCTTGCAGATTATTGGAAAAGCTACGGGCAGTTTGGCAGTTTTGCCGCGATGGTCGAGCACAGCATGAATCACAAGCTTAAAGAGACCGATACTTATCGCGCCGACAATGAAGCGCTGTCACTTCAGAAAGCTCAAGAGGGTGGAGAACGGCTCGCAGCGGCACTTACCCTCGCGAAATCATTTACGCTTCGAGCGCCCGGTCATGATCCTGACCCGAGCCTCGCATCAGGCGCGCTCGATGCTGCACTAATTCTTAATGAATGGACCGACGCCGAACGAAATGCGCTCGTCCGGCGCGCCGTATTCGCTCCATCGACTTACGGGCGGATTCGCTTTCATCACCGTTCAACACAGGAATACCTGACTGCGCAGTGGCTTGATCGCCTCCTACGCTCCAATTGTCCTCCCTCCGAAGTATGGAATATCATTTTCGTCGACCGTTATGGTGTCGAAACCGTGGTGCCGTCCCTTCGCCCGGCGGCCGCTTGGCTTGCGTTGCGGCAAGCCGATTTTCTTGAGGAGATCATTAAGAGGGAACCCCTGATCCTGCTCCGCCATGGAGATCCCGGTTCGTTGCCGCTTGAAGCCAGAAAACGGCTGCTTGGGACGTATGCCAAGAAGCACGCCGCCGCTGAGATCGCGGACGACAGCCTCGACAGTAGAGGGCTTTGGATGTTTGCGGACCACGGTCTCGCTGACGCCATCCGTGAGTCGTGGGCCATAAACGAACGCCCGGATTTCCGGGTGGGCCTCTTACGCCTCATTCGGGAAGGCGCGATCATAGCTTGTGTGGACCTAGCAAGAAGTGTGGCACTGGACGAGACTGCGGATGACTATCATCGGATTGTCGCTGTTCAGGCTCTCGAAAATTGTAAAGATCAAGCCGGACTTGAGGGAGTAGCGCAGCTCCTGACTAAGGCTCCTGCCAAGGCGAGCGCCAAATTGGTCCCATTGTGCGCAAAAGCTCTCTTTCCGGGTCACCTCAATACTGAACAGCTTCTTACGCTAATTGCCGAGTCCCAGCCAGCGGGGAAGTATTCGATGGAAGGTTTTCCCCGCATCCTTGTCGAACTTTACAATCAATGTCCGGACGTGAGCTCTCGCATCAAATTCGCTACGGGGCTTGCAGAGCTTTGCCTTGAGCCACCCTTTGTCCAAAGTTATCAGCGTGTTTCGGCGCGCCACTCTGAGTTGGCGAAAAGTCTGAAACCAATCGCTAGGCGTGAGCTTGAGGCGTTTGGTAACGGCGCGCCACCAGATCACCTCGTTCGCTTGTTGATGGTCGTTGAGCGAGCCGAACGCGAGCATCGTCCCGACGATGAAGGGCCCGCCCTACGCAACATCGTGCAGTCAAACGTCCAATTGCAACGGAAACTGTTTTGGGCTGACGTTGATGAGAAGCGCCGAAATTCTATAGACGCAAATGGGCCAATCCGCTATTGGCAAGTTTACTTAGGCGACTCGCCGTTATGGCAATTCCGGCCGGAGGACCTGCCATGGCTTTACGATGATTTGGCACAACGGGGCTCGGAAGCCGATCAGCGCATCGTGCTCAGTGCAATCGTCGCGGTTCTCTATGAATCCGGGCAACTACACGCGAAAGCTGGCGATCTTCGGGAGCTGGTGAAGAATCAACGTGCACTGACGGAAGACTTGGAAGCTTACTTGAACCCTCCTCGCGAGGATTCAGAAAGTCGCCGCCATCAGCGGCAACTCGGAGCACGTAACCGTCGGGCCGCAGAGCAAGAAGAGAAGAATAAATCGTCCTGGGTTAAGTTCAGGCAAGACCTCCAAAAAAATCCCGACCAGCTTCGCGATCTGGACTCTCTAAGTAGCTGGACGGCTGGTGCGTTCCGCTTATGGACGCTGACGCAATGGCTCCAGCATCGTACGGGTACGCATGATTATAATACTCCCCGCGAGTGGCGACTGCTGGAAGAGGGCTTCGGACGTGAGATAGCTCAAGCCTATTGTGACGGCATGAAGATTCTTTGGCGTATCACCAAGCCGGAGCGACCGAAACGGAATAAGGATGGTGGAGTCACCGTCAAGTGTTCGACCATACTTGCGTTCGGCGCGGTTGGGCTCGAAGCAGCCGAAGATCCGGAATGGACATCGCGCCTCTCCGAGGATGAAGCCGCGAGAGCGGCTCAACACGGCTGCCTGTCCGAGCAAGGCTATCCTGAGTGGATTGAAGCATTGGTTAGCTCCCATCCGCCGGTGGTGCTGCCGGAAATCAAACGGACCGTCTTAGATGAATGGTTCTCGCCGCCTGCGGGACGATCAGAGTTTCTGTATCGATATGCCACGCCCACCTTTCCCATCCCTTCTCCCATTCAACAGATTCTTTTTCGAAGACTTCTGGGTGGAGAACCACGTGACGTCGCTAAACTTGATCGCGCGCTACGAACCGTCCCACGCCTGAATCTCGATAAAAACCAAAAAATCAAACTTAGTCGGGTGGCGAGACAGCGCTTTGCTGAACACACAGTTGCAGGGCGTAGCGATTATGCTTTGCGATATATGGCCCTTCTGTTGCTCGTTGATATAAACGGTTCAATTGCGGATTTGGAAAGTTGGATTGGCGGCGGAGAAGGCTGCGAAAGGCAGTCTCGCGCGGAGCAGACTTTCGCCTTTTTATTCGATCGGCACGACCCTGTTCTGTCCGGCGCGCTAGAAGAAGCTTCAGTTCCAACCTTGGAACAGCTTCTGCGTCTTGCTTACTTCTACGTTCAGCCTGAGAAGGACTTAGTACATGTGGGAGTCTATACGCCGGGCGTGCGCGACAATGCGGAAAGTGCCCGGAATCTCATACTACGAGCTATTCTTGATCGTCCTGGCGCGGATGCATTCCGTGCTTTGAGGCGCATAGCAGACTACCCCGAATTTGCACTTCGAGCCCAGCGTTTTCGAGAATTGGCACGAGGCAAGGCCGAGCGCGATTCCGAGCCGCCTGCATGGAGCGCAGCGGAAGTAGTGACCTTTGAACGGCAGTACATTGCGCCAGTAAAGACTGGTAAAGACCTCCTTCGTTTCGTGATGTCGGTGCTCAGTGACATTCAATTCCAATTAAAGAAGGGCGACGTGTCGTCGCGGCCTCTGCTCCAACGAGCCAAGGACGAGGACGAAGTTAAGAACTGGATCGTTGAACAGATGAACTACCGATCACGCGGCCGCTTCAACGCTTATCGCGAGGCACAAGTTGCGGGCGGAAATAAACCCGATGTAATCGTATCGTCGACGGCTGCACAATGCGAAGTAGGAGTTGAGGTGAAACATGGCGGGAAGGGTTGGACCCTAAAGCAACTTGAAAGGGCGCTGCGGAAGCAACTGGCAACGGACTATTTGAAACCGCCAACGCGACGGCACGGGATTTTTGTCATATCCCACCATGGTCGCCGGAGTTGGCGCAATCCCGATTCCCATAAACCAATGACGTTTGACGCTCTAATCACGTGGCTTGAAGGGATAGCAAAGACGCTGGTCGAAAACGACAGCGGGCCGATCGAGGTTAAGTGTTTTGGGATTGACGCATCACCCCCGGATGAAAAAAGCTCCTGAACTTCACGCGGGGATTCTGGAGAAGGGGACATTCTGAATTTGCTCAACGAGTAAAAAAGGGACATTGTACTTTTTGAAATCCTGGAATGGGTATTCTGAGCGTTCTGAAGAGAAACTCACTGCTAGGCTGGTAATCATGTAGCTGCAGATAGTATGCTGAATATAGGTGAAGAGAGTTAACGTATGGCGCGTGGTAAGACAGTCCCGATCACTCCAGCCGTTCTCACGTGGGCCATTGAGCAATCAGGCTACACGAGAGGGCAACTAGCGTCAAAATTAGGAGTCGACGCCACCGAAGTAGACGCCTGGGAGAAAGGAAGCGAAAAACCAAATCTCACCGCGTTCAAGAAACTCTCTAACCTGCTTAAGCGTCCTTCTGCTCTCCTTTTTTTGTCTGAACCTCCGAGTGTGACGCGTCCATCAGTTGAGTTTCGTCATCCGCCCGGAATTGGACGTACGTCACTCAGCGTCACGGAGCTGCGTTACCTACGTGAGGTGGCAAGGGTTCAGCGTGTCATTGTTTGGATCCTGGGCGAACTAGGAGAATCACCTGCTGAGCTTCCTAAAATTGAGGTAGGGTCTGATGTGGAATACGCCGCGAGGGTTACACGTGAACGATTTAATTTGCCGGTGAGCGAGCAATTGCGTTGGAAGAGTTCAAGTGAGGCACTTGCCGCTTGGCGGGAGATTCTGGAGGAGGGGCGTGTTTTGGTTTTTCTTTTACCCCTGGGAAAAGAGTCGTGTCGTGGGTTTTCGCTGTGGGACGGCTATGCCCCGGTGGTCACAGCCAATACGTGGTGGAATCCTGAAGCTCGAATCTACACGCTGTTCCATGAGTATGCCCATCTTTTGACTCGTACAAATTCGGCCTGCTTGCAAGGTGGAAGTAAGTTTCTATCCTCTGGAAGCGATCCTGCTGAACGGTGGTGTGAACAGTTTTCTGCTGCAGTTCTGCTCCCATGGGATGCGGTTCAGGGTTTTATAGAAGCCCACTTTAATTGGGTTCCTGGAAAGTTGATTACGGATCTTGATTCGATTCGGAAAATGGCGCGCCAGTTTAAAGTTAGTCTCAGATCAATGACACTTAGACTGATCGGAAAAAAGGCCGCAACCTGGAACCTATACGAAAAAATCCCTACTTGGTCCGATGAAAAGAGAGGTGGCGGTGGAGGAGGTGGCCGGACGCGCACTCAAGCTCGGGAAGACGTTTACGGAAGTCGCACAATAGACGTCTTCCTCACGGGTATAAAAGAAGATCTTATAAGTCGGGCCGACGCGTTGAGTTATCTGGATATTCCGGATTCTGACCTCGAGCATTTCGAGCGATATGGCGTGCGGAGCTCCGGGTAACCGTGCCCACGACATTTTGGGTCATTGACACATCGTCGATAATCGCAGTTCGCCGCTTGGTGCCCCGCACTGATCAGCCAGTGGTTTTTGGAAAGCTCGACGCGCTGGTCACAAGCGACTCCCTTGTATATCCGACGCAGGTCGTTGAGGAATTGGAGCGGTATTCGGATACATCCTCCGGCACTCCGGATTTGCCCTTGTTGTGGGCTAAGAGAAATCAATTACGAGCCACTCGTCATGGTCCCCAATTTGAGAAGGTTCGGGAGGTCTTAGCACATCCGCAAGTTAGAAATATCCTTGATCCAGATAAGATTGGTGTTGAAGAGGCCGACCCGTATGTATTGGGGTTAGCCATGTTTCTGAAGGATCAAGGAGAGGTGACAGTAATCACGGAGGAAAGACGCGACCGTCCGGGGAAAATGTCCATAAATACGGCGTGTGGTCTGCTGCGGTTGTACTGCCTTTCTATGGAGCCTTTTCTTGCGCAGCAAGGAATTTGGCCGTGATAACGCGCGTGAGGTGAGTTCCAAAGTTTTTAAGGTCTGGCTTTGCTTTCTTAACAATCGTAAAGTCTAAGGTCGCTTCGATTTGCGACCGTGATATTTCGCATGCCAAATCTAGGCTGTGGAGCCTACAAATGGCGGTCAAAATAGAAATTTGTGTGTCTATTCACTTTTACCCAAAGCGAACGGTGGTAGCCCAATGGGCTGAGGAGTCAGGTTGACTGGCGAACTGAGATGTTATATTTTGTAGGCCGAATGTAGGCGCTACAGATGACAAATGGCGATCAAAATATAACTAGAGAGCCTTTGGGTAAGACTGAAGCTCAGTTCCTTACAAGGGTAGCCGCCCGCCCGGCTTTCTCCATCCGAGAGGCGCGTCAACTTCTCAAACATACCAAACATGATCCGACCCGACAGTTTTTAGAGCGTTTGCAGCGTAAGGGGTGGATACGAAGAATCAAGTCGGGTAAGTTTGCGCCGATCCCGCTGTCGTCCGGCGAAGCCCGCACGCCCCAGCTTCATGAGTTCGTGGTTGCTATGGAACTGGTTTCACCTGTGGCTATCGCCTACTGGTCGGCGTTAAATCACCACGGTATGACCGAGCAGGTTCCGAGGACAGTCTTCCTTCAAACAAACCATCCGGTGCGTCGTCCACCAAAGGAGGCTCTGGGGTTTTCTTTCAAAGTTGTTTCAATAAGGCCAAAGAAATTTTTTGGGATCGAGAAAGATTGGATAAACGAGCAGCCTTTCTCAGTGACAGACAAAGAGAAAACCATCATCGATGGTCTGGATCTGGCAAAATACGTCGGAGGAGTAGGAGAAATCGCCAAGGCGCTATCACAGTCATGGGAAGATTTAAGTGAAGATAAGCTGCGTGAATATGCGGTTAAGATCGGCAACACGGCGGTAGCAAAACGCCTTGGATATTTGATGGAGGCTTTAGGGCTAGGCAATCCCGAGACATTGCGGAAAGCTCTTTCTTTAGCCCCGGGGTTTTCTCCGCTAGATTCCACGCTACCAAGGAAAGGAAAATATAGCCGTCGCTGGGGTCTCTTGCTCAACGCAGAGGTCGGCGAGTGATTACGACGGCGGAACTGCACCGAGCCGCCGAAGCAGAGGGCCTTCGGTTTGATCAAGTCGAGAAAGATTACGTCATCTTGTGGATTCTGTATGAGTTGTCGCAGCAAGAGGCTGTGTCAAAAAGCTGGTATTTCAAAGGCGGTACTTGTCTCAGACATTGCTACTTTCCCGGGTACCGGTTTTCCGAGGACATAGATTTTACCTGTCTCCCCGATCGCGGAAACCTTGACGATGCTAAATCCATACTCGGCGAGGTCAGCCGCAACGTCCAAACAAAGTCAGGCATCCGAATGTCAATAAAGAAAGCCCGCACGATACCTGGAGATTTTCAGATCGAAATTCCGCTGGAGTACGCGAGAGGCGGCATGCGAACGCGCGGTCTTCCTGCCGTGAAAGTCCACTTGACCTTCGACGAGCCGCTCCTAACAAAGTCGGTTGTCGCGTCTGTGGATTGCAACTACCCGGATATTTCAAAGTTTGAGATAACCGCATACAGTAAGAACGAGATCGTCGCAGAAAAGATGCGGGCGCTGCTCCAGCAGCAGAAAAAGTGGCCCCGCCCGCGAGATATCTACGATCTTTGGTTCCTTTTCTGTAAGTCACAAGACCGGTTTCGAGCCGATGAGTTGCTGCAGCTTTTCTCGAAAAAGTGCAATGTGCGAGAGATCAAGCCAGACCTTGCCGGCTTAACATCTGAAAACCTGAGAGAATGGAATAAAAACGCTTGGGTTACCCAAATGAAGCCGCTGATGAAGGAGGTTCCAGATTTTGAGGGAGTGTGGCAGGAATGGGTGGCAGGGTTTCATCGTCTATTCGGGGGAAAATGAGCATGAAGCTCCCCTACGTCATCGATAATCAGACCCATGTTCTCGCAGACATACTGAAAGAGCTGCTCGCCGAACATAAAGGTCGATCACTGGACGTAGCCACTGCTTACTTCACCATCGGCGGGTTTGGGCTAGTGAAAGAAGGTCTCTTGGATGTGGGCAACTTTCGCCTGCTCCTCGGCGCTGAGCCCAGAACTGGAGAGCAAATTGGGCTGCGGCCTGATGCGGGAGTGGTGCGGGGGCTTATTAGAAGGGACCTCGAAGACATGCGCTTCGACCAAAGTACTCTTCGGCTCGTTGAAGATTTGATTGCTTACTTGCAACGCGGGTCTGTGCAAGTGCGGCTGCATGACAAGGGCTTTCTGCACGCCAAGTGTTGGCTTTTTTATTCTGACCGCCCCGGCCAGCAGATGCTCTTTGACCGTTTTCGTCCAATTTTAGCTATTGTCGGGTCATCAAACTTTACAATTCCTGGCCTAACGTCGAATCGGGAGCTAAACCTAGCACATAAAGTTCTCTTAGACCCCGCTGAAGTTGAAGATCGCGACGCGCGCTACGCTGTATCGTGGCTGACTGATACCAAGCCGAGCGAGCGCATTACGGTAGAGAACCGCCAACTGTTGAAGAGCGAAGTCGGCGCGCGCGCTATTATCGATCTGGAAAGCTGGTATGAGAAGCAATGGGCAGACGGGATCGATTTTAAAAAGGAATTGATCGCTTTGCTGGACGCCTCGAAGTTTGGTCGAAGAGAATACACGCCTTACCAGGTTTACATGAAGGCGCTTTATGAATACTTCAAAGATGAGCTTGGCGGAGAAATACCGCCGGGAATACGATCAGCTGTCAACCTTGCGGAGTTTCAGGAAGACGCCGTGAAAAAGGCGCGCAAGATACTTGCGCGCTACGACGGGGTCATGGTTGCAGACTCGGTAGGGTTGGGAAAGACGTGGATCGGCAAAAAGCTACTAGAGGATTTTGCCTATCACATGAGGCAGAGGGCGTTGGTGGTTTGCCCGGCAAGCCTCAGAGATATGTGGGAGCGGGAGCTCTCCGAGGCGAGCATTGCCGCGAACGTTTTGTCCCAAGAAGAGCTGGGGCGCGAGGAGTTCGAACCTATCTCCTGGGGCGATGCGGATCTTGTGCTCATCGATGAGTCGCACAACTTCCGTAATCAAAACGCTCAGCGCTACGGTAAATTGGAAGAACTTTTGGGGGCCAACGGGGGTAGAGGCCGCGACGGGATGCGAAAGAAAGTCATTCTGCTCACGGCGACTCCCATCAACAATGACCTTTTCGATCTCTACAACCAGTTTTCCCTTATTACTCGAGGAGACAGAAGCTACTTCGCAGCCTGCGGTATCGGCGACCTGTACAGGTATTTTTTGAAAGCGCGGCGTGACTCCCGCACCGGAAACGGTGCGTTTGCTCTCTTTAACCTGCTTGAGGAAGTCGTCATTAGGCGCACTCGACCTTTCATCCGCATGGCTTATCCGAATGCGACGTTTCGCAAACGAGAAGCCGACGGGGCTTGGTCGGAAGTGGCTGTGCGGTTTCCCGATCGCAAACTGAAAACCGTTTACTACGACCTGGAGGCCACTTATGTCGGGATTTACGATGAAGTCGTGTCCGGGATCGAGAGCCTTAGGCTAGCCCCTTATAATCTGGAAGATTACAAAAAAGAAGGGGTCGAGATAGATGAATTCGAGGCGGGGCGTGAAGAAGCGTTGGTGGGGATTTTCAAAAGTCGGTATTTGAAACGATTTGAATCGAGCATCGAGGCTTTTAGAATCAGTGTGCGCAGAGCGCTAGCGTTTCTAAAAACTTTTGAATCTTACATCCTCGATGGAAGGCTCATTAAGAGCACTGATTTTCAAAAAATAATTCGCTTCCTATCTTCCGAAGATGAGGAGGACGATGCCACTCCTATCTCTCTTGCAGACGAGATCGACGCAAACGAAGAGGCGCGAGAATTTCTCGAGACCTTGGGGACGATTGATCCCGCGCAGTATGATTTAAGAAAGCTACATGATGCGGTGCAACATGACGTGGACGTGCTTTCTGACATCTGGCAGCGAGTCAAAGATATAAAACCGGAAAGGGATGCGAAACTTTCACGGCTAAAAGAGCTACTTTCTAAGGATCTAAAAGGAAAAAAAATACTCGTTTTCAACTATTATAAAGACACGGCGCGATATCTTTATCGTCATCTGGGCCATCCAGAAAACCCCGACGCCGTGGCGTTTTGCAAAAAGCTTGGCGGCATAAACGTGCGCCGAATGGATAGCGGTGCGGACACAAAGGAGCGCTTGCGGATCATCCAGGGATTCGCGCCAAAAGCGAACGCCAGAGCGGAATGGGTCGGAACCGAAAGGGAGATCGACATTCTGATTTCCACGGACGTGCTCTCGGAAGGACAAAACCTTCAGGACTGTGGCTACCTCGTTAACTATGATCTGCATTGGAACCCGACGCGTATGGTTCAGCGCGCCGGGCGCATCGATCGGATCGGAACGGAATTCGAAACGCTGTGGATTTACAATATGTTTCCGGACCAGGGGCTGGAGCGCTTGTTGGGCATTGTGCAGTCATTAAGCTCTAAAATCGCCGATATAGACCGCGCGGGCTTCTTAGACGCGAGCGTGCTAGGAGAAACGGTTCATCCGCGAAACTTCAACACGTTACGCCGTATCTCTGAAGAGGATGGATCGGTCATCGAGGAAGAGGAGCAGTTTACCGAGCTGGCGAGCAGCGAGTTTCTTATGCAGCAGCTCAAGATGCTCATGTGTTCGATTTCACTTTAGGGACCCACCCGATTTCAACTTAGGGGACCACTGAACTCGGGCGGAGCGAAGCGACGAAGCGCTTTGATCTTTGTTGTTTACATTAAAACAGCCTAGTTTTTCAA
>Ga0187893_10006071_pt1 | contig 20990 bp, 16 predicted proteins | sample MA1701074metaG_FD_139574 | JGI IMG/M metagenome (GOLD analysis project Ga0187893, IMG submission 139574) | White microbial mat communities from a basaltic lava cave in the Kipuka Kanohina Cave System on the Island of Hawaii, USA - MA170107-4 metaG ...
CCAAAGTCCAAAAATCGAAGATTTGAGATTTGAGATCCAGACCAAATGTTCAGAAGAATTCAACACGTCCATTTCGTAGGCATCGGCGGCATCGGAATGTCCGGCATCGCGGAGGTGCTGGTCAATCTTGGCTTCCGTGTCTCCGGCTCCGATCAAAAGAGATCGGCAGCAACGGATCGCCTGCAAATGATGGGGGTGGAATTCGCCGAAGGTCACAGTGGAATGAACATTGGTGACGCTCAGGTTGTAGTTAGGTCAACCGCTGTGCGAGAGGACAATCCTGAGATCATTGAGGCTCACCGTCGCTCCATCCCCGTAATTCCCCGGGCAGAGATGCTCGCGGAGCTGATGCGGCTCAAGCCGCACACGGTTGCGGTTGCCGGCTCTCATGGAAAAACCACGACAACTTCGATGGTCGCTACCGTGCTCGGCCATGCCGGCCTGGATCCAACCATCGTGGTTGGCGGCGTAGTTGGCGCGTTCGGATCGAACGCCTATCTCGGAACCAGCGATCTGATGATTGTCGAGGCCGACGAAAGTGACCGCTCGTTCTTAATGCTGACCCCAACAATCGCCGTCGTGACAAACATTGACCGCGAGCACATGGATTACTATCACGACATGGACGATGTCCGCGCCTGCTTTACGAGTTTCGTAAACAAAGTGCCGTTCTACGGCGCTTCCGTTCTCTGTCTCGACGATCCTAACGTTCAGGCAATCATCCCTTATGTCGAGCGCCGCCGGATGACCTACGGCTTGAGCGCGCAGGCTGACATCTCAGCTCACAGCATTCGTTACGATCAAAGTTTCGGTTCAAAGTTCACTGTCTGGCAGAGCGGGAACGAGATCGGCGAGATCAATTTGCGGGTGCCGGGCTTGCACAATGTCTATAACTCGCTGGCAGCGATTGCGGTGGGACTGGAGCTCGACGTTCCGTTTGCTCAAATTGCTGAAGCATTGGTCAGTTTTGCGGGCGCCGGCAGAAGGTTTCAGCATAAAGGAGAAGTTGGCGGAGTCCTGGTGATCGACGACTATGGTCATCATCCAACTGAGATCAAAGCAACTCTGGCTGCGGCCAAGATCGGCTCTGGCGGGCGGCGGATCGTGGTGCTCTTTCAGCCACACCGCTACAGCCGCACCCACGACCTCATGGAAGAGTTTGCGCGTTCATTCAATAACGCTGACACGCTGTTCATTACCGATATTTACGCGGCCAGCGAAGAGCCGATTAAGGGAGTCACCGCGGAGGCTCTCACTGAAGCTGTTAAGCGTTTTGGGCATAAAGATACTCACTACATTGGGCCGGTCGAGAATGGACCCGTTACCTTGAGAGATCACGTTCAGCCAGGCGACCTCGTGCTGACGATGGGAGCCGGCACGGTCAACCGTGTTAGCGAACAGTTGCTGACCCTCTTGCGCGAGCGAAGTGAAGCGAAGGCAGTTTGAATTTATGTCAGAACCAATTGACGACATACAACTAAGTGAACGAGACGCGGCGATTGAGGAAATCGCTGCTCGTCTCGGAGTGAGGGCCGAACGCGGCCGGCGCTTTGCCGAATTGACCAGCCTGCGAGTGGGTGGCTGCATTGATTGGGTCATCTCACCCGAGACTGAAGCACAGGCGGCGGCGGTGGTTCATGGCCTCGACCAGGCGGGCATCGGATGGCGTGCGCTTGGATCAGGAAGCAATGTTCTCGCCGATGACGGTGAACATCATTACGTGGTGTTGAGTCTGAAGAATCTGAAGGGAGAAGTGATTTTTGATGGAGAGCGCGTGAGAGTCAGCGCCGGTTACTCCTTGCCGCGCTTGTGTATTGACGTAGCACGACGCGGACTGTCAGGCATCGAGGGCTTGGGAGGAATTCCGGGAACGGTTGGCGGCGCGCTTTGGATGAATGCAGGCGCTTATGAACACGAAATCGGAACCGTAACTGAAACTGTGAGGATGGCCCGCGGAGGCCAGGTTGTGGAGATTCCGGGAAACACGATCAAATGGAACTACCGCCACACCTCGTTTGCGGACGGGGAATTGTTGTTGGGCGCTACGCTGCGGCTCAAGCCCGACGATCCAAAGACCATAATGGCGCGCATGGAGGAAGCCAAGAGTAAAAGGCTGGCAACCCAACCGCATGGCGGCCGCTCGGCAGGCTGCTTTTTTAAGAACCCGCCCCAAAGCCCGGTCGGCACCGGAAAGATCATCGACGATCTGGGAATGAAGGGTGAGCGGCGCGGCACCGCCGTTGTCTCTCCGGTTCACGCGAATTTTATTGTTACTGAAGGTGAAGACGCGCGAGCTGCGGATGCTCTGGCGTTGGCCGAGGAAATCCGTGAACGGGTAAAGCGCGAACAGGGTATTGAGTTGGAATATGAGGTCGAACTCTGGCGGGCGAACGAACCCAGCAAGCCGGGCCGTAACAACCTGACCGGCGAGGAGCAGTAATTGTGAGAGAACAGAGCATCGCGCAGAGAGTTGGTAATCGCAGCGGCATCCACGACCAGCGGCGTGGGAGTGGAATGACTCAGCGGCCAGTAAGACGCAGCGCGGGCAAGACTGAGAGCCTGGGTGCGCGGGTCCGCGCGCTGCTGAATTACGTTCCAATCATCCTCAAGCTGGTCTTGGCGGTCGTTGTTGGGGCACTCATCTTCGCCGGGTATCGCGCTGCTGCCGCCGCTAGTTTCTTTCAGATTCGAAAAGTTGAGGTCCAGGGAAATCTTCGTGCTTCGGGCGAGGACGTTAAAGCACTTGTGCGGCGAGAAGTCGGGAAAACCGGAGTTTGGCGCGCCGATCTTGCCGAAATCAGTGCCGAGCTCGAGCGCCTTCCATGGATTCGGGTGGCGGTTGTTTCTCGGGTGTTGCCTGACGGCATTCGAGTGCGGCTTACGGAGCGTCAGCCGCGGGCCGTTGTGCGCATGGCCTCAGGAAGGTTCCTTTGGGTAGACGACGACGCGGTGCTGTTGGGAGAGATGCTGCCGACTGACCAAATGCCCGCATTCTTTCTTCGCGGCTGGAATGAAGAAGGAGGGGAGCACGCCCGGAAAGAGAATAGCGAACGCGTCACTAAGTTTATGGCGCTACTACACGAATGGAGCAACGCAGGTATCGCCGAACGTGTTAGCGAAGTAAACCTGAATGACCTGCGCGATGTGCGCGCACAACTGGCGGGTGACGACTCGCAGATCGAGGTCCGGCTTGGTTCCCAGGATTTCCCCAAACGGCTCAAGGACGCGCTCAACGTTCTGGACGAACATCGGCAAACACCGCGGGGGCCGTTCATCAGTTACATTGATCTGTCTCAAGGGAAGCGCGCAATTGTAGGGTTCATGTCAGGCGCTCATACGACCAGGGATGGATCGGACATTACCACCCAACCATCGGGTCAAGATCCGAAGGCGACAAGGAACGCCGGTCAACCCGAACGGAACGACGAGCGGCCACCGGGCGCCACGGACAGGAAGCGCCAGAGGGAGCGAGGGGCGAATCGCAACGAGACCAACACTGAGCAGAGACCCAGGCGAGTTAGAGCTACTTAGTGACCGCTGATCCTGGATCTCATCGAAGGAGCAAAGCTGGATGGCCAAGCGCACCCGACCCACGATCGGCCTGGACATCGGAACAAGCAGGGTGACATGCATCACCGGTGAACCGGGCGAGGCCGGAACGCTCGACATCGTTGGTCTGGGCGAGGCTGAGGCCCGCGGGCTCCGCAAGGGCGTGATCGTCAATCCGGATGCGGCGGTCGACGCAATTAAGAAGGCTGTGGAAGAGGCTGAAAGAATGAGCGGCATCGAAGCCGAAGAGGTGACGATCAATCTGGCCGGCTCACACATTCTCGGTTTCAACGGGCAGGCCATTGTGGCCGTGTCGGGACGCGATCGGGAAATCTCGCATGAGGACGTTCGCCGCGCGATCGACTCGGCTTGTGCAATTCAACTGCCGGCGGGTCGCGAGATAGTTGATCGCTTGCCACAGGAGTTTATCGTCGACGATCAGGATGGCATTAACGATCCGGTGGGAATGATCGGCGCCCGGCTGGCCGTGAAGGTTCATATAGTTACCAGTCCGGTAACGGCGCGTCAAAACGCCATCAATGCCGTGAATCGGGCGGGCCTGGTCGTCGCCGACATGGTCTTGGAGCAACTGGCCGCCGCTGAAGCTTCGCTGACGGAGGACGACAAGGAATTCGGCGCCGCGCTAGTGGACGTGGGCGCCGAAACTACCGGGCTGGTGATTTATCAGCGCGGCGCCGTGCAACATACGGCGGTCTTTCCGCTGGGAGGCTCTCATTTTACTAATGATATTGCCTTCGGACTTCGCACCCCGATTCCTGAGGCAGAGAAGATCAAGCGCGCGGCCGGGTGCGCCTGCAGCACGTCGCTCAGTGAATTGGAGCGCAGCGAGCTGGTGGAGGTTCCGTCGGTCGGAGGGCGCGCGCCGCGCCAGCTCTCCCGTCAGATTCTTTGCGACATTCTCCAACCGCGCGCCGAAGAAGTCTTAATGCACGTGGCTGACGAGATCAAAGACTCTGGCTGGGAGCGGCAACTTTCCAGCGGCGTGGTGCTGACCGGCGGCGGCGCGTTGCTAAGCGGAATGACGGAGATTGCCGAACAGGTCTTTGATGCTCCCGTTCGTCTTGGTTATCCGGAGCGCGATCGCTTTGGCGGTTTGGTCGAAGACGTTCAGAGTCCGGCTTGGACCGCGGCGACCGGCTTATCGCTGATGGCGTTTCGGGCCCAGGCCAGCGAAATGCGATCCGGAATCAGCCGCAGAGCTTCGGCCGGCAAGCTCACGCATTTTGTTTCAAGATTTAGAAATCGTTTCAGTAGTATTTTCTGACAAGTTGTTGTATGCTCTCGCCCCGGTTGTACAAGATATTGTCCGCAAGATATCGATGCCGATGGCACGAGCTACCCAATATAGAAGGAAAGGGCCTTGGAAGCCGTCCCGCTTTGGGAGAGAGGAATTAAATATGTCAACCGACGCTCGTAAACCTGAATCAGGCATTAATATTTTCATCGATGATGATCCCCCGATCACCGGTGCGCGGATAAAAGTTATTGGTATCGGTGGAGGCGGCGGGAATGCCGTTAACCGCATGATCGAAGCCGGGATCGAGGGAATCGAGTTTCTGGTCGCCAACACCGACTTGCAGGCTCTCAAGCGCTCGCGAGCCCCAATCAAGATTCAGTTGGGAAGCCGGCTTACCAAGGGTCTGGGCGCCGGCGCCGATCCGGTGGTGGGGCGCGAAGCTGCCCTCGAAGACACCGACAAGATCATTGAAGTCCTGGAAGGCGCCGACATGGTTTTTGTGACGACGGGTCTGGGGGGAGGCACTGGTACCGGCGGAGCGCCAATCGTAGCCTCGCTGGCCACCGAATTAAACTGCCTGACAGTGGCCGTCGTTACCAAGCCGTTCCATTTTGAAGGGCGTCGCAGAATGCAACAGGCCGAACAAGGGTTGCGTGAGCTGCGTGAGTGCGTGGATACCGTCATCACCATCCCCAATGAGCGTTTGCTGCACACCGTTGAAAAAGGGGCTTCCTTGTCAGATTCGTTCCGAATCGCGGACGACGTATTGCGTCAGGCGGTTCAGGGCATCAGTGATCTGATAACGGTTCCCGGGCTAATCAATCTCGATTTTGCCGATGTCAAGTCGATCATGGCCGGCATGGGCATGGCGTTGATGGGTGCCGGCCACGGAAGAGGAGAGAATCGCGCCATCGATGCAACCCAGCAGGCCATTTCGTCGCCTCTTCTGGAGGAGGCTTCAATCCAGGGCGCCAGGGGCGTGCTCATTAATATCACCGGGGGATCCGACCTTACCCTCTTCGAGGTTAATGCCGCCTCGTCAATCATCCGGGAGTCAGCTGATGAGGATGCAAACATCATTTTTGGCGCTGTGATCGACGAGGAAATGCACGACGAAATGAAGATCACTGTCATAGCTACCGGCTTTGAAAGAGAAGCGGTGGCCGTGGCTTCTACCGCATCGACCGCAGCGATGCCGGCAGGCTCGCAGCGCTTCACGCCCCGTCCGGCGGATGATCTGCCACGGCCGATGATGAGTCACGTACGCTCGGATGATTTGGACGTCCCCACCTTCATCCGCAAAAAAGCTGATTAGTCGATAGCGGCTAGCCTGGGAAACTCGGCCGCCGGGAGGGCCTAATCGGGTCCTTCCCTGGCCCAGTTTATGGTTTTCCCTGCCGCCATTGGTTTTCTGCTTTGCTTTTTCTTTTCTGGTTGTGTAGCATGTCGGCATTCCTTGCAGGATTTCCATTACGGGTAAGTTTCCCTCTCCTTGAATGGCCGCAGCCTGCGAGAGTGATTGATTGAAGATCTGCGCCGGCTCATCCTTCCATTAATGCGCCTGGCGGGATCATTTTTCAAATCCCGTCTTAGACTTTGGAGGTAAGAAACAGGTGAATCGCAAACTTATTAGAACCACACTCGCGGAAGTAAAAGGCAAAGCACGCGAGGCGCCTCAGCCCAGAGAGCGGACCAACGGCAGCCATCGCGGCTCAGGCGGCGATGGTGGCAAGGAAGCCGCCCAACGTGCCGCGCAGGCCCCGGTTCAGGTGCGCAAACGTCTTCCGCCCCCTTCAGAGACCAATGCGGAAATCTTCTATTACAAGAAGCAGATCGACGCGCACACGCCCATGGTCATTGTCCTTCAGGACGGCGAAGAATTAGAAGGCACAATCGAGTGGTATGACCGCGGGGCACTTAAGGTCAACCGTCAGGCAGCGCCCAATCTTCTCGTACTGAAGCGGAACATTAAATACATGTACAAGGCCGACGAACGCGTTGAGAAGGCGGCGGAACAAGCAGGTTAAGCTAACCGTTTGACCCCGGCTCGTCCTTTAGTGCCGCGTAATGCCGCGCCCCTTGCGCGCGTCGTCTCAACCGATGAGACAGTTCGCCAATAGCTCATCCCACTTCGGTTATCAACCGAGGCGCTCGTTGCCACGCATCGGCATCACGATGGGTGACCCTGCCGGTATCGGCCCGGAAGTCGTCCTCAAAGCTGTTGCCGAAGATGAGATCAGGGCGATATGCGTTCCTGTGATCGTCGGCGATGCCCAATTGTTGGCTCACACGGCTCGAACTCTCGACCTGCAATCCGGATATGACATTATTCGTCAGGGAGAACCCATCCCCGAAGATCTCAGTGAACCGGTGATCTTTCACCTTGACAACATTGGTGGGTTCGTCGAGCCGGGGATTGAGTCGGGCGCCGCTGGAAAAGCAGCCGCCGGATACATCGAAGCCGCCGTAGAGTTGTGTGCGGCGGGAAGCATCGATGCCATCGCCACGGCGCCTATCAACAAGCGGGCGCTTTTCCTTGGTGGCTACAGCTTTCCAGGACATACCGAGTTTCTCGCCCACCTCACGGGAAGCGAAGACTGCGCGATGGCCTTCGTCGCGGCGAACCTGCGAATCGTGTTGCTTTCAACCCACGTACCGCTCTCGCAAGCGATCGGTATGGTGGAGCGAGATCGTATTATTCGCATCATCAACCTGGCACATCGCGAGCTGCAGCGTTGGGGTATCGAACGGCCACGGCTGGCGGTAGCAGCGTTGAACCCACACGGCGCCGAGGGCGGACTGTTTGGAGTCGAAGAGGCCTCAGAAATTGTTCCGGCCATCGAAGCTTGCCATGGATTGGATGAAATCAATGTTCGTGGGCCCTTTTCGGCTGATACGGTTTTCCTGCGCGCTTCGCGAGGAGAATTTGACGCGGTCATTGCCTGCTATCATGATCAGGCGATGATCCCGGTTAAATGCCTTTCGTTTGGTGAGGCGGTTAATGTTACGCTCGGGCTGCCGTTCATCCGCACCTCGGTCGACCATGGGACGGCTTTTGACATCGCCGGCAAAGGGTTGGCTGAACACTCGAGCATGCTGGCGGCGATCAAGCTGGCGGCCGACCTCTCAACCCGCGCGGGCGAGAGCGGCCGCGCCGTAGAAGTCTAGGTCAAGATGGCTGGCAACGAAGAGAAAACCTTTGGCTCGGACAACAAGCAAGGGCGCCAGGTCCTGGTCGCCGATGATGATCCTGCCATTCTGCGTCTCGTCAAAACCATTCTCGAGAAGGACAACTACAAGGTAGTGACTGCAAGGGACGGGCGGGAGGCTTACAAGATTTTACAAGGCGATCCGAATTTCATGGCAGCGATCTTGGATGTCGTGATGCCGCACATTTCCGGGCCTGAGCTGGCGCGGTTCATGAAAGCGGAGGAAAAGCTCATGCACATTCCCGTGTTGATGATGACTGCGGAACAGGATCCGAAATTGTCGTCAGAAAGTTTTGCCGCGGGCGCCATGGTCTTTTTGCCAAAACCGTTCACCACCGCCCAGTTGCAGATCATGCTGCAAATGCTGATTGGCAAAGGCAGCGATTAACCTCCACGTAACCCACGCAAAATCAGATGCGTTTACTTACTCTCTGTCGCTGCGTTTCATTAGTGCTGCTGGTCCTGACGGCGATCGAGGTAAGAGCCGACCTGAGCACCAAGCAGGCTCGAAAACTGATCACGCGCGTGGCCGGCTTCGAACTTCCGAGTAATACAGTACGAGTAACTCGAATCTCTGCCACGAACGATTCCGCTGCCGAAGCGACTGCTGAGATTCTCGCCACATTCCGCCTGGCGGCCGATGAGCACGGGGCTTGGCGCGTGTCAGAGTTGAGGGGTGGGCCAAACCAGTGGGAGTCGCTTGAGCTTCTGTCAACTTCTGCGGCTGTAGAGGTAGCGGCGAGCGACTGCGACATCCCGGATCCAGCAAACAAAGAACTCTCCGCCACCGGTCCCAGTGTCAAGCGGGCTCGCTGTTTGATTGCCGCGCTCTTGGGCGTTCAGCTTCCTTCGGATTCCGTTCGGATCAAGAACGTCGATCCTTTAGCACTTCCTTTGGCTTCCAGTCCTTCGGCGGTTGTCGAGGCCCTAATTACGATTGCGGTACGGTTTGAACGGAACCACGGGACGGGATGGGCGGTGAGTGGCTTACGCAGCGGAGGTCGCGACTGGGTGAGTCTCGAAAGCCTGGTTGGGGCGGCTAATGAAGAGAAGGCAAAGCGAGTCCGCGCTGACCTGCAGGAAATGGCCCAGGCGTTGGAGAAATTTCGATCCGCGCGCCGTTCTTACGTGGTTTCGGACTCGCACGTAATCCTTATTGATCATCTCAGTCCGCGCTATCTCTCGCGAGTAATACGTGTGGATCCCTGGCACCGGCCTTATCAATATCGAGGCGACTCCCAGAGTTTCACGTTGCGGTCTATCGGCCCCGACGGCAAAGAAAGCACGCCCGACGATATCTTAATCAACGGACCGACACGTTAAAGCAGGAAAACCACGAGACGGATGCCGCACTCCGATCATTTCAAGTTTAAGGATGATGAGTTAAAGATACCTACTCAGTCCTTCTCAATAATCAGATATAAGAATTTTTGGAGAAAGCCCTCGTGCAGTTCCGGGACAACCCTCCGCAGAAAAGAAATGTACCTGTAGTCATTAGAAAATCCCCGCTTCACAAATCCCAACAGTCCCCTGCCCTGGCGTGTCAAATTCAGACTGCTCTTAATTTTCAAGGATTGAGCGGGCTTCATTGTCAGCTCGAATTCATGAAAGCTTACTCCGCGCCCTCTCCTGAGAAAGTGCAGCCTCGATTCATCCGTGTAGTATCGGTATAGTTCTCGATAATTATCTCTGGGGCTAAACCGAGAATACTCAAAGGCCAATTCGTCGGGAAGCCACATGTGAAACGGCAATAAAGAAGTATGCTCGTCGTAGTACCAAAGTCGGTTGGGCGTTTCGATCACACCCCATAAGCTGCCGACAGAAAGCATTCGCCAGGTCGCTCTCATAGCCGACATTCTCTCTTCCATGGTCATGTGTTCCAAGGCTGCATAGAAAATGATGTAGTCGAAATGCCTACCCGAAAACAACTCATCAACTTCAGTTGCATTTGCGTGGGCAAGGGTTACATCCAAACCGTAGGCCCGGCATCTTTCGTTGGCCACCGCCAGAGAGCTCGCGTCCACATCGACAGCAGTGACTCTGGCGCCCTGTTCAGCAAGGGCCACCGTCGAAGATCCGGTGCCACACCCGATCTCTAAGATCGATGCATCTCGCAATGACCGAGTATTGTCCAGCCACGGAATTACTGTGCTTCGATCGACGTCAAGTCGGCCAAAAAGGTGATTCTCTAAATCATTCCTTCCCCAATCAGTTGAAAGGTAGCCTGTTGGAAAACCGACAAAGTAGTTGTTGCGAAGCGCAAGTTCGATCGCCTCAGCCTTCGACTTGTCGATAGTTCTGAAATTCGCAGAAATATGATGAAGCGAGCGATTCAATAGAGTTGTTTCAGCAGTTTGCTAGCGAGCCACCCAATCCAACAGATTTGTGAGCTCAGTTTGAGTTGCGGCTACTTCGGCACGTCCAAAGCTGGGTTGCGACTGAAAAATCCACCGGGAATAAGTTTAAAACCAACGTGCGTCACCGGCATTACCGACCACTCTTCGGGACGCGGAATATGCGTTACGCCGAGGGTATACCAGACGACCACATCTTGATCCTGGAGCGTTTCATTGTTGGCAATGAATTGGGGCAAACCGTCGCCGCCCTGGCTTTGATTCGGATAGACTCCTGCCGCGTAAACTTCTTGCGGGTGATAGCGAGTCGCCCAAAAATGATTATTGATAAACTGGGCGCGCTTTCTGGTTGTCGATTGCGGTGCGATATACGGCAACGAATTTGCGCCCGGCACTAAAATAAAGCTCGGGTGATGGCCGAGTGCGTTTCGGCTCGAGAAATTCGTTACCGTCCAAACCCGCGCCGCTTGCAGATCCATTTTGCGTCGCGCTTCCATTTCCGTTTTGAAGACGGTCTCGCGCATCACAAATCCATTCAAATACGGATTGCCCGCGCCCGCCGGCATGGCTGAAGAATTCATTTCCGTTATCGAGTTTCGCGTGCCGTCGACGTCGAAGTCGAGCCGGAAGCTGAAAAAATGCTGATGGTGGGGCGCGAGAATATTCTCAGCGACCAGGTGTCCCGTGGTTGGCAGCGTCTGCGAATGGGTATCGCGGGCGCGTTTTTCCTTCACGCCTTTCGCGAGCATGATTCCAGTTAAAGCCAAATCAAATTCGAGCGAGCCGTCTTGTTTGAAGACGTAACTCACGGCGTAGTCGTAGTTGCCGATAGTAGCGACGAAGAACATTACCAGTTCGCGAGCGCGGCGCGTTTCGTTTTTTCCCGCGAAGGTGTCGAAATGTTTCCACAAGATCCCGCCGTCGCGTTCGTAAATCCCGATGGCTTCTTTTAGCAAGTAGGGCTTGCCGGAGTCGTCCGCAAAAGTCGCGTCGATGAGTTGCGCATTATCCGGCGCGTCGAGTTTTGATTCGAGGGGACTGGCGAGGCGTCCAATACCATACTCGCCCACATCAAACGCCGCTCGCCAACGCCAATTCGCGTCCGGGTCGCCGTAGGGAACCACCATTTCCGATAAGCTGACTCGATAGAGAATGGGCCGGATGCGTCCGTCATCGTCGTAATCTACCAGGTAAAGCACCAAACCCTCGCGCGGATGCATTGCGTAGCGGAAACGCCATTTCTGCCAGCGGATCTCTTGTCCGTTTATCTGGTAGCTCGCACCTTCAGGCTGCGTAATCACCAGCGGCTTCGGTTTCTCACGCAGTTTCCCGATTGCGCTTTCGGCAAAATCCTGACTCTGCGAGGTAATCGGAACCACGCCGGAGTCGGTTAGTTCAACTACTCTTTCGGTATTCATATTTACGATCGCGACGACGCCTTCAATCGGGCGACCATAATAATTTGCGGCATCGCCCCGGAAATAGGAAAGGCCGCGCAGCAGTCTGCCGGTCAAGGGCCGATCGACTCGCCCGACCGCCCAGGCGTCAACGGCCACCTGGTCAAAGTTCGTGATACCCCGCCGCTGCATCGCCGCCTGCCAACGAACGTCGGCCTTGACGATCCGCTGGACGGTTTCGTACTCGCTCATGAACACCAGCGGCTGCACGCCCACGATTTTTTTCCAGGAGACGAGTCTGCCGGCTCGCAAATCAACAATTGCTTCGTAAGTTTTGTTTTGTTCTCTATCCAGGACGATAGCGAAGGCTTCGCGGCGAAACGCGGCGCTGGCTTTGAATTCTAAGACCTCATTTTTGGGCGGCTCGTTAAGTTGAATCGTGGAGAAAAGCGCGGATCTGGGAAAGTTTGGCGCCGCTTGCAGAATCTTGACGGCGCTTGCAATCTCGCTTTCATCAAGTGGGTCGAGCGGATGTGCCGGTTCCGCCGCCAAGGTCGAAGCTGAACCAAGACACACGAGTGATAAAACGGTCAGGAGTGTGCAGTTAAAAAACGAATGACAGCATTTCATTTGTCGTCTCCAGAGGTAAGTAAACTTTAACACTCTCTGATCGTGCCGAGACCAGGCGCCATTTCATCTGAGCTTAGTGGCCTGCCTTCGTAATCCCCATAGCGCGAGCAGACCCGCAAGCGTGATGGCGATAGAAAAGGAGATGGCGACAAAGTCTACCGTCGCTTCCTGCCAGAATGTTCCTCTGAATCCTGCGCCGCCGACGGGCATGCTGCGGCCTGTGCCAAACAATCCAGCCAGAAACTGCGCCACCCATCCAGTATGTGAGGCAAAGAGAAATAGCCAAAAGGCGACCCTCTTGGCCGGTGGACGCAATTTAATCTCTTCCCAGACCAGCGCTACCAGAATTAGGAAGATTCCGCTGAGAACACCGCCCACATGAGCCGCTACGCCCATGCGCGGGTTCTTGAGCCAGGGCACGAAGGCGCCCGCCATTAATCCGAGCAGGAAGATCAACATTCCATGCCACATCAAGCGTCTTTTGGGATCGGGGGGAAGCATAAGTTGTCCTTTACTTTTGGAAGTAAACCAACGTCCGGCATCTGCGGTCAGCAGGAAATTTTGATGAATGAAAGGGCAGTAATGCGCCTGCCCAGCGACACTCATCAATTTAAGAACAGCCTAAATTCAGTAACTCATTTCGCCACCTTCTGTCTCAAGTGAGCGCCTTTTGGATGGCCTGCCGAATCCCCATCGGACGGATTTTGAACACGTCCAGCGCCGTCGTGTCCCGAACGACCGTCGGGTTTCTCAACCCTTCGATCAGGTGGCGCCCGACCTCAAACTTCGCGGGCGTGACAAGCGCCAGCCAAAGACCCGACAGGTAAGGCGTCAGTAGCGGCACGGAAATCAGCCACCGCGACAAACCTTTCTGGCGGGCGTATTCGCGGATCATGCCGCCGTAGGTCACGACATCGGCGCAACCTATCTCGAAAATGCGGCTTTCGCCAGCCGGCAGTTCCAGCGCCGCCAACAGGTACGCCAGCGCATCATCAATCGCGATGGGCTGCGTGGGAGTCCCGAGCCAGCGCGGGCAAATCATGACGGGAAGCCGGTCAGTCAAGGTTCGGACCAACTCGAACGACAGGCTTCCCGCGCCAATAACTGCTGAGGCTCGGAACTCGATGGTTTCGACGCCGGACTGCCGGAGGATTTGGCCGACCTCGTGCCGGCTTCTCAAGTGGGGAGAAAGCTCCGGGTCGCTGTCGTCACCCAAGCCTCCAAGGTAAATAATTCGCTGCACCCCGGCTCTGGCTGCAGCGTCGGCAAAGTTCGTTGCGGCTTGGCGATCCTCTTGCTCGAAGTCCTCCGAGCCTGACATCAGGTGGATCAGGTAATAAGTGGTGTCAACACCGCTGAGACCCCGCTTCAATGACGGCGAATCAAGGACGTCACCCTCGACGACTTCGGTAGTTTCCTTCACCTTGCCACGCAGACTTTCGGGAGTGCGAGCGAGGCATCGGAGCTGGACTGCCTGCTCTTCGAGTAACGGAACGAGTCGAGAGCCCACGTACCCGGTTGCCCCTGTCAACAGAACAACAGGTCGGTCTTTGTTACCTGGAGATCTCATTCACATAATTACCTTACTGAAGCTCACTCGCAGTATAAAATTGGCTGAACTCTGGGATGATTTGGTAATCGTCACATCGGACATAGCCGCCGTGAGTTTACATCCGCAGAGCTTAGCCTCAAAAACTCTTTAGCTTCAGTTACTTTGTTTCCGCTTGAAAGCCCAACCCTTACTACAACTAGGATTTTTTACGTTGTACCGAGAGCAGCACTGAGGGCATCAACCCACGCGTTCTTTAAACCCCGGATTCCAATTAAACTCTTGACGGGGTCTTGCTGTGGGTGTTAGGTTTCAGAACGGGCCTGCTTCCTGAGGCCTGAGACGCAACCTGGCGACATGCCAAAATGCTTGACGCCAACCCCCAGACCCACTCCAGACGCCTTACGTGGGCGCTCCCTTTAGCTAAGGATTTCGGCCTTGTTAGCTGGGCGCAAACTACTACTTGCCGACGATTCAATCACAATTCGCAAGATCGTAGAAGTTACCTTTGCGGACGAGGGCATGGAGGTCCTGACCGTAAGTGATGGCGAGAAGGCGATCGAAAAACTCGAGGAAGTTGCTCCTGACATTGTGCTTGCGGACACCTTCATGCCACGAGTGAACGGTTATGAAGTTTGCCGGTACATTAAAGAGAATGCAGAACTGAAGCATATTCCGGTGATGCTTCTGGTAGGCTCCTTTGAGCCGTTCGACGAAGCGGAGGCGCGCAGAGTTGGCGCGGATGAAATCTTGACCAAGCCATTCCAATCGATTCGACGCTTAATAGACAAAGTTGGCGGACTCGTGACCGGCAGGAAGGCCGATGAGGAATTGCCGACGGCCGAATTGCCTCACCTGGACGAGAAACCCGCGGAGAAACTTGCGGAGCCGGAAAAGCTATCGACCGACAGATTGGAGATAACTACTGCCGATACCCAGCCGCTGCGAATGGTAGCAGAACTTCCTGAGGTGGCCGCAGTCCAGGCCGCAGTGGCCGATCAGATTTCACAGCCTGAACCCGACCAACCTCGAGACGATCAAAAAATGGATAACCTGAGCCCCTCGTGGGAAAGTGAAAATTCCCTGGAAGCAAGTGAAGTACTACTGGACCTGGGTGACGTCGGGCAGTCATACGATACTTTGGCAGACGACTTTGTCCTGGACATCGATCTCGCTGAAGTCGAGCCTGCCGGAGTAATGGAAGGCTCGCTCTTGGCGAAGCCACAGCGTTTCGTTGAGCCGAAGCTTTCCGAGCCCAGCGTTATAAACTGGGACGTCAAAGTCGAGGAACCGTCAAACGCCACTGTTGAACGGGATACCGCAGACTTGAGCGACAGTCAGTTTGCAGAGACACAGGAGTGGCCGCGCCCGGATACGGCGCCGGCAGCGGAAATCAGCGCGGAAGCGACTGAAGCGGTCAGTTATGAAAGGGTCGTAATTGAACCTCAGGAGCCTCCAACAGGCGCTGCGTCAACCGGTCAAGTCGCAGTAGATCAATTATCGCCTGAGGCAATTGATGCCATCGCTCGCCGCGTCGTCGAAATGATGTCTGAAAAAGTAGTCCAGGAAATTGCCTGGGAAGTTGTACCGCAGCTTGCGGAGCTAATGATAAAGCGAAAGCTTGAAGAGAAAGAGTCTCAGTCGAACTAAAACACCACGAGATAAATGAGCAAGGAGCAGGCGTTGAAGTTAACCGCCTGCTCGATTTGTTTTTAGTAACGCCATGGTCCCTGTCCGACAAACTTCAGTTTGTCGCATCTTTCGAAAGTTTAAGTTTTCAATGGCGATTTCAAACTTGAACGCGCTGTCCGACAAACTTCAGTTTCTCGCATCTTTCGAAAGTTTAAGTTTTCAATGGCGATTTCAAACTTGAACGCGGCTGTCCGACAAACTTCAGTTTGTCGCATCTTTCGAAAGTTTAAGTTTTCAATGGCGATTTCAAACTTGAACGCGCTGTCCGACAAACTTCAGTTTCGCGCATCTTTCGAAAGTTTAAGTTTTCAATGGCGATTTCAAACTTGAACGCGGCTGTCCGACAAACTTCAGTTTGTCGCATCTTTTCGAAAGTTTAAGTTTTCAATGGCATTCAAACTTGAACGCGGCTGTCCGACAAACTTCAGTTTGTCGCATCTTTCGAAAGTTTAAGTTTTCAATGGCGATTTCAAACTTGAACGCCCCGCGGCCGGGCGACAAACTGAAGTTTGTCGGACAAAATGTCGGACATGAGTTGACGTCGCTTCCCGCACGCTTGAAAATCACCCTCTAATGAAACCGCGACGCCGCCAAAAGATAAAGTCAAAACTTCGAGTCAGTGATTTTGCCTCGCGGCTTCTTACCACATGGAACAGCTTAAAGCTGCCAACCACAGATGTGCCCGTGATTATCGCCGTGTCGGGAGGCGCGGATTCAACGGCTCTCCTGCTCGCGCTTGATGAATTGATCAAGCCCAAGAAGCTCTCAATCGCGCTTACAGTCGCGCATCTTGATCACGGACTGCGAAAGGCGAGCAGGGACGATGCGCTCTGGGTTGAAAATCTGGCACAAGACTTAAGTTACGAGTCAGTAAGACGCCGCGCTGATATGAAAAAACGCGCCGCCACGACGGGAGATAATTTGGAGCAGGCGGCGCGGAAGGCCAGATATGAATTCCTCGAGAAAACCGCAAGGGCAAAAAAGTCACAGCTCATCTTGACGGCCCATACGCTCGACGATCAGGCTGAGACTGTGCTGCTGCGTCTTTTGCGCGGAAGTGCCGCCGAAGGACTCAGCGGCATCGAGCCGATCCGCCCACTGCATCCGCGTTCCGCGATCATGCTGGCCCGGCCACTGGTTTCCTGGGCTCGTCGCCTTGACACGGAAACTTATTGTCGAATGCGAAAGGTGAATGTCAGAGTCGACGAAATGAATCGGGACGAAAAGTTTGCCCGCGTCCGGGTTCGCCAGCAGCTTCTGCCGCTGATGCAGTCTTTCAACAACAAGATCGTTGAGGCCCTGTCGCGCACGGCGACGCTGTTGCGGGAAGACGCGCGGGCGCTAACGGCGGAGGCGAATCAACTCCTCAAGGAGGCGGCTGAAAATCGAGCCGGCAAGAAGGACCAAACTAAAGTGCCCCCGCTTAGCGTAGATGTGCTGGCGGCGGCGCCGGCAGCGGTCAGGCGCAGGGCCTTGCGGCTGTGGATTTTACAAGGACAGGGAAATCTGCGCCGCCTGGAGATGGTGCATTTGGCGGCAGTCGACAGGCTGATTCAAGGTGGCCGTGGTGGCCGCATCGCTGAGTTACCGAACGGCTCGAGGGTCATGAGAAGACGGGGTTGGCTGGAACTCAACGGAAGGGCCAGGCCGGGAAAAAGGTTGAAAAAGACTGACTCAATCTCTAGAATTCGTGGCTGACGCCGTCGCCGGCCAGGCGCGGCGGTTTTTCGCTTTTCCGGGAACCGCGATTCGAATGATGACACGTGGCATTCGATCTGAGGCGCGGTGACTCGAAAGCAAGGCTGGCGCAACCTGTGAATTGTTCGGGGCATCAAAAGGCCCCGGTTTTAGGGCGGGGTAGTTCAGGCGAGCCAAGTCGTTGGCTCGCGACGTTTGTGGAAAGACAAAGGACGCCCACCTGAGGTATGATCGGCGTCGGAGGCTTTAATGACATTGAGTTCTACTGCTAGACAAATAATTTTCTGGTTGCTGATCATCGCTGGAGCCGTGCTGCTTTACAGAATGGTCAACCCCAACAGCAAGAATACGCATGCAATCGATCTTACCGTCCTGGAGCAAAAAATCCTCACAGCCGGCGAATTGAAATCACTGACCATCAAGCAGAACGAGGCGATTGCGGTCGATACTCGAGGCAACGAATTTCGCGCCCAGCTTACGAATGAGCACACCAAGGCGGAGCTTTTAAAGGTAGCGCGCGAGGTGGTAAACGGCCAGAAACGAGTTGACAAAGTCGAAGATGAGTCTGGCAGCAGCAGCTATATCTGGCCAATGCTGATTACCTGGGCGCCGTTGCTGTTCATTATCGGTATTTGGGTTTTCATGCTGCGGCAGATGCAGTCCGGCGGTAACAAGGCTCTCAGCTTTGGTAAGTCGCGCGCCAAGCTGCTCAACAATCAACAGAAACGCGTGACATTTAAAGACGTAGCCGGAGTTGAAGAAGCGAAAGAGGAGCTTCAGGAGATCATTGAATTTCTCAAGGAACCGCAAAAGTTTCAGAAGCTCGGCGGCCGCATTCCCAAGGGCGTGCTCATGATGGGCCCGCCGGGAACCGGAAAGACTTTGCTCGCCCGGGCAATTGCCGGCGAAGCGAACGTTCCCTTCTTCTCGATTTCGGGTTCTGATTTTGTCGAGATGTTTGTTGGTGTCGGCGCGTCTCGCGTGCGCGACCTGTTCGAGCAGGGGAAGAAGAATGCGCCGTGCATCATCTTTATCGACGAGATTGACGCGGTGGGACGTCACCGGGGCGCAGGCCTCGGCGGCGGCCACGATGAGCGCGAACAGACTTTGAACCAGTTACTGGTCGAGATGGACGGGTTCGAGTCGAACGATGGCGTGATCCTGATCGCTTCGACGAACCGTCCCGATGTTTTGGATCCCGCATTGCTCCGGCCGGGAAGATTTGATCGGCGAGTCGTCGTGTCGCGGCCGGACGTGCGCGGGCGCGAAGGCATCCTGAAAGTCCACACGCGCAAGATTCCGCTGGGCGAGGACGTCGACATCAGCGTGATTGCTCGCAGCACACCAGGCTTTACCGGCGCCGACTTGGCGAACCTGGTGAACGAGGCTGCCCTGAATGCGGCGCGCTATAACAAGAAGCTGGTGGCCATGAACGATTTCGAGTTGGCCAAAGATAAGGTGCTGATGGGCGCCGAGCGCAAGAGTATGATGATCTCGAATGAAGAGAAGCGCGTGACCGCCTATCACGAAGCCGGGCACACGCTGGTAGGGCTGAAGGTGCCCAACGCCGACCCGGTTCACAAAGTCACAATCATTCCGCGCGGCATGGCGCTGGGGTTGACGCAGCAGCTTCCCGAAGGTGACCGGCACAATTACAGTGAGGAATATTTGCTGGGTCAGATTGCGATCCTGATGGGCGGACGCATCGCAGAAGAGACTTTTCTCGGCAGCATCACTACTGGCGCTTCGAATGACATTGAGCGCGCCACCGAGCTGGCTCGGGCGATGGTCTGCGAGTATGGGATGTCGGCAATGGGCCCGCTGACCTTTGGCAAGAAGGAAGAGCAGATTTTCCTGGGACGCGAGATCGCTCAGCATCGCGACTTCTCTGAAGCGACGGCCATTAACATCGATCAGGAAGTGAAGAAGATCGTCACGGCTCAGTACGAACGTGCGCAGGGCATTATCGAAGAGAACCGCGACGTTATGATCAGGTTGGCCGAGTGTCTGCTCGAAAGGGAAACGCTGGATGCGGTTGAGATCCGCCGGATTGTCGCTGGCCTGCCACTCGATGAGCAGCAACCGGTAACAGACACTGACAGTGATGAGCGGCCGCAGTTGAAGGAGCCGGCCACGAAACCAATGAAGCCACTTCTGCCGCCGATCACCGGAGGCAACCCCGCCCCGGCGTAAGACCGGGTGAATCGGTTAACAGGGAACGGAAACCGGTTAACAGAAATGCGTAATTAGGGGAACGGGTTAAAACTCGTTCCCCTTTTTTGCTGAAGGGAAGTTTCGTTCAGATCCGGCCTACAGCCGGCTCGACATCCGGCGCTCAGTTGAATCCCACACATGGTAGAAGCTGCGAAAGAAAGAAAAATAGCCACAGATAAACGCGGACGAAACAGATCAAACAAAAGTAAGATTTGATGTTATTTTCTGCTTTTTAAATACCTGTTTTTGTTCTGACCCGTGTGATCTGCGTTTATCTGTGGCTACTTTTCTTACTGTTCGAGATTTTTTTTTCACAGCTTCGGCAGTGTGTGGTTCGTTCAAGTCCAGCCTAGAGAGAGCCGCAAACGACCACTCCCGAATCCCACACACGGCAGTGTGTGGTTCGTTCAAGTCCAGCCTAGAGAGAGCCGCAAACGACCACTCCCGAATCCCACACACGGCAGTGTGTGGTTTGTTCAAGTCCAGCCTAGAGAGAGCCGCCAAACGACCACTCCCGAATCCCACACACGGCAGTGTGTGGTTCGTTCAAGTCCAGCCTAATAGAAGAAGCGCCCCCCGGAGCCTAAATCCTACCCACGGCAGTGGTAGATTGTTTAAGTCGAGACTACAGAGAAAACGCCCCCGTATAAGTCCACACACTGCCGTGTGTGGGATTCGAGAGTGGTCGCGGGCGGCTCTCTAGGCTGGACTTGAACCATCTACCCACTGCCGTGGGTAGGATTCTGTCTCAGGTTGTACTAGTTTTGTTTCTTTCCGATACCCTCTTATCATGGCTCACATGGTTCGCGAATGGCACATCGCCGGCCACTCTTTACCCATCGGTCGCCGCACGCTGGTGATGGGCATCCTCAACGTCACCCCTGACAGCTTCAGCGACGGCAATCTTTTTCTCTCACCAGAAAAAGCACTCGAACATGCTGAACAAATGATCGCCGAAGGAGCTGACATTATCGATGTTGGAGGCGAGTCTACACGTCCAGGCGCCGCTTTGGTTTCTGCGGACGAAGAGATGCAGCGCGTCTTGCCGGTTATTAGTGAGTTAGCCAGGCGTACGAGTATTCCAATCTCGATTGACACCACCAAGGCCGAGGTGGCGAGGGCTGCGCTCGAAGCCGGCGCGGCAATCGTCAATGACATCTCTGCGCTAAGATTCGATTTTCACATCGCCGATGAAGTGGCAAAGAGGGGCGCGGGTCTGGTGTTGATGCACTCGCGCGGCACCCCGGCGACGATGCAGCGTCTGCCTCCCGTGGCCGATGTGATGAAAGAGGTAACCAGCAGCCTTCAAAGCAGCATCGCGATGGCCGAGAGGCGTGGGGTGAAGCGTGAATCGATTGTGATCGATCCCGGCATCGGCTTCGGCAAGACTGCGGAACAGAATGTCGAGCTAATTGGGAAACTCGATCAACTTGCCGCCGC